>Ga0213866_10003668_pt1 | contig 10335 bp, 10 predicted proteins | sample PICome_11_FD_160079 | JGI IMG/M metagenome (GOLD analysis project Ga0213866, IMG submission 160079) | Coastal seawater microbial communities near Pivers Island, North Carolina, United States - PICO284 | ecosystem: Environmental > Aquatic > Marine > Coastal | place: USA: North Carolina... | reverse complement strand
GGCAGGCCTCGTGGGCAAGGACGGCATCGATACCGGAGAACGCGCTCTGTACCGAGCTGAACACGCTTTTTATCAGCTCACAATCCAACAGCCTCTGCGGGTCGCACTGGAATATAGTGACAATAGATCTGGTATTTCGGTTACTAAATCTTTTCATTTTGAGGCCGGTAGCCACACCGTCACCGTGGAATACGAAATCCACAATTCAGGCAGCTCGGCAATTCAACTCACACCTTTCGCGCAACTCAAACGAGACAGTTCTCCTGCACCTGTCTCAACCGATTCTGGCATGGGTATGCAGCCCTTCTTAGGGTCAGCCACAACGCAGCCTGACCAACGTTTTAGCAAGTTCGATTTTGACGATATGGCTGACGATCCCTTCAGGGCAGACCTGGTGGGTGGTTGGGTCGCAATCCTGCAGCACTACTTTGTCAGCGCTTGGATTCCAGAGCCCGATAAGACATATCGATTTCGCACACGTCAAACTCAATCCGGCTTCAATATTATTGGCTACACCGGACCCGCTCTATCCGTTTCAGCCGGCGATACAGCTCGAGTGACAAACCAACTTTATGTCGGCCCAAAAAACCAGAAAAGACTTGCTGAACTTGCGCCTCACCTAGACCTCGTCGTCGACTACGGTTGGCTCTGGTGGATAGCGCAACCGCTGTTTTGGTTACTGACTTTTATTCAGAGCATCGTGGTTAACTGGGGTGTCGCCATCATCATTTTGACCTTTTTGGTGAAACTGGCATTTTTTCAGTTGTCAGCCGCGGGCTACAAATCGATGGCCCGCATGCGAAAAGTGCAACCGCGAGTCATGGCTATCCGCGAAGAATACGCCAACGATAAGGGCAAACAGTCTCAAGCTATGATGGAGTTGTATAAAAAGGAAAAAATTAATCCTCTGGGGGGGTGCTTGCCCATTCTTGTCCAAATGCCTGTTTTTATCGCCTTGTATTGGGTCCTGATGGAGTCGGTCGAATTACGCCAGGCGCCCTTTGCGTTGTGGATCGAAGATCTCTCCGTGATGGATCCGTACTTCGTACTACCCCTCCTTATGGGCGCCAGCATGTATTACATGCAAAAGTTGAATCCGGCGCCGCCTGACCCTATGCAGGCAAAGATCATGCAATGGATGCCTATTGTTTTTACCTTTTTCTTCCTCTGGTTCCCCGCTGGACTCGTACTGTATTGGCTGTGCAACAATCTTCTATCGATGGGCCAACAATATATTATCAACCGCCGAATCGAGAGCGGCGCAATCTAGTCTCCGGGGAGACGGGGCAATGACCCCCACTAACTTACAACTCGATGTTGATACGATAGCCGCCATCGCTACCCCCAACGGCAGGGGTGGGGTCAGCATCATTCGTATCTCCGGGCCACAAGCCTGCGCTATTGGTGAGCACATTACACAGCGGGTGCTCAAACCCAGACTACCGCTTTTCTGTCAGTTTACGGATCAGAACGGATCGTTGATTGATGAAGGCCTGACACTGTTTTTTAAAGGCCCCGCCTCCTTCACCGGTGAGGACGTGGTAGAACTTCATGGACATGGCGGTGTCGTGATTACCAATATGCTCTTACAAGCCTGCCTTGATCTCGGAGCACGGCTCGCACGCCCTGGAGAGTTTTCCGAAAGAGCTTTTTTAAACGATAAACTTGATCTCGCTCAGGCAGAAGGCTTAGCAGATCTCATTGACGCGCCCACCCAACATGCTGCTCGGCAAGCGGCTGCTTCTTTACGAGGGGAGTTTTCAAACGCCGTCGATGCGCTCAACGCTAAAATCATAGAACTGCGGGTCTATATTGAGGCAGCCATCGACTTCCCCGAGGAGGAAGTTGATTTCCTCAGAGAGGGTGCCGTCATGACCTCATTAATTGCCTTACAAGCTGAGTTATCGCTACTGATTCAGCAAGCTCAACAAGGCGCCCTGATGAGTCGCGGCGCACGCGTTGTCATTACGGGCGCTCCTAATGCAGGTAAAAGCAGCTTACTCAATCATTTGGCTAGGGATGATATCGCGATTGTCACCGACATTCCGGGCACTACTCGCGATGTCATTCGGCAGTCCGTATCGCTCAGAGGTGTGGCGGTCCAATTTTCCGATACAGCGGGTATCCGTGATGCCACCGACGCCATTGAGCAGCAGGGCATTGCGAGGGCGCGAACTGAGGTGACCGAAGCCGATATCGTGATCCTGGTCATCGATGACACCGCCACCGCAGACAGTGAGGAGCGAGGGCAAACTCCCGAGGGCACGGTCATCCGCGTTCTCAACAAGATAGATCTCTCCTCGCGTTCTCCGGGAATGGTCGGAACCGAAACTGACAATAGCCACTATCGACAAGTGAGTGGTGTCGCCAGCCCAGTGGTCGCAGTGTCAGCAACAACCGGCGAAGGCATCGACATTCTTGAAGACACTATTTTAGAACAGCTGGGTGTATCACACGCCGCTGGGCTGACGCCTTTTTCCGCAAGAGAAAGGCATGTGAGATGTTTGCAAGGCGCAGCGGAAGCGCTACGCATTGGCATAGACAAATTCGAACATAATCAGGCCGGTGAATTACTGGCGGAAGACTTGAGATCGGTGCATAACCAACTTGGTGAAATCACAGGCAAATTCGGGGCCGATGACTTACTCGGCGAAATTTTCTCCTCATTCTGCATTGGAAAGTAGTCCTCACAGGCTATACACAGCCTTTCCCAAAAAATCTTGAAGATGCAACGGCAACAGTGTTTGTGGACTGTTGTGTGTGTACCGCTGTTTATAAACGTAAGCAAAGGCTGGCAATAGAATGTTTTTTGGTTGCCGACCAGCCGTTTCGGTCAGGTTATACCCAGCCCGCCCCCTGCATACCAAGGCTTTCCAGCTGTGTTTTACCCCGCCTTATTATTCCAGTAAGAAACTGAATTACCGCCACTTTCTTTAGTTGTAAACACTGGAGGCGAGTACTAATTACTACAGTATTAAAATAATCTTCTAGATAAATAGATTTATTATTTTAATAAGAGATCCAGGGTTAACTCGGAAAGTCCCTGTGTTTTGAATCTTTGTCAGAATAATCGGGCGGCGTGGGTTGACGGGGTTATGGGAAAAGCAACATTTCATCCCATGCTGTGACCCGTTTATACTCACGCCCCCCTTTTCGGCCGTGGCGTGTCTGAATGATCAAGCACCCCGACATTTATGATGTGATCGTTGTAGGTGGTGGCCATGCAGGCACTGAGGCATGTTTGGCTGCGGCTCGGCTAGGCGTGCGCACGTTGCTGATCACTCACTCGATTGACACGCTGGGACAAATGTCCTGCAACCCAGCAATCGGGGGAATCGGTAAAAGCCACCTTGTTCGCGAAATCGATGCGCTCGGTGGGGTGATGGCGCGTGCGACTGATCAAGCCGGCATTCAGTTCAGAGTGTTGAACGCGAGGAAAGGCCCGGCTGTGCGTGCCACCAGAGTGCAAGCGGACAGGGCACTGTACCGGGCAGCCATCCGCACAACCCTTGAGGCGGTCGAGCATCTCGAGATTTTTCAGGATGCTGTCGAAGACATTGAGTTATCAGGTGAGCGTGTCACCGGTGTGATGACCCGTTCGGGTATCTCATTCGGAGCAAGTGCGGTGGTTCTGACTGCAGGCACCTTCCTGCACGGTAAGATGCATGTAGGACAGGAAAACCGATCTGGTGGCAGAATGGGCGACCAAGCTGCCATTGGATTGGCAGATCGGTTACGTGAAGTTTGTCCCCGAGTCGGCCGGCTCAAGACGGGCACGCCTCCCAGAATAGACGCGAGATCGGTTGACTTCTCTGCCATGGCGGAGCAGTGGGGAGATGAACCCCGGCCCGTGATGTCCTTAATGGGTGATCGCACCATTCACCCTGAGCAGCGATGTTGCTGGATCACGGAAACCAATATAAAAACCCATGACATCATCCGTAGCGGGCTTGATCGTTCGCCGTTATTCAGTGGCAGTATTGAAGGGGTGGGGCCCCGTTACTGTCCGAGTATTGAGGACAAAATTCATCGTTTTGCTGATAAATCATCGCATCAGATTTTTATTGAGCCTGAAGGACTGACCTCCAGCGAGTTATACCCAAATGGGATATCCACGTCGTTACCCTTCGATATTCAACTGGATCTGGTCCGTTCGATTAAAGGATTGGAATCCGCGAGGATTACGCGCCCGGGCTACGCGATCGAGTACGACTATTTTGATCCCAGAGACTTGCGCCATAGCCTAGAGACCAGGTCGATTCGTGGTCTTTACTTTGCGGGACAAATTAACGGAACAACGGGGTATGAGGAGGCTGCCGCTCAGGGCTTGGTGGCCGGCTTGAATGCCGCGCGTCAGTCGCTTTCGCTGCCTGCCTGGGAGCCTCGCAGAGACGAGGCTTATATTGGCGTATTGATAGATGATTTGGTGACTTTGGGAACTAACGAACCTTACCGCATGTTTACCTCTCGCGCCGAGTATCGGCTGCAACTGCGCGAGGACAATGCCGATCTCAGGCTCACCGAGGTTGGCCGTTCCATGAATTTAATCAGCGATACACAGTGGCGTCGGTTCGTCGAAAAACGAGAGGCGATTGAATCTGAGCGCGCGCGCCTAAACCGAACCTATATCCACGCAGGCAGTGAGCAAGCCAGCACTTTGGAAGCGGTGTTGACTCAGTCTTTGTCTCGGGAGTACTCGCTGGCAGAGTTACTGAAGCGACCAGAGGTTCACTACAGCGCTATTTATGAGGTGTCACCCCCGCAAGGTGGCATAGACGATGCCGTCGCTGAACAGGTCATGATCCAACTTAAATATGCTGGCTACATTGGTCGGCAACAACAGGATATCGATCGTGTGATCCGCCACGAAAAGATGTCGATACCTGCAGATATGGATTTCAATCAGGTTGAGGGGTTGTCGAATGAAATCCGTCAAAAACTGTCCGAACATCGGCCCGTGAATCTGGCTCGAGCCGGTCGAATACCAGGCGTTACGCCGGCCGCTTTATCTCTTCTGCTGGTGCACCTTAAAAAGCGGGATCTAGGTGATGATCTGCGCGTCACAGCGCATGGTTGATGCTGAGCGGGAGCTCCTCCATAACGCCGCACAAGAAATGAATCTCTCGGTAAGCGGGAACCAGATAGATCAATTGATTGCCTATGCGGATTTGCTCGAGAGATGGAATCGAGCATACAACCTGACGGCGATCCGCGACCGGCGAGAGATCTTTTACCGCCATCTTATCGAGAGTTTGTCTATTGCTCCTTTTGTGACGGGTCGTCGTCGGCTGGACGTCGGCACTGGTGCGGGTCTACCTGGCGTGCCCCTGGCAATCTTGGAGCCTTCTGTGACTTACATCCTTTTGGATAGCAATGGGAAGAAAACGCGTTTTTTGACGGAGGTGAAACGTTCTCTGGGTTTATCTAATATCGAAGTGCAGACGGCGAGAGTGGAACAGTGGGATCCCGACGAGCGTTTCGACGCTATTGTCACCCGGGCGTTTGCCGATTTAGCCACCACCTGCAAGTGGATCGGCCATGTATTGGCTCATCGGGGTATGCTCTTCGCGATGAAAACAGAACGCGCTAATCAGGAAATGTCCGCGATTCCTGACCATCTCGAGCAAGTATCCTGCTGGGATATTGCCATTCCGGGCAGAGACTGGCCTGTTCAGTTACAGGTCATCAGACGTCGACTGGAGTCAGACCAATGAAAGTCATCGCCGTTGCGAATCAAAAAGGTGGCGTAGGAAAAACCACGACCAGCGTTAATTTGTCGGCGGCGCTGGCTGCAATGGAGAAGCGGGTATTACTGATTGATCTTGATCCCCAGGGCAATGCCACGGTGTCCCTCGGACTGAACAAGGGCGATCTTGGGGCGACTGCTTTTGAGTTAATGGTCGAGCAGCAGCCTTTATCTGCCGTCGCAACCTCTATTCCGGATCTGGGGCTCGACTGTGTGCCCGCGGATGGCGATCTGACAGCGGCGGAGGTGGCTTTATTATCCGCCGATGATCGAGAGAAACGTCTAAAGGTTGCTCTGCAGTCTGATGCCAGTCGCTACGATTTTGTCATTATTGATTGTCCCCCGTCGCTGAATATGTTGACCTTGAACGCGCTGGTTGCGGCGCAGTCGGTCCTCATTACCATGCAGTGCGAGTATTTTGCTCTCGAAGGCCTGTCTGCGTTGTTGGAGACGATTAATACCGTGCGACAGTCTGTTAATCCGACGCTAAAAATAGAGGGTATTTTGCGAACGCTATATGACCCAAGGAATGCCTTGACCAACGAGGTATCCGAGCAATTGCATCAGCACTTTGAGGGGCTCGTTTATCGCACCGTTATTCCCAGGAATGTGAAATTGGCGGAGGCGCCCAGCCATGGTCTTCCGGGTATCGTTTATGATCGGTTGTCCCGGGGCTCCACGGCCTACATGGCATTGGCCGGTGAGTTTATGCGCCGGCAAGAGCAAAATGAGAGGGAACCATAGCGAATGGCGCAGAAGCGAAAGCTAAACAGAGGCCTCGAGGCTTTGCTGGGTTCAGGTCTGTTGGCGGACTCGCAGGGACAGGCGGATATTGCAGCGTCTGGCGGTGGGATTCAAACAGGGGCGCCCAATGAGCTCCCGGTCGAAAAACTGCAGCGAGGGGCTTATCAGCCTAGAAGGGAGTTTGAAGCCGAAGCGCTGCAGACTTTAGCGGATAGCATCAAGGCGCAGGGAATCCTGCAACCCATCGTAGCCAGACCGAGTAGTAATGGGCACTTCGAAATCCTCTCAGGTGAACGGCGTTGGCGTGCCGCACAGATGGCCGGTTTGGACCGCGTTCCAGTCGTTATTAAAGCGGTAACGGATGAGGCGGCCATCGCGATCGGCCTGATTGAGAATATACAGCGAGAGGACTTAAACCCAGTCGAGGAGGGCCTGGGTCTCAAACGACTCCAGGACGAATTTGGCTTCAGTCAGGAGCAGGTGGCTTCAGCGGTAGGGCGTTCTCGCTCTGCAGTGGCGAATTTACTGCGCTTGTTGAATCTGGAGGATGATGTTCTGTCGATGCTTGAGCGAGGAGAGATTGATACGGGTCATGCCAAAGTGCTGTTGGCATTAACAGGGGGAGATCAGGTTCGCGCAGCGCGGCAGGTCATGAAACGCGGTCTGTCCGTCAGGCAAACAGAGGCGTTGATCCGGGGGTGGGGCGTCAAGGAAAAAACCATTCCGGCAAAGGACCCTAACGTGAGTCGACTTGAGGAAGATCTCAGCACGAGGCTTGGTGCTAAGGTCAGGATTCAACACCAGCAGAACGGCCGAGGTCGTCTTGAAGTCCGATACACCACTTTGGAGGAGCTCGACGGTATCCTCAAAAGGATCCAGTAAAACCCATGTATTGAAGGGTTTAGGCCTTTCCACTACACTCCTCCCCGCATGAAAGGGGGGCAAGGTTTACCTTGGCCAGATTTGACGCTTCCGTACCCTTCGCTGCCACAAGAACGCACCTGTTGAGTGCGGTGACGTGGTCCGTGGTATGGCTGGCTGCTCTGGCGTTTGGGGTAGGCCTTTTTCGGGGTCTCAATACTTCTCTGGACATGTTATTGGGTGGCGCTGTGGTGCTACTGCCCACCCTTTGGGTGGCGATGAGCCTGACCTCGGGGCGTTCTATGTTTGGCCCGGTCTGGTTGGGTCTTGCCCGTTACACGTTGGCGGGAGTGGGTTTTGCGGCACTGTTTGCTGTGAGGCCAAACAGCCAGCCTTTAGCTGTGTTGGCTGGCAGTGGCGCAGCGTTGGTATTGCCATCAGTGTTGCTGTTTTGGCGACAACGCAGCGGAGAGAGGCGATAAAAGTCTGGGATCGCCGGATTAGCGGGTGATTCTCTAGCTTAAGTGATTATGAGCGTGAAAGGGCTCAGGATGAGAAGGTAAGCAATGGCGGCAAACGGCGAAAGTCAGACCGTATCGGAATATATCGTTCACCACCTTACGAACTTGACCTATGGCAAGTTGCCTGCAGGGTTTGAGCGCTATGATGGCAGCGTTGTTCCTGAAGCGGGTCAGTGGACAATGGCGCACGGCGCCGCCGAGAGCACCGCCATGGGCTTTAACGCCATCCATGTCGATTCCATGATCTGGTCGATTGGATTAGGCCTCATTTTCTGTTGGCTGTTTCGCCGCGTAGCGGTGCGGGCAACATCGGGCGTTCCCTCTGGCTTAATAAATTTTGTTGAAATGGTGGTGGAATTCGTCGACGGAACCGTTAAAGACACGTTTCACGGCAAAAATCCGCTGATCGCCCCGCTTGCTCTGACCATTTTTGTGTGGGTCTTTCTGATGAACCTCATGGATCTGATTCCCGTCGATTTGATTCCGCACTCTCTCATGTTGGCGGGCGTGGAATATCAAAAGATAGTGCCCTCGACAGATCCCAATATTACGATGGGCATGGCCATTGGCGTCTTTGTGCTCATGCTTTTTTATTCCATCAAGGTGAAGGGTTTTGGATTTGTAAAAGAATTAACCCTCAACCCGTTTAATCACCCCCTGTTCATCCCCATTAACTTATTTATGGAAGTGGTGGGGTTGCTGGCGAAGCCGTTTTCTTTGGGGCTGCGGTTGTTTGGCAACATGTACGCGGGCGAAATGATTTTTATTCTGATTGCTGCGCTGTTTAGTGTGGGGGTTTTCTGGCTGTTACCGGCTGCGCTTTTGCAGATCGGCTGGGCGATTTTCCACATTCTTGTGATTACGCTTCAGGCGTTTATTTTTATGGTTCTGACGATTGTGTACCTCAGCATGGCGCACGAGGACCATTGATTTTTATTGACTGTGACTAGGAGACAACCATGGAACTGATTTACGTTGCCGCCGCCATCATGATGGGCTTAGGCGGAATGGGTGCTGCGATTGGCGTGGGCATATTGGGCGGTAAACTTATTGAAGGCTCGGCGCGTCAACCCGAGTTGGCGCCAAAGCTGCAGGGCACGTTTTTTTTAGGAGCGGGTCTGGTAGACGCGATCCCCATTATTGGCGTGGGTATCGCCATGTACCTGATTTTTGTGGTCGCGGGCTAAATAGTCCCCATCATGGTCAGGGAGTAGAGACCTACCCTGGCCACCGCAGGAGTAACGAGTGAATATTAATCTCACCCTGATAGGACAGCTGATCGCCTTTGTGGCGTTCGTGGCTTTCTGTATGCGCTTCGTCTGGCCGCCTATTGCTGGCGCCATGGCGGAGCGGCAAAACAGGATCGCTGACGGACTGGCAGCAGCGGATCGTGCCGGGCATGATCTGGAGGTCGCGAAGCAACAAGCGGACGAGCAGCTGGCAGACGCCAAGCGCGAGGCCGCCGGCATTATCGAGGCTGCCAACAAACGCGCACAAGCCCTGGTCGAGGAAGCGAAAGACGCCGCCAGCGCCGAAGCTGAGCGGGTTAAAGCCGCAGCAAGCGCTGAAATTGAGCAGGAGCGGGCCCGCGCTCAAGAGCAGCTCATGTCGCAGGTCAGCGCACTGGCGCTCGCGGGCGCCGAGAAAATTCTTGATGCAGAAATCGACGCCGATAAGCATGCTGATCTGCTCAAATCGCTGGTCGCGGAATCCTAGTCAATGATTGAACCGACGACACTTGCCAGACCCTATGCGCGCGCCGCATTTGAGCATGCCCGCTCATCAGGGGAGCTGGCATCTTGGCAGGCTGCACTGTCAGAGTTGGCGGCGATTTCAACTCAGCCAAAAGTTGCCGCGGCGTTGCGAGACCCCAACCAGACTGCCGGGCAGCGTGCTGCAACACTGGCAGCTTTAGCCGGGGAGGATTCGTCGGAAGCGGTGGGTAATTTGTTGGCGATAATGTCGGACAACGACCGGTTGTCGCTTTTGCCAGAGGTTGCCGCGATCTTTGAGCAGCTGAAGCAGGCAATTGAGAGCACCGTCACTGTTCACGTGACCACGGCGTATCCATTAACGCAGGCAGAAGAACAAGCGCTCAGCGAGTCCATGCATAGCAAGCTTGATCGCAGCATCACCCTGACATCAGAAACCGACCCCTCACTGCTGGGAGGGGCGCTCATTCGCGCCGACGATTTGGTAATCGACGGCTCAGTTCGCGGCCGCCTTAACAAGCTGGCGGGCACGCTGACCCAATGACAGAGGAATAGGTCATGCAACAGCTCAACCCCTCAGAAATTAGCGACCTGATCAAGCAGCGCATTGATCAACTGGAGGTCGCATCACAGGCGACTAATGAGGGCACCATTGTCTCCGTTACTGACGGCATTATCCGCATTCATGGCCTCACCGAGGTGCAGTATGGCGAGATGATCGAATTTGAGGGCGGCGTGTTTGGTCTTGCTC
>Ga0213866_10003667_pt1 | contig 10340 bp, 11 predicted proteins | sample PICome_11_FD_160079 | JGI IMG/M metagenome (GOLD analysis project Ga0213866, IMG submission 160079) | Coastal seawater microbial communities near Pivers Island, North Carolina, United States - PICO284 | ecosystem: Environmental > Aquatic > Marine > Coastal | place: USA: North Carolina... | reverse complement strand
TTGCTTCTGAATTTGCAAAAGACGCTGACCGGCACATGTGCCGAGCGCGCATTGACACAATCGCTGGTGCCGGAACTGGCGCGCTTTTTGGCGATAAATGATTTGCGCCCCGTCGGCTTGACCATTTACCATGATGCCGGTCAACAACGCGCTGTTCTGTCCCTGAATTTCCAAAATGGTGCCGCCTTGTCGCGCTATTTATTGCCGATTGAGCGCCCCGCGCCGGTGCTGGTGCGATTGGTGGAACTGGTCGGAAAGCCGCAGGAAGGTGAGACTTTGCTATTGCGCTTCGTGCCGGCGCCAAATCTGGACGAAGCCAGCCTGCGGATAAGCTGGCTGCGCGACGGTGCGGTGATTGACGGGGCAACCGGTCAGCGCTACCGGCTCAGCAAAAGCGATATTGGCGCGCGCATTTCCCTGCGGCTTGAGGCCGAGCAGGCCAATGCCGCACCGGTCACAACCAAGGCTTTGGGGCCGGTCACGCCGCGCCCCGTGCCGCCAAGGCTCGACAATTTGCGCCTGATTGGCCGGGCAGAAGTTGGTCTCCAAGTGACCCTCAATTTTGATTTCCGCCCTGGTTCTAATGCCGCCCCGCTTGGCCGCATTGAATATCAATGGCTGCGCGATAATGCGCCGATTGCCGATGCCGAACAGGCCGCATATACGCTGCAAGAGGCTGATATCGGAAGGGTTATACGCCTGCGGGCGCGTGCTTTTGATGCGATGGGCATGGCGGCGCTGCCGGTGCAAGCGGCAATGTCGGCAACGATAAAAGATGTGCCGACGCTTGATATGGTGCGCCCGATACCGCGCCCATTGGCAGACATACCGAAAGACAATAATGCCCCCTCACGCCGGCCGCTTTCACCATGAGCCAGCTTCGTGAATACGCCAATGCGGTGGCCACGAGCAATTAAACCAATGGTGATGCGAGCAAAAGTGTCTATCTTTCTTGATGCGGCGATTATTAAAACCGGCTTGACGCTGGGTGATTCCAGCGATCAGGTGGTGGCCACAGGCGATATCCGCCTGATTGCTGCCGAAACGCAGAATTTTGCCTCGCGCTCGGAAACGCGCGGTGTGCAATCCGATTTGTTCCAAATGCTGCCCCATACAGATTAGGTTTGCTTTTCGAGGCGTAAAGCCTATCTCCCCGCGAAAGGGAAAAGGAGTGCATGATGCGCCTGTTTACGATTGTTTTATGGTCACTCATGGCCGTCCCGGCTTTGGCCGATGAGGCACAAAACAGCAAAACCGCTTATGATTTCACCCTGCCCGCATTGGATGGCGGGGGGCTGGCCTTAGCCGATTTTGCTGGTCAGCCGATTTTGCTGGTCAATACGGCGTCGCAATGCGGCTTTACCGGTCAGTATGAGGGTTTGCAGGCACTGTGGTCGTACTATCGAGACAAAGGGCTCGTGGTGCTGGGTGTGCCGAGCAATGATTTTGGAGGCCAGGAGCCGGGCCAGGCGGATGACATAAAGGCGTTTTGCGAAGTTAATTTCAATATCGATTTTCCGATGAGCGACAAGCTGGTTGTGCGCGGCGACCAAGCCCATCCGCTATATCAATGGTTGCTTGCAGAATTGGGTGACAAGGCTCGCCCTAAATGGAATTTCTACAAATATCTTATTGATGCCGATGGCCGGGCGGTCAGCTATTATTCCTCCATGACCAAGCCGGATTCGCGGAAATTGCGCCGCGCTATTGAAGATGTGCTGGCCGCCGCCCAGCCTTCTTTAAATTAGAAGGCGCGGTGATGGCCCAGCATAATACCGCTGCTGCTGCGCTGATTTTCGAAATCGGCAAAAATTGTGTCGCAAGTTCAGGCAATCGGCTTGCTTGGTTTCGCAGGTATGTGTTGTAAAATGGCGTATAGAAAAAGGGGCGTCCGGAGACGCCCCATAAATCACTAAATTAAGACGCCTATTTGCCTTTCCAGACCGGCGCGCGCTTTTCGGCGAAGGCGGTTGCGCCTTCGCGGGCATCTTCGGAGCTGAACACCGGATTCATGATTTCCTGCTGCCGCTTCCAGATTTCATCATGCGGCCATGTTTTATATTCGGTCATGATTTTCTTGGTGGCGGCGGTCGCTAGCGGGCCATTGACGGCAATGCGGGCGGCCAGTTTCTTCGCTCCTTCAAGCGCCTGGCCTTCCGGCACCACATCATTGATAAGCCCGACTTCATACATGCGCGCGGCGGAGTAATGGTCGCCCGACAGCGCCATTTCCATCGCAATGCGCGGCGGGATTTGTTGCGGCAGGCGGAACACGCCACCGGCGCCGGCTACCAATGACCGCTTCACTTCAGGAATCCCGAATTTGGTGGCTTCCGTAGCGACCACCAAATCGCAGGCCAGCAGCAATTCAAAGCCGCCGGCCAGCGCATAACCTTCGGCAGCGGCGATTATCGGCTTGGCCGGTGTGTATTGGGTAAGCCCGCCAAAGCCGCGCCCCGGCACAGTAGGTGTTTCCCCGGCCAGAAAGCCTTTCAAATCCATGCCGGAACAGAATGTCCCGCCATTACCGGTCAGAATGGCCACGCGAATTTCGGCATCGGCCTCAAATCGGTCAATTGCAGCGGAAATCAATTCCGACATATTTTTGTTCATGGCATTTTTGGCTTGCGGCCGGTTCATGGTCATTACCATGACGCCATCTTCAACGCTTACCAGCAATTCGTTTGACAGGTCTTCGCTCATTTCTCTCTCCCTTAAGTCCTCTTATATGAGGGTGGTTGTGTGGGTTTATTCAACCGCGCGGTTGCAAATGTGTCAATCATAGATGCGCTAAGATGCGCTAAACGCGCTTCAAACATATAGCCATTCCCGTTTTGGCCTATGGCTTTTGGCGTTTTGGTCTATGGCTTATACCGTTCCGGAGAGCGTAATCGGGCAAAGATAGCGGCGCGAATTGGTTCGCCTCATATTTTGCATAAAAAATAGGCATATATTGGTGATTTTAATATATGGCTGAAAAATAGGCATATTATTTCAGCGATGTTTCCCGTTCGGGCGAGAAATGGCAGAAAATAGCCATTTCAAAAACTGGCATATCTCTTGCTTTTCTAGCTCAGAAGTTTGCGAAAGGAGAGTATCATGCAAAATTCTGTATCAAAATTATCTTTCGCCGGCCTGTTAATGGCTGGTTCCATGTTGGCGACACCGGTTCTGGCGGCTGACATTGAAGGCAATATCGGCGTCACCACAGATTATATCTGGCGTGGCATGACGCAAAATGACGGTGGCACAAGCGCCAGTGGCGGTCTGGATGTCAGCTTTGACAGTGGCCTGTATATCGGCACTTGGGTTGGCGACACAGCTGGCACAGATTATGGCACGCAGGAAGTCGATTATTATATCGGTTATGCGGGCGAGTCCGGGTCAATTTCCTATGATGTCGGCTATCTGATGTATACATATCCGTCCAGCCAAGCCGCCACCGATGTTGACTTCAGCGAAGTTTACATCACGGTCGGCACCGGCCCGGTTTCGGCTTCTTATTATTATCTGGTTGACGCTGAAGGCGCCGACGCAGGTGACAGCGGCTATATTTCGCTCGATTACGAAACCTCCCTCTCCGATGATTGGGGTCTGTCGCTGCATTATGGTGATTACACCGGCGATTTCAGCTCTGAAGCATCTGACATGTCCGTCACTGTTTCCAAAGGCGATTTTGCCCTGTCTCTCGTCACAACTGACGGTCTGACCGGTGTTGATGACGATATGCGCTTCGTTGCCTCTTGGGGCATCGGATTCTAAGGCAGTCAAACGAAAGGTTCCTCCCATGAAAATGATTGTTGCAATCATAAAACCTTTCAAGCTGGACGCTGTGCGCGAAGCGCTCACAGCGGCCGGCATTGAAGGTTTGACAGCCTGCGAAGTAAAGGGTTTCGGTCGCCAGAAGGGTCAGACCGAAATCTATCGTGGCGCTGAATATGAGGTGAATTTCCTGCCGAAAGTCCGGCTGGAAATCGTCGTTGATGATGGTCAGGTGGAAGACGCTTCTGCTGCTATTCGCGAGACGGCCAACACTGACAAAATCGGCGACGGCAAGATTTTTGTTCTGCCCGTTGATGAAGCCATCCGCATCCGCACCGGCGAAACCGGTTCGGCTGCCCTGTAATCCCGAGGAGTTTGAAATGATGACGAAAGCTCTCAAAAAACTGGGTCTGGCTGCTGGCATGACAATGCTCGCTGCCCCCGCAATGGCCGCTGTCGATCCCGAAACAGCCTATGTGTTCAACACATTCCTGTTTCTGGTCTGCGGCTTTTTGGTCATGTTTATGGCCGCCGGTTTCGCCATGCTAGAAAGCGGCATGGTGCGGTCGAAAAATGTCGCAACGATATGCGTCAAAAACATATCTTTGTATTCCCTTGCCGGTCTGATGTATTGGCTGGTCGGCTATAATCTGATGTATGGCATTGAAGAAGGCGGCTATATCGGCTCGCTGTTTGATGTCTGGAGTGCCGATGACAGCGCGATTGCTGGCGAAACACCTGACTTTAGCGGCGGCTACGCCTCCGGCTCTGACTGGTATTTCCAAATGGTGTTCTGCGCCACAACAGCCTCAATCGTCTCCGGCACGGTTGCCGAGCGCTTGAAGCTTTGGCCTTTCCTGATTTTCACCCTGTTCCTGACCGGCTTTATCTATCCTATCGTTGGTTCATGGGAGTGGGGCACAGGCTGGCTCGACGCTCAAGGCTTCAGCGACTTTGCCGGTTCGACGCTGGTTCACTCAACCGGTGGTTGGGCGGCGCTGACCGGTGCCATTATTCTTGGCGCCCGTGCCGGTAAATATGGCCCGGACGGGTCGGTCAATCCGATGCCCGGTTCCTCCATGCCTTTGGCGACGCTGGGGACATTCATCCTGTGGCTCGGCTGGTTCGGCTTTAATGGCGGTTCGCAATTGGCTCTGGGTTCAGGTGCTGATGCCGCTGCGATTTCCAACATCTTCATCAACACCAATATCGCCGCTGCTGCCGGTGTCGTTGCTGCCATGCTGGCCTCGACCGGCCTGTATGGCAAGGTTGACCTCACAATGGCCTTGAATGGTGCGATTGGCGGGCTGGTGTCCATCACCGCTGAGCCGCTGACACCGTCAATTCCGGCGGCTGCCTTTATCGGTGCTGTTGGTGGTGTGTTGATTGTGCTGACTGTGCCGCTTCTCGACAAGCTGAAAATCGACGATGTTGTCGGTGCCATTCCGGCGCACCTTGTCTGCGGTATCTGGGGCACGCTGATTGTGCCGTTCACGAATAGCGATGCCAGCTATGGCGTGCAAGCGCTGGGTGTCATTGCGGTTGGTATCTTCACCGTGATTGCCAGTGGCGTTGTCTGGTATGCGCTGAAAGCCACGATTGGCCTTCGCGTCGAGGAAGAGGACGAATTGGCAGGTCTCGATAAATCCGAGCTTGGCATAGAGGCCTATCCCGAATTTTCACGCGCGTGAACCGGACACTTAACTCTCTAGTCCCCTAATGCGTGAAAAAGACCCCGGCGGGCAACCGCCGGGGTCACTTATTTGGGTCATTTTTTTGATTAAGATGTTCCAATCCCCCTAATCTTGCGGCGCATTGCGCCGTTATTTTCTATGAGGGTTTTTTCCGGAGTTGCCCCATGCCATGTTTACGACACCGACTTTGCGTCGCTGCCTGTTGCTCAACACTAATGGCCGGTTTGCTGATCGCGACCGACGCCAAAGCCTTTGAGCTGAGTGGTGGTGTTGGGATGACATCGGATTATGTCTGGCGCGGCGAGACACAATCATCCGGTGATGCCAGCGTGTCGGGCAGTGTCAAGCTGGCCTTTGACAATGCCTTGTCGGTCGGCCTGTGGGTCGGTTCGCTCGGCAAGGCGGAAAATGACAATCCCAATTATGAGCTGAATGTCTTTGCCGCCTATAATGGCATGATTGACCAATTGGCCTATGAAGCAGGCATTATTGCCTATCATTATCCCGGCATTGACGGCCAAGAGCGCGACGCGACCGATATTTATGGCCGTCTCGGCTTTGGCCCGCTTTCGGCCAGTTATTATTATCAAGCGCGCGCCGAAAATGACGCGCTTGAGGATGAGTCCGCGCAATATGTCTCGCTGGATGCGTCATTTCCCCTGACCGATGGCTGGTTTTTCGGCCTGCATGCCGGGCTGGAATTTTACGATAGATTGGAGACAGATGAGGATTTTGCCCTGTCTGTGAATAAAGACAGTTTTACCCTTACCGCCTCGCAAAATGAGGGGGATGACACGCGGGTCAGCGTGTCTTGGGGTGTGCGCTATTAAGGGCGTTTGCCTGTGCGCTTACATGCCCGGCAATTTGGCAAATTGCGCCACGCCCTCGGCAATCAGATGAAAATCATATTTGTCATCTGTATGTATGGCGATATCCGGCCCGCCAAAATCGGCCGGATTGTCCATTGAGCCGACTTTCAGCAAAACCGTATCGGGCAGCGCCGCTGGCGCGCGGGTCAGCAGGGGCGCGCCGCAAATGCCGCAAAACTCCCGCGTCACCGGATTGTCAATATCGGTGCGCGTATAGGCGGTGGGCGTCCCCTTGGTATATTTGAAATTGGCGTCCGATATGCCCATTGTCAGATTGGCCGCCCCGCCGGTAATGTGCTGACATTCGCGGCAATGGCATTGACCTTTGAAAACCGGATCGCCCTCAACCGCATAGCGCACCGCGCCACAATAACATCCACCTTCTACTTTCATCGCAGCCTCCTTATGTTGTTCTGCTCTGACAGTCTGGCACTATCGGTGTGTCATGTGAAGCTGATTTTTGGCGTGCGCGCCTAGGAGCCGTCATTAAAGCCGATTTCATCGACAATCCGGCTGGCGCGTTGGCTGTGATTGGCAATGTCATCCATCGCCAGATTGTCGGGTCGCAATCCGCCCCATGCCGCCACCCGCGCAGATGGCGGCACATCGGCGCGGATTGGGTATTCGTGATTCACCTCGGCATACAGGCCTTGCGCCGGTTTGGAGACCAGAAACGCCATCAGGCGCAGCGCATTGGCGCGGTTGGGCGCGTGTTTGGCCATTGCCATGCCCGACAAATTAACATGATGACCGCCGCCCGGCATGGTCGGGAAAATCAGCCTCACCGCTTGCGCCCATTGCTTTTGTTCCGGATTCTTCTCATTGGTCTGCATGGCGCCCATATAATAAGTATTGGCCAGCGCCAAATCGCAGCTACCAGCATAGATTTTGCGCGCTTGGGCGCGGTCATTGCCGGAGGGCTTGCTGGCCAGATTGGCCTTCACACCGCGCAGCCATTGGCGGAAGCGGTTTTCGCCCAAATGGTTCAGCATGGCGGCAAACAGGGCGACATTATAAGGGTGCTGGCCGCTTCGCAGGCACAACCGCCCGCGCCATTTGGCATTGGCAAGGTCAAGATAATCCAGCTTTGTCTCTTTTACCCGCGCCTTGGACGCAAAACCAACCCGCGCGCGCCATGTCAGCCCGAACCACAGATTGTCGCGGCTGCGGGCAATGGCCGGAATATGCTTGTTGAGCATGGCCGAACGCACCGGTTGGGCGATTTTGGCGGCTTGGCTCAAGCGCCCAATATCGGTTGTCAGCAAAATATCGGCCGGGCTGCGTTCGCCTTCAATGGCAATGCGCTCAATCAGCCCTTTTGCGGCATAAATCACCTTCACCTTAATGCCGGTCTCTTGGGTGAAGCGGTCAAATAGCGGCTTGACCAGCATGGGTTGGCGATAGGAATAGACATTGACCTGTCCGGCGGCATGCGCGGCCATATTGCCGGTCAGTGGCAGGCACATTAAGAGCAGGCATATCAGCGCGAACAAAAGCGCGGTCGGCAAAAGCCGCCCCGGTAAAAAATGGGCAATGCAATCAGTCATTATTATTGTCGGTTATTTCCTGCTTTCCCATATTAGCCAAAAAAGGCATGAATTTCAGATAATTGGCCGGAAACAACCGGCGCACAATATCCATATAAACCGCATCCGGCCCGATAAGAATGCGGGCTTTTTTGCGTTTGATGCCTTTCAGAATAATGCGCGCCGCCTTATCCGGCTGGGTCATGGTGAATTGTTCAAACCGGGCTATCGCTTCCTGCCGCAACGCCTCGGCATCGGGGCTTTGCGCGATACGGGCATGGCGGACGATATTGGTGTTGACGCCGCCGGGATGAATACAGGTGACATTGACATTGGTGTCGGCCAAATCATGTCGCAGCGCGTCGGTAAAGCCCAGCACGGCGAATTTGGCAGCATTATAGGCGGCTTGGGTTGGTGTCGAAAACAGGCCGAAAACGGAAGATATATTGGCGATATGGCCGCTGTCAGCCGCCATCATATGCGGCAGAAAGGCTTGTGTGCCATGCACAACCCCCCAGAAATCAATATCCATCACCCAGTTGAAATTATCGAGGGTTAATTCATGCACCGGTGCGCCATGCGCCACACCGGCATTGTTCAGCACAAAATCCACCCGTCCATGCTGGCCGATAACAGTATCAGCCAAAGCGAACATGGCATCGCGGTCGGCAACATCAACCAAATGGGTTTCACCGCTGCCACCTGCCTGTTTGATTTCATCCAGCGTGACCGCCAGCATATCGGCGCGCACATCGGTCATCACCACATATGCGCCTTCTGCCGCCAAAGCGCGCGCGCAAGCCGCGCCAATGCCACTGGCCGCGCCGGTGACAACACAAACTTTATCGTTAAATTGTTTCACGCTGACATCTCCCCCGAAAGCCGAAACGCCGTTACCGCACAGGCTGTTTTTCTCGGCGATAATTCCTTGCAACGGCAATGCGGCCGTCATTTATTGCGAATGATTATCATATTCAAATAAATATCGCAAGGGCGATATTGCTTGGGCAAAAGTCGGGCAAAAGAAAAGCCCTTTGTCAAAAAGGGCTTTCCATAATCCGGTTTGGTGTTTTGGCCTGTGTTTAAATCGGTGTTTAGCCGAAACTCTGCTTGGATTTGCGCCGCCGCTTCTCAAGCGGTTGATAGGCCAGCGCCGCATGGGTCGCGCAATAAGGGCTGCCCGATTTGGCGCGCGCACCGCAAAAGTGAAACTCGGTCGTGCCGGGATCGCCAATCGGCCATTTGCAAGTATGCTCGGTCAGATGCAGCACGCTGGCGCGTTCCTCGGCGCTCAATATCGGCTGTGGCACGACTTGTTCCTTGATATCATCAACATCATCGGGTCGGAACCGGCGATGTCCGGTCGGCATGCTTGGCGTTGATGGCCGCGTGCGCGCGCTGCCCGTATTGATGCGCGCTGTGCTGACCCGTGCCGGCGTCGCACGACCCGAAAGACCCAGCCGATGCACTTTGCCAATCACGGCATTGCGGGTCACACCACCCATTTTGCGGGCAATCTGGCTTGCGCTCAAGCCATCAGCCCAAAGTTTCTTAAGCATTTCAACGCGTTCGTCAGTCCAAGCCATGATTTTCATCCTCTGCAAGCTGGCAATTTGTTTCGTGCAACCCGCCATATCTAGTGGGCTACTGCTTGTTTTATACTAAATATGGTGGTAGCTCGTGAGTCGAATGATTCGTTTATCCACATGAAAACGGCTTTTCAATGCGCCCGACGGGGGATACGCCAATAGGCAAAAAGGTTGAAACCGCGCGCGAGCGGGCTAGTCTCTTACTTCTGAACCGGCGCATCTGCATAGGGAGCTGCTATGTTTGACAGTAAGTCTGACAATAAGTCTGACACAAACCGCCAAATCAAGCTTGCCGAGGGGCAGGCCGCGCCCGCGCATGCCTATCAAGAGCTTGGCGTGCGCCGTTTCGGACGGTTTAACTGGCTCGGCTTGTGGACGCTGTATCGCAAGGAAGTGCAGCGTTTCCTGAAAGTCTGGATGCAGACGCTGATGGCACCGATTATCACCACTTTGCTGTTTCTGGCGATTTTCTCGCTGGCGCTGGCCGGCCTGCGCCCCGATATTAACGGCGTGCCATTTATCAATTTTCTGGCGCCCGGCCTTATCATGATGTCTATTGTGCAAAACGCTTTTGCCAATGCTTCCTCATCGCTGCTGGTCGCCAAAGTGCAGGGCAATGTGGTTGATTTTCTGATGCCGCCCTTGTCGGCGCTGGAATTGAATGTCGGCATTTCAATGGGTGGACTGACGCGCGGTCTGTTTGTCGGCGCTGGCACATTTTGCGGCATGTCCGCATTTGTCGATTTGCAAATATACAGTTTTTCCGCCCTGTTGTTTTACGCCATTATTGCTTCGGCACTGCTGTCGCAAATCGGCTTGCTGGGCGGTATTTGGGCGGAAAAATTCGACCATTTGGCGACAGTGACCAATTTTGTCATCACGCCTTTGGCGTTTTTGTCC
>Ga0213866_10003666_pt1 | contig 10343 bp, 18 predicted proteins | sample PICome_11_FD_160079 | JGI IMG/M metagenome (GOLD analysis project Ga0213866, IMG submission 160079) | Coastal seawater microbial communities near Pivers Island, North Carolina, United States - PICO284 | ecosystem: Environmental > Aquatic > Marine > Coastal | place: USA: North Carolina... | reverse complement strand
TGGTAATGATGTTAGTTCACAGGTAAATATAATTGATAAATTTCCTTTTGCTAGTGATGGCAATGCCACAGATGTGGGGGATTTGACGTTAGACAGAGGGTATTCAGCAGGGCAGTCTTCTACCACAAGTGGATATGCGTCAGGTGGATATTCTAAACCTTCAATAGATAAATTCCCTTTTGCTAGTGATAATAATTCAACTGATATAGGTGATATAACACAGGACAGATATCAATCAGCCGGTCAATCAAGCACTGAAAGTGGATACACCTCAGGTGGTATTGGTTATCCTGCTTATATAAATGTAATTGACAAATTCCCATTTGCGTCAGATGCCAATGCAACTGATGTGGGAGATTTAACACTATCAAGGGGGCAAGCTGCTGGACAATCCTCTACTCAAAGCGGTTACACATCAGGTGGGAGAGTAAGTGGCGCAGATTCAAATGTCATTGATAAATTTCCATTCGCAAGTGATTCCAATGCAACTGACGTTGGGGATCTTACTGAAGTTACTAGATTAATTGCTGGACAACAATACTGATTTTTACTCAATAAAAAAGGGGCCTAGGCCCCTTTTTTTTGTCTGTGTGACAATGTGCTATTAGCTGTTAGCCAATGCACGGTATCCAGCAGCAACTACTTCACGGCTTGGAGTGCCCAGACGATAGAAAGTCTTGGTACGACCCTTGGTGTCAGTTGACTGGTTAGCGTAGATAGCAAAGCCATCAAAACGCAGATCGCTAATAGTAGCGCGAACATTACTTACTCCAAAACGAGCAGTAATCTGAGCCGCAGTAAGACCACGGTTGTTGTTTTGCAGAGCGTTAAGCACCTGCGCCTTCTTGGTTACAGTAGACATAAAGTCCTCCGTTTTCTGTAAATGATAACAGGACCCTTTCCTGATATCTTAGAAACATTATAACACTAAAATATCTGTATTGTCAACCCAAATTAGATAAATATTTTTTGTAAATAGTTGGCAGGAGAATTTCATGTTTGACGCAGAAGTTATACAACTAATGATCATATTAGTTTTAAGCACAATGATTTTTAATGTCATGTAGACTTAAGATTTATTGTCGGATTCATTAATAAGCCAGGAAAGTATATCTTTCAACTGATAATTGAGTTCATCCAGTGTGCCATCCTGACATCTACCATTGAGGTTATGCACATTAACCAAAATATCAGTAATGGTTTCCAGACACTGAGTATAGGGATTCTTGGGCTGACTAAACATAGCAAAATCCGAAGTTTGAATGTGGTCTGATTTTTCCATGAGTTCGTCCCAGTTGCATGTAAAACTATCATGATCTGTTTGTATTGTGAAGTTTAAGTTTTCCAGATCGATCTTAATTAATTCTTCCAAGTTGATCATTGACTTAAGATCGTCCGAAGTAAACAACATGCCCAGGTCAGCTTCGCGTTCTGTGGCCACACTCACGCGACGTTGCTCTGTGGGAAATGATAGTATTTTTGCACTAGGTTCTGTATTGGAATCATCTTTCATTAGTCTAATCCTCTGAATTTTCTCTCCAGTATGTCCTGAAGAGTTGCATATTCTGTTTTTTCAAACATACTGTCTGGAAATTGTGGTATGCTGTGTTTGATAGATCTTTGTCTCCAGTATACCCAAGTAAACCATACAGATTGCTTGGAAATAGTCTTTACTGGCAAGAACACAAAAGTTTTTTGCCAGGGCGTGTATTTTAAATTGTCAGCACTAAACAAATAGTCGACTACATTATTTTTGCTTTCCATCATGGTTCCCAGAGTATTTGGATGATACGTCTGCTGCATCGTCCACTGCTGATTTTTTACCAAAGATGCGATCATAGTTGTCAGCATACTTGGTGTGGTCGCTAGTCTTTCTGACTGCACTGCCTTTTCCACCGTGCCATTTACCCGACTTGCTGTTTTCATTGTTCATGGGATATAAACCTCTCTGCTACAATATGAATTCTTTCTGCTGATGCATGATAGTTGACTGCTGTATGAAATCCACTGGTATCTACCAGATAAATTTTATTAGTTTGTAGATTGTGATGTTCTATTCTCTGTGCACCGTTACCCATGAGTTTGTTTTCATAAAATACTAAAAATGATTCCTCATTGGTTATTATGGGTACATGTATGCGAACATTTTTAAATCCTGTTTTCCAGGCATCATAATGTATGCTGTAGGTTTTTCTGGCCCCCACACACAATATTCTCCAACGATAGTAATCTGGATATCGATCTACCAATCTGCTGATTTCAGAATCCTGAAAATATGAATTCAATTTTGTATACTCTTCTGGGCAATTACAAGTGCCAGCACCCTCAAAAAAGTTATTATTGCCCAGCTTGCTTGTAATACAAAATTGGCTGTGATCTGGATGTTCATTACGAAATTCCATGACTTGGTATTTCAATAGATCAAAATCACCGCAAAAAGTTTCTGGAGATTCAACTTTCATTAGATATAGGATCTCCAACTAACATGTGGTATTTCCATGGGATATTTTTTTCTTTTGTTTACTAGCTCATAATATGTGGGCTGATATGGTTGTTGTCTGGGTTTAATAATTTTATCACTTTTGCTGTGATTACAAGGACCACAACTTGCCACAATATTATCCCAAGCAGTCCTGCCACCTCTGGCTACTGGTATAACATGATCCATGGTGATATCGCGATTTACTAAATTTATTCCACAATACTGACATTCATACTGATCTCTGAGGCTCACATTGTATTTGCTGAATCTGGGAGTTCGATTGGATTTAATATAATCCTTGACCATGATAACTGCTGGTACCTTGGTTTGCCAACTGGGTGACGTCACAACCCAGTCATCATACCAATCCAATACTCTGACTCTATCCATCCACAGATACTTTATTGCGTCTTGCCATGCCACAGCACTGATGGGTAATAAACTCAGAGGACTACCATCAGCATTTAAAACCAGAGTATCCATTACTTTAAATATTCCACAAATTCATTGAGATTACTATCATTAAGACGAAACCAGGTGGCGTCATCTTCTCCAAAAAAACTCACATACTTTCTGCCTATATAATACGGCATTTGCATGTGTTTGTCAAGTATAACCATGGCCTTGTGGTTTGCCTTGTAATCAGTTTGAAATTTATAACATTGGAAATATCTGGCCATGAGTTGTTCGCCAAAATATGTGAGTCTTAAACCATGAGGTTTGTTGTTTAAAAATCTAAAATTTGTAAATAATATTCTGAAACGATCGATATCCATGAGATCGTAATCTCTGGCAATTAATTTAGTTTCCCATAGATTATCATTTCTGATGGTTTCTAATATCTGATAATGTATGGTATTGGTATGTCTATCCACAACTATATTTAGTCAGGACATTCAGATACCACTTCGCCATGTGTGAGTTTGACTACCTGGAATCCCTGGGTGTTAAAAATCTTATTGAGTCTTTCTGCTAAATTAAATGCGTGCCCGGGATTGCTAAACGAAACTTTTTTGTATTTGGGTCCAGGATAACTTACTATAGTACTAAGTGACCTGAGGTTTATGGGTTTACCATCAAAGAATACGCTATATATAGCGTCTGCTTCCAATACTTGTTCTGCTTTGTATGAATGTTTGTTGATTGCTTCCAACAAAATTGTGGGTTTAGGTCTACTCATTTTGTGTCTCCTGTATTATTATTTATCTGATTTCAGGATAAACACTATGGTTAATCTTTAAATCTCCCAGCATCTGCATCGACTTTTGAAGCCTTTTTTATGATAGGTTTGGGCATGGTATCGGGTTCTCTGAGTGCTTTCAGAACAAAATCTATATCCAAACTAACTGTGGTTTTATTCTGTTTCTTTAGATTGGTCAACTGAGCTATGAGTTGGCCACGAATACTTTCGTTCATATTCTGCTCTGAATTTTTTGTGTTCCTGATATCTGGTTATCAAAACATAAAGATTTATTATAATAACAATTCCAGCAAAAATACTGGGAACCATTGTCATGTTTACCACAGACAAAAAAGTTAATGACAACCATAACCAGAAACTCCAGTATGTTCTGGTTATTTGATCTGATAATTCTGCTTTACTTGCGGGCATCATTCCTGTTCAGGTACTTCATTCTTTGCTTTGCTTCCAGTTCTGTCTGAAAAGGACCTTCGAAACCATAGCGGTAAAGAGTTGTAGCTTTAGGTGCTCTGGCATGCTTCCAGCCTTTGTCAAAATGTATACAATAGTAACCTGCGGCATAGTATACATCAGAGCCCTCCAATTTTGTGTATAACGGCAATGCAGGATCATATCCTTGATCGCCTTCCTGTATGGCATAGGGTTCTGCATAATCAATTTCGAATCCTTTGACATAAAATTTATCTGGGTTTACCACAGGTTGGTCAATTTGCTCTTCAAATAATTTTACATTACCAAAGAATTCTTTAACTTCCTGTTCACCGTGAAAATTGACTGTGTCTCTGCCACTGATGTAGATAAAATTGTCCTGAATATCCTGATTGAGTATGCCAATGCGTTCGCCTCCACGGTTTACTAACCAGGCAACGTCTGATATCTGTTGTAATTTTGTTAATTCTATATCTGTCATGATGTTTCCTGTAATCTGTGGTATTATTTAGTTTTTTAATCTACTTCAGTAAACTCTGCATCCAGGGTATCATCGTCTGGCTTGTCAGTTGATGCTTGTGAGTCCTGTGCAGCTTTTTGCTTGGCTTCAAATATTGGATGCATAGCATTTTGTAGTTCTGTTGTCTTTGCCGTGATATCTTCAGCTGATTCTGATTCCATGGCATTTTCCAAAGCAAGCAATGCTTTATTATAGACTTCAATCTGTGATTCGTCAAGCAAGGATTCAGACTCTGAAAACTCAGTTTTGCACTGAGCAATCACTGTGTCAGCTATGTTTTTTGCCTCTACTAGTTCTTTGGCTTTGCTGTCTTTTTCTGCATTAGCTTGTGCATCAGCAACCATTTGTTCAATTTCACTATCACTCAAACCTCCGGAATCTTTGATAGTGATGTGCTGTGCATTTCCTGTGGTGGCTTCCTTGGCCGAAACATTGAGAATACCGTTGGCATCAATATCAAATTTGACTTCAATCTGTGGGATTCCTCTGGGAGCTGGAGGTATACCATCCAGATTAAACTGACCTAAAATTTTATTGTCTCTGGCAAATTCTCTCTCCCCCTGAGCTACCTGAATAGTAACTGCTGACTGATTATCCTCTGCTGTGCTAAAAGTTTGAGATTTAGCTGTGGGAATTGTGGTGTTCTTTTCAATGAGTTTAGTCATAATGCCACCCTGAGTTTCAATACCCAAGGACAGTGGTGTAACATCCAGAAGCAAAACATCATTGGTGTCGCCCGATAATACTGAGCCCTGAATTGCGGCACCAGCTGCCACTGCCTCGTCAGGATTGATATCCTTCCTGGGAGCCTTGCCAAAAAATTCTTCAACAGCTCTTTGAACTGCTGGCATTCTGGTTTGCCCGCCAACCAGAATAACTTCATCGATTTCATCCACGCTAATTCCAGCATCTTTTACAGCAAGTTTACATGGAGCAATAGATCTCTGGATTAAACCGCTCACCATGGATTCAAATTTAGACTGTGTAATCTTGACGTTTAAATGTTTTGGACCAGTTGCATCTGCTGTGATATATGGCAGATTGATATCAGTTTGTCCTGAGCTTGACAATTCCACTTTGGCCTTTTCAGCAGATTCTTTTAATCTTTGCAATGCAATTTTATCATTGGTTATGTCCACCCCATTTTCCCGATTAAACTCACTAACCAAATAATCTATGATAGCATTGTCAAAATCCTCTCCTCCCAGAGAAGTATCACCGTTCGTGGATAAAACTTCAATTTGTGTTTCACCATCAACGTTGGCAATTTCTATGATAGAGATATCAAAAGTTCCACCTCCCAAGTCATATACTGCTACTTTTTTATCTGCAGTAGCACCTTTGTCCACGCCATAAGCTAGTGCCGCGGCGGTGGGTTCGTTGATGATTCTCATGACTTCCAGACCAGCAATTTTACCTGCGTCTTTGGTTGCCTGACGTTGAGAATCATTGAAATATGCCGGCACTGTGATTACTGCTTTGGACACAGTTTCGCCCAGATAAGATTCAGCATACTCCTTGATTTTTCGCAAAATTTCAGCTGACACTTGTTGTGGCGCTAGATCCTGATCATTTACATTTACCCATGCATCACCATTGTTGGCTTTTACGATTTTATAGGGTAAATTGTCTATGTCCTTCTGAATAGTTTCGTCACTAAACTTTCTGCCAATCAGCCTCTTGATAGCAAACAAAGTATTTGTGGGGTTAGTGACTGCCTGACGTTTTGCAGAAGTCCCAACTAAAACTTCATCGTTGGTGTAAGCAACCACACTAGGTGTGGTTCTAGCTCCGTCCGAATTTTCGATGATCTTATAAGATTTTTGTTCCACTACTGACAAACAGGAATTTGTGGTTCCTAGGTCTATTCCAATAATTTTACTCATAATATTCTCCTTTGTGTTGTGTTTCAGCCTCTCCAGAGCGCTGAACTAATTCTCTTTGTTGTGACATCCAGGGCGGTAAATTTGTTTCCGGATGTGACATGGGTTTGCGATAAATTTTATCATCCACCCGCTCGTATATCCATACAAATCTTGGTTGTCCATGCTCGAGTATCCACTGAGCCTTATCAGCCTCAGTGTATTCTGTGTGTATATTACTTATACTTGGCATTTAAAAACTTCGCATAATCATCGGGATATTCGGCAATTCTTGGCAAATTCCAAGTACTGCAAAATTTCAGGAAGTGTATACCAACCTGTCCTATTTGCTCTTTTTTGGTGCCATCCCTGACTGTTTCAAACATTTTAACACGAATGTCATCAGGCTGTGCACGTAAATCAATTAGCGAACGATTTCGCTCATAGTCATCTTTTACCCTGTGTTCGACTTCTTCATGGTCTACCCAACGCTGTAGCATAAAGTTATTATAATCGTAGCCTGCATTGCCACGGTCTTCGTAAGCTTCACGTATGCCTGTTTTGTTGCGACTACCTTTGGTGCGAGCCCCTGGATACGCCGAGAAGATGTTATCACTGGGATCACCACGAACACATTTCTCAAACAGTATCCAGTCAGGCTCAGGAGCGGCCTTGACGGCCTGAGTCTTTTTATCTATCACAGGCTTGCCCTTGTTGTCCATGAAACCTTCCAGGCTAACTACCTGGTCGGTAACACCGTTATACTGCTGTACGTTGTGACTAATTAGCTGATAGAAGTCTGAGTCAGTGCTAACAATGGTATGGAAGTCGTCGGGATGACTGTCCACCCAAGCTGCAATAAGATCATCTGCTTCCAGCTCTGGGTGCCTGATAACAGTGCAGTTGGACTTCTCCCTCAAAAAATCAATCAGGAAGTCATAGGCTTCCATGTACACTTCGTCATCTTCTATCTCACGAGGCGAACGCTTTGCGGCTGTTACCTTACGATTAGCCTTGTAGGGCTCATAGTAATCTTTACGCCAGGAACGGCCTTCCAGACAAAACACAACATGGTCTCCATTGAATTGTTGGAATACCTTCTTGACACTATTAAACATGATGTTGAGTGCCATGCCTACCTTGAGGTCAATATCTTTCGCGCGGCCACTGGCATGCTTGGCGCGCATAAACATATTAAACGTATCAACGATTACATAGTTAGACATAGATTATCTCTGTTTGTATATATTACCATGATAACATGGCTAGAGTAATGTGTCAATCAGTTTGCAGATATGATATTAAATATCAGTGGAATGTTGTTATTGTTTGTGATTTTGATACGTTCTCCACGCACCAATGCTATTTTGTTAAAAATACTCAGGTTAAAATTTTCTGAACCGTTAGAGATTGTGCCTTCACCAACATATGTTTGAACCACACCAGAACGAGCAGTAAAAGCATATTCACCTCCAGCATGTATTGTTATGGTTGTGGTACTAAGATCTTCAGACAGCTTGGTCTGCTCAATGTTCACTTGATCGTTTTCCAAGAGTACTTTTTTATCTGTTTGCGTATGTGAGTTTTCTAATAGTCTCATGAGTTAAATAAATCATCAAATTTGCTAGTAGCCATGGGTTGATCCTTGGCAGTTTCCAGATCGCGTTTAAGGTCTATCCTCAAAAACTCTGGAATCTTATCCAACATATATCTGACTTCGTCGCCAGACATTTCACTAATGTGCTGATCAATCACAGGTTGAACATCATTCATTAGTGCTGCTAGTTTTTTCTTCGCCCGAATTTCTACTGACATATTCTACATCATCCACAAATAAATTGGGTGTTGTTTCTTGCAAACCATAATCCAAGTCTGCGGTTTCCTGTGCTACAATAGTCCTACAAATCCTGTTGAACCATATATTAACTATTTCTTCGTCTGATTTCCCCACAATGCCATGTTCAGTGAGCATCTTAACAAATAAATCATTGTAATCTAATTCAAAGTATCCGTTGCTGACATTTTCAGGATCAATACCCATGTCTAAAACATTTACATAGGGCTCGCCCTTGACATTGGCGCACTCTTTCTCATACTCAGGGAATGTGAGTTCACCAGTCTTGAGTTTCTCAGCTAGCACATTTAGCTCTGTGTGAACGGGATCACCATCTGCTTCGATCTCTGCCAGTTTAGCAGTGAGTTCTGCGCCTTCGTAGTAATATTCTGCCTCTGCTATAGCACGAGTCTTGCCTTTGAGTCCCCATGACCCAGGCATCATTCTAAAGGGGAGTTTTGCCATTATCATTTTCTCTAAGGATTTGTTGTTTAGTAGATGGGTTGTTTATATAGACAGCCTTGCCATCACACTCAGGCTGATTGCAATCTACTTGTGCTTCAGAAATATGAACTTCTGGTATCTGCTCCATGAGTAACATAGCACCACATTTTTTGCATTTCATCATAATGTTATTTACTCCTCCAAAAACTAAGTTCACCAATTTCCAGATCCTGATCAATAGCCCACTTTACATACTTAGCACATTTTGCTGCTGTAATATATGGATGGTCATTACTTATTAGCCAGTCCTCTGGTACACGCTCAGTTGCTACCCAGCCTGGACTTATGTTTATGATACGACAATTTCTGCCATACATAAATCCAGGATTAGCAACACTACCAAGGTCGCGTTTGTTGTTACTGTATTCACGTTCAAAGTGAGTGTCATATCTAGCACGACTTATGATATTGACAATTGTTTTGCTTTCATCTTCACGCCAAACTTCAAACATCATGCTGAATAGTTTGCTCTGTGCATCCAGAAAGTAAGCATTGTTAATAAAGATGTCACTTCCAGACGATTCTGTTATGATTTTTTTGTGTACTGATTCATCACTGATATCATAGCCATTGCTACGACTGAAACCAATATGGTCTGGGTAAAGATCTGCTATTGCTTTACCTATTCCTTTGGTATGTCCAGTGATTGCTACTTTCATTTGCCAATCGCGTTTCCGTAGATATGAACGTGAGCTCTGGTAGTATAGTTATAGCCACGATGTATGGCCTCGTCAGCAATAGATGCCTCTGTCTCAGTTAACCCTTCGTATGTGCCACCTATTCCCATGATCCATACTGGAAAGTCACATCCTGCTTCTCTGAATAATTTAGTGTTGTGCTCAACTTCTGCCCAACTCTCAGCACTGCCATTAACAACATACTTTAACTGACCCTTTTCAGATACGTTAGCATAGGATCCAACTACATCAGGTTGTATGGCTTTCTTGGGTTGCTCGCCTGCGGTATTCCATAATTTGGGACTAATGCTCCACATCCATTCTGCGCCGTGCCAGTTTCTGATGTTAATGATATATTTTCTAAGTTCGGGCGTGATAGGTTTTGTGCCGTTGGTTTCCACAGTTATATTTTTAGGCATGTTGCCTCTTTCTTTGAACTCCTCCAATACACTAATAATGCCAGGCTGTGTGTTCTTTAGCATGGGCTCACCACCAGTAAACACCATGTGCGTCCACTGTTTACTATCAGGATGCTGGAATGTACCGTGTGGCAACAATGCAGTGAGCTCATCCACTGCTTCAGCCACTGTGCGATCAGTCATCAAATGCTTGTAGCGTTTTGACCAGGTGTATGAACTATCACAGCCTTTGTCAAACACAGGCAGTTGCATTACATCTGTAATGTTAGTAAGGTCGAGCTTCTCATAAGGTAGCTCATATGTATCGGGGTCCGTGGGATCTGTCTGTCCAAATCCGTCGCACTGAAGGTTGCACAGAAAAAAACGCATCCATAAACTAGGAATACCTGTGTATTGCCCTTCGCCTTGTGCACTG
>Ga0213866_10003665_pt1 | contig 10344 bp, 8 predicted proteins | sample PICome_11_FD_160079 | JGI IMG/M metagenome (GOLD analysis project Ga0213866, IMG submission 160079) | Coastal seawater microbial communities near Pivers Island, North Carolina, United States - PICO284 | ecosystem: Environmental > Aquatic > Marine > Coastal | place: USA: North Carolina... | reverse complement strand
TGTGAATGTTGTCCGCAAGACTGGCCAGGGCTGGACCTATGGAAGTCTGCTCTCGCATTGCCAGGCTGATTGCACCCATCGTCGAGAAGGGCCTGACCTGGGCGAGTCTCAGCCCGAAGTCGTCAACCTTGAGGACTCTCGCGGTAGTATTGAACAGGGATAGCACGTCCCTGGTTGGCAGCAGCTGGTCCTGTTCCGCCAGTGCATTGGCGGGCAGACCTTGTTGTCGGAGGAATGCATCCGGCTGTCCACCCAGGGCGGTAACGGTTTCGGCGAAACCGTTAAGAATGGCGCTTCGGCAGAGAAAGGTTGTGCGCTTTCGAGAAGTTGGCATGTCTCATATTGTCAATTTAATGTCCCAAAATATCAAGCTGCCAAATCCTGAAGTATCTAAAGTGAACCCGTCAATCCGGAGGACCAAGCCATGTTGATCACCAAACAATACAGCCAGTTCAGTATCGTTCCGCGTTCGCCGGTCATAGGCGGCACTATTGAGGGTTGCGACCTGTCCGAGCTTAACGAACAAGGTAAAGTGGAATTGCGGGAGGCGCTTTGGGAATACGGCGTGCTTTTCGCAAGCAATCAACACCTGAGTTTCGACCAGATGAAGGAGATTGCCTACATCTACGGTGAGCACCTTGAGAAGCACACTTTCGCACCGACGATGGCAGAGGAAGGGCACCCTGAAGTCGTTCTCATTCAACGCCTAAGTGGCGATCAGTCCAAGACGACTACCGATATCTGGCATCACGACGTTGCGGCCCGCAAGCATCCCAACGTGATGTCGATTCTTCAGGCAGACGAAGTGCCGTTCGGTGCGGACACCATGTGGGCCAGCATGACTGCAGCCTATGAGCGCATGCCGCCGGCCCTGAAGCTACTTTACGCAAATCTCGATATCGACCACGACAGTCTCTACTTTGCGCTGCGGCATGACTTCGGCAGTTCTGATATCACGGTAGAGAAAATCGCCAGCCTTGCCGAGGCAGCAACACATCCAGCAGTTATTAACCACCATGCTACCGGCAAGCCCTGCCTCTTCGTGGGCAACGGCTACGTTAAGCGTGTTCACGGCTATGAAACCGATGTCAGTGAACACCTGATAAAGTTGGCAAATGAGTACCCGAAAATTCCGGAACTGCAGGTACGGCACGAGTGGCAGAAGGGTGACGTTGCCATCTGGGACAACTATGGTACGGCCCACTACGGCGTAACTGCCGATGTTGGTGACAAAGTGCGTCGGCTTCATCGTGTAGCAGCCTGGTCTGAATCGATCGTCCCTTCGGTAGAGCGGGAAGTGCTTGTCAGCGAACTGGCTGATACCATGCCGATTGAACACCGGGGCGCCGCCTGATTGGCAAGTTGTGACTAACCTCAACTACTAGAACACTAACTGGATGCACGCGCGTTTTTCCAGCGGCCTAAGGGTCTATACCGTCGGTCTTCTGACATTCATATGGACGGCCAACTACCTGGATCGGCAGATTCTTGCGATCCTGTTGGAGTCGATCAAGCTCGAGATGTCCCTGTCAGATACCCAGCTGGGGCTGCTGAGTGGCCTGGCCTTCTCCCTGTTCTATGCAACCCTCGGATTACCAATTGCCTACTTGGCGGATCGCTACAACCGGAAGCGCATCATCATCGCTGCGCTGGTACTGTTTTCATCCATGACTTACGCCTGCGGTCTGGCGCAGAATTATTTCCAGCTTTTACTGGCGCGAATCGGTGTCGGGGTAGGGGAGGCCGGCACCAATCCGCCGTCCGTTGCCATCATCGCTGATTTCTATGAGCCGGACGCGCGCGCCACACCGATGGCGATCTTCGCTGTGGGTGTGAACATCGGCATCTTTGTCGCGTTCTTCTTCGGCGGTTGGTTGGCGATGAACTATGGTTGGCGCACAACGTTCCAGATTGTGGCGGTACCAGGCCTGCTACTCGCAGTGCTGGCGGCTTTCACTCTGCGGGAACCACCGCGCGGTCTCAGCGATGGTGTTTCACAGAGTGAACCGGCTCCTTCGCTGCTGGCTGTTGCGCGGTATATGCTTGCCAGCCCGGTTATCCGCCACATGGTATTCGCCACAACCCTCGTTATCGCCGTTACCTACGGTGCTATAACCTGGATACCGGCCTACCTGATTCGCGTCCATGCAATGGACACAGTGACAGTCGGCAAGGCGCTGGCGTTGATAGCCGGTCTCGGAGGCGGCCTTGCTACTGCTGCCTGCGGCATTCTCGCTGACCGGCTGGGAAAGCGCGATATGCGATGGAATCTCTGGTTGGTGGCCATGATCGCGGCTTTCGCCACACCGTTTTTTCTGGCGACTTTTAATGCTAGCGGCGGCTTCTGGGCCATCGTGTTCATGGTGCCCAGTATCAGTCTGGCCGCGGTTTACCTGGGCCCTGTGCTCGCAATGCTGCAGGCTCAGGTTCAGCCGGGCATGCGCGCACAGGCAACAGCGCTGATGATTTTTGTGAACAATTTCATCGGGCTCGGCCTGGGTCCGCTGGCGGTAGGGGTGCTCAGCGACAAGCTTGCTGCAGAGTATGGCGCCAGAAGCCTGGCCATCGCGTTGACACTCCTGTCACTGCTGTCATTCTGGGCCGCCTTTCACTACCTGATAAGTGCCAGAAGGTTGGGAGACACCACCCTCGCAGGTGAATCGTCCCCACTAGCCTGATTATTGCCGCGTTTTCATATCTAACCCCAGCCCTGCTGGTCGAGGTAGTCGTCATCCAGGCCAAAATAGTGCGCTACTTCGTGGAGTACGGTCCTGGCGACTTCTTCGCGCAGTTCCGCCTCGGGCAGTCCCAGCTCTAGATGGGGTTGGCGGAAAATGTAGATCACGTCCGGCAGAGAGCCGGCGTAGTTTGAGTCGCGCTCGGGCAATGGCGTTCCCGTGTAAAGCCCCAGCAGGCCGTCGGCTTCGGTGCCGAGTTCGGCCGTGGGCTCATCCTCGACAATGATGCTGATGTTGTGAAAAGCCCCGCGTACCCGGTCGGGAAGATCTTCCAGCACCTCTGCCACGAGGGCGTCAAAGCTGTCCCGATTCATTGCACGTTGTTCAGCTACCGGCCAGGGCCGAATATCGCGGTTGGTCAATCCAGCACTGGGCAGCCACGGTCTGGCGCAGGTGCTCCGCCAGCCCCATTGTTTCCAGTGACAGCCCATCTCGCAGACGGTTCACCAGTTCCCAGCGCAAAGTATCGAGATCGCCCTGGAACCCCATGAGTGCGGCGAGGCGACTGGCTTCAGCAGTCGCAAGCCCGCCTCCGTGGACGAACTCGCGCTGGGCGATGCCCAGGGAATTTGCCGCAACCCTGGCCAGAAAGCCATTGTGCGGGTCCAACTGGGCAGCGACTGTCTCCTTGAGAAAGTCGCGAACACCTGACAGCAGTTCGGCCGGCATCGGCAGCTGTGTGCCCGCGTCAAGCGACACAGCGGCATCCGGCAGCTCGAAGTTGCCCGGAATCAACAGGTTCACGCAGTCCATCTGTGCTTCTGAGGTGCGACGGCCGATAACCGGTCGCTCCAGGCTGGGTGTTTCCCCGCGCCGCCAGCTATTCGCCATCTGTAGTGTTGCCATGGCCCACCAGAACGAACCGAAAACCTGCCAGAACAGGATTTCCCTTTTGCCCACCTGTACGCCGGAGGTAGCAGCGTAGCCCGCCAGTAGATCTTCGATGTCGCCGAAGCCACCTACGGGCTTGTCACTGACACCAAAGCGCCAGGAATTCACGCACAGCCAGCCCAGGTCGCGCACCGGGTCGCCAATCTGCGCAAGCTCCCAGTCCAATACCGCATTCACACCGCCTGTGTTCACCATCAGGTTGCCGTTGCGGAAGTCACCGTGTACCAGTGTCGTGCGGTAATCCGTTGGCAGGTTGTCCTTCAACCACCGCCAGACGTAGTCGATCATTGGCGCGGGCACGTTGAGCTCCCGATAGGCCGCAAAGGTTTCGTCCACCAGCGTCGCGGGGTCGACCAGAGGTACGCTCCTGGATAGTTCGGCCTGCTCCCAGTCAATGGCGTGAATCCTTCCCAGGATCTCACCGCACTGTTTTGCCAGCCTTGGTCGCACGGCCGCCAGCTCGTCGAGCTTGACGATACGCTGCCCCAGGGTTTCGCCCTCTAGCCACTCCATCAGGAAGCCTTCACCGAGACCGTCTGACTCTGTGAGCACATAAATGACAGCCGGTGCTGGAATTGCGTGCGCTGTTGCGAGTTGAAACAGCTTTGCTTCGGTTGCAAGCGAGATCGTGCCCACCTCGCTGGTGCCGCCCTGCAGAGTCGGTACTGCGCGCCGTAGCGCATACGTGGCATCGCCGTCCGCCAGCTTGCAGCTGATTTTGTAGGTTTCCTGGCTGGCCCCTGCAGTGAGCTGGCTACAATCAGTGAGAGATTCAAACCCTACAACTTCTCGTGCCAGAACCGATGCCAATGCACCCTGGAACTGTGCATCTGCCGCCATCAGCTGACGCCCTTGGGTTTGTGCTGTTTCATAAAGCCAAACAGATAGCCCGCCGCGCGGCGTATCTGGATCTCGTCTGCGCCCTCGGTTATCCGGTAACGACGATGGTGACGGTAAATATGCTCGAAGGGTTTGTATCGTGAATAGCCCATGCCCCCATGAACCTGCATGGCATAGTCTGCCGCCTCGCAGCACAGGCGATTAGCCTGGTAGTTGCAGATGGACACCTTGTCGGACACCGAAAACGCACCGTCCCGATCCATCAGCCAGGCGGTTTTGTGGATCAATGCGCGCAGCATCTCACAGCGCGCGTTCAGCTCAACCAGTGGGAACTGTATGCCCTGATTGGCTGACAATGGTTTCCCAAAGGGTTTGCGGTTGTTGGCGTGCTCCACCGCTTCGTTAACGCAATACTGTGCCGCGCCGAGGCTGGACGCGGCCTGTCGAATGCGATTCTCATTGAAGAAGTGCTGAATGATCTGCAGGCCGCGCCCTTCGCCGCCGAAAATAGTGCTATCCGGTACGCGAACATCCGTGAAGCTAACGCGGGCGTGGTCCGAAGGCATATTGAAGGTCCACAAATACTCTTCTACCTGCACGCCCTTTGCATCCATCGGCACCAGGAAGGCGGTAATGCCGCGAGCGTCGCCCGGCTCACCTGAAGTTCTGGCCATCACCATGTCACATTGGGCAACGTGTACGCCGGTGTTCCAGGTTTTCTCGCCGTTTATGATCCAATCGTCACCGTCGCGCACAGCCGCGGTTTCCATATAGGTGGCGTCAGAGCCGTGCTCTGGTTCTGTGATGCCAAACGCAAAGCCCTTGCGGGCGTTGCGCATGCCCTCAAGCCACTCAGCTTGCTGGGCGTCCGTGCCGTACTCCAGCATCAACAGCAGGCCCACGCTGTTGCCGACAATGGAGTGTTCGTTCTGCAGGTCGTTGTGCAGCCCCAGGCCCTTGGCCGCAAGATGTTCCCTGATAATGGCCATGCCGAGGTTACTGCCGTCGCGACCACCAAACTCGGCAGGGAAGGGGTAGTGAAAAATGCCGGCTTCTATGGCCAGGTCTTTCGCCTGGCGCAACAAATCTTCCCATACCTCGTTGGGCAGGCCCTCACGATCCCAGTCTGTGCGAGCATCTTCACGGCGGTGATCGAAGAAGCGAATGTTGTCGTCCTGCTGTTCCAGCGGCTTGATCGTGCTATCGATAAACGCGTCCAGTTCTTCCAGGAAGGCTGCGATGTCACCGGGGATGTCAAAGTTCATACTGAATGCTCGATTAGTCTTCCGAATTTGCGCGCAGGCGGTCCAGCGGCGTCCCGGCGGGCCACTAGGCTAACGCTTCGTGCTGGTCGACGTCGAGTGGCGAGGCGACGCTGTTGGTGTCAGGCCGTGCCTTTTTCGCGTGCCATATCCAGCGCCAGGTCTTCGATCATGTCTTCCTGGCCGCCGACGGTTCTGCGGCGTCCCAGTTCGACCAGAATGTCGCGACTGGAGAGGTTGTACTTTTCCGCACTGCGCTTGGCAAACAGCAGGAAACTGGAATAAACACCCGCCCAACCCAGGGTCAGCGAGTCGCGGTCTACTCTGACCATGTGGTCCATCAGAGGCACGATCTTGTCCTCGGCGATATCCATCGCCCGGAACAGGTCTACACCGGTTTCAACACCCATGCGATCACACACAGCGAGGAATACTTCCAGCGGGGTGTTACCTGCGCCCGCACCCAGGCCGGCCAGCGATCCATCGATACGATTGGCGCCGGCGTCAACAGCCGCTAACGAGTTGGCGATGCCCATGGCGAGGTTGTGGTGGCCGTGGAAGCCGATTTCTGTCTCCGGGTTCAACTCGGCCCTGGCCAGGGCCACCCGCGCAGTAACGTCATCCGGCAACATGTAGCCGGCTGAATCGGTAATGTAGACGCAGTTTGCCCCATAGCTTTCCATCAGTTTGAGCTGAGCCAGCAGTTCTTCGGGCTCGATCATATGCGCCATCATCAGGAAACCGACAGTGTCCAGGCCGTCGATGTTTGCAGCCATCTGGATGTGCTGCTCTGACACATCGGCCTCGGTGCAGTGGGTTGCCACACGTATGGTGGATATACCGCAATCGACCGCCATCTTCAGATGGTCTACCGTGCCAATGCCGGGCAGGAGGAGGGCAGACACCCGGGTGTTCTTCACCGCCTTGCACACGGCAGTGAGGTATTGCTCATCGGAGGCGGCCGGAAAGCCATAGTTCACGCTGGCGCCGCCGAGGCCGTCGCCGTGAGTGACCTCGATCATGGGTATGCCGGCTTCGTCCATGGCGGATGCAATATCGACCATCTCCTCCACCGTGATCAGGTGCCGCTTCGGATGCATCCCGTCGCGCAAACACATGTCGTGAACGGTGATTTTCTTGCCATTGAGGTCCATGTCGGGTCTCTCCTTTTTATTTGGAAGCCATGCCCGCGAGTAGTCCTGTCCAGGGGTTGTTCGCGCGCCAGTGGTCGCCGGTGTTCAAGCAACCACCGGTGGGGTCAGGTCAGCCCGGCATAGAATGAAATGCAGTGGCGCAGTCGGATAGCGCGTCACTTACGCTGCCACCGGAGTAAAATTACCAGCGAGAATTTCCTCAGCGTACATCTCCGCCGTACGCAATCCCGCTGCGGTCATGATGTCGAGGTTGCCCGCATACTTGGGCAGAAAATCCCCCAGCCCCTCGACTTCCATGTAAATCGACACCCGGTTGTCGTCGAACACGGGCCCGTTCTTCAGCTTGTAACCAGGCACGTATTTCTGTACTTCGGTAATCATCTCGTGCACCGATAGCGTGATTGCGTCCTCATCCGGCGCGTCCTTGGTGAGGCAGTGGATCGTATCGCGCATGATGAGCGGCGGCTCCGCGGGATTGATCACGATGATGGCTTTGCCAGAATCCGCGCCGCCGACAACTTCAATGCCTCGGGACGTGGTGCGCGTGAATTCGTCGATATTCTTGCGAGTGCCCGGACCCGCAGAACGCGAGCTCACGGTGGCAACGATTTCAGCGTAGCTTACCGGCTGCACCCGGCTCACCGCAGCCACTAGCGGGATAGTAGCCTGGCCTCCGCAGGTGACCATGTTGACGTTCATGGCTTTCTCCGCCACAGCGGCATCCAGGTTCACCGGGGGTACGCAGAACGGGCCAATTGCCGCAGGTGTAAGGTCGATCATTACCGCACCGAGCTCGTTCACCTTGCGGCTGTTTTCCGCGTGCACGTAGGCAGAGGTAGCGTCGAAGCAGATCTGCACGCCGTCTTCCTTCATGTGTGGCAGCATCCCGTCAACGCCCTCTGCCGTCGTCTTGAGCCCCATTTCAGCCGCCCTGGAAAGTCCGGGCGAGTCCGGGATCACGCCCACCATCCAGACGGGCTCGATGAAGCTGCTGCGCTGTGCCTTCATCAGCAGGTCGGTACCGATATTGCCGGGACCGATAATGGCGGCCTTGATCTTGTTGCTCATGTTGTTGTCTCCGCTGAGCGGTGCGTGTCGGGTTGCTGACATTATCACTGTGCCCGGGCCTTTGCAGCCGGGATAGCCTGCGTCGCCGCCTGTGCGAAGGTGATGGTCCAGTCGGCTAAACCCGCCGATGGCATCGCATTCGTCTCACTGATCAGTCACCTTGTCGATTGCGCTGGCGGTGTCGGTGAGTGCGAGTGGTATTGTGTAGCCACGAGTCAATGTCGCAGGTGTGAACCAATGGGTGTTATCAAATTTCTACTGAAAGCGATCGGTGGTTTGCTGCTGCTTGGCATTGTCGCTCTGGGCATCACCCTTCGCTACGAGTCGGGTTGCTCGCCAGTTGCTGAGGCCAGCAGCGGTGAGACCATGTTCGCTGTGCATTACAGCTGCTATGGCGGTTCAGAGGTGCTGCAACTGGGCCAACACAGCAAACCTGCCCCCACCGGCAATGAGCTTCTGATCAAAGTCGAAAAAGCTGCGGTCAATCCACTGGACTGGCACTTCATGCGTGGTTCCCCTTACTTCATGCGTTTGGCCAGTGGTATCGGTAAGCCCACAGACACTCGCCTGGGCCGCGACTTCTCGGGTGTGGTCGAGGCCGTGGGACCCGACGTGGAAAACTACCAGGTTGGCGACGCTGTATTTGGCGGGGCCGGAGGCACTTTCGCGGAGTACGTGCTGCGCGCGGAGGACTACGCGGTCACCGCCAAACCCGATAATGTCAGCCATGCCGAAGCGGCAGCGATTCCTGTCGCTGCCGCCACTGCCTTGCAGGCCCTGCGAGACAAGGGCGAGTTACAGCCGGGGCAGCGGGTGCTGATTAACGGTGCCTCGGGCGGTGTGGGGACCTACGCCGTACAAATGGCCAAGGCAATGGGTGCTCATGTCACCGGTGTCTGCAGCACTCGCAATATTGAGCGTGTAAGAGCGCTGGGTGCAGACGAGGTCATTGACTACAAGTCAGATGACTACACTCAGTTGGGGCTGAGCTTCGACCTTATCGTCGACAATGTCGGCAACAACTCCGTGCTCGCGAACCGTCGGGTACTGGCACCGGGTGGTCGCATGGTGATGGTTGCAGGCGGTTATGGCGACTGGATAGGGCCTCTGGCTAACCCGTTGATGGCGCTGCTTATATCGCCGTTTGTTGACGAGAAGTTCGAACTGCTCTTGGCGGAACTAAAGTCGGAGGACCTGGCGACGGTAGCCGGCATGATGGCAGCGGGCGAGCTGCAGACTGTTATCGACAGGCATTACCCCCTGGATGAGATTGCAGATGCGATTGACTACTCAGAGAGCGGGCGCGCGCGCGGCAAAATCATTATTGACCTGTAGCTGGCGGCGCGCAGCTCGGTTGCGCCCTGATCAGGGCGTGTACCAGATGGGTGATGTGTAAGCCCGTTCCTGGTGTGTCAGCGGTACATCTGCCTTCATGCTGGTGCCGAAGAATGCCATGTCGTAGGCTTGCCAGGTCGGGGTTGGAATTTCGATAACGCGGGCGTAATAGATCGCCGGCAGTGACGGATCAAAGTCCGGGTCCTCCCATACGGCGCGCAGCTCAGCCGCACCGATGTTGTTCAGGTAATCCGTGCCATCCACGGTGGTTCCTACCGGCGTGGTGCAGCGGCCGTCTGCGCCGATTTCGCGCCCGTCTGATACCGCCACGTCGTAGATGCGTTCCTGCCTGCCTCCTTTTTTGTCGACCCAGCCCTTGATGATCTGAATCCTGTCGAGGTTACCGGACCAGGGATCCTTGGCCGCCCCAACCATAAACCGTGGCGCTTTCCTGCCAGCGGGCGGTGTGCTCAGGTCGCCTCCCATGGGTACCCCGCGGTCGTAGCCGATGCTAACGGCATCCTGCCGGAAGGCGTCTTCATCACCGTAGTCCCAGCCGCCGAAGAACCGCACTACGATGCGGGTACCGGTGGTGGCATAGGTTTCCTTGCGCTGCATGGCCTCGAACAAAGCTTCACGCGTGTTCTCCCTTGCCCAAACGCCGGCGAGGCCTGATGCCAGGGTTTCATACTCGTAGGTAGACAGGTTGTCATCCCCTGCCAGGGAGCGAATGACGTAGTGTTCGTAACGATCGGGGGAAGGCTCGGCAGACGCCATCTTGCCCCAGTAGTTTTCGTCTCGGGTGGCGGCCAGGGAGGTGTGGGCGTCCGTGCTGCCGATCATGCCGAACTTGAACGGGTTGATACCCAGTTTTTTCTCCTGCTGTAGGCCAACCTGCAGCGCCGAGCGGGCGTACTCGTAGGGCAGCATGTCATCAGACTTTTTCTTGAGTCCAGCAATGTCAGCCTTGTCCCAGGTGCCGTAGTCAGCAAACTCATCGTTGAGTGATATTTTTGGGTGTGCCTCGCCGTCGCCTTTGATCTGCGTTACCTTGTA
>Ga0213866_10003661_pt1 | contig 10349 bp, 8 predicted proteins | sample PICome_11_FD_160079 | JGI IMG/M metagenome (GOLD analysis project Ga0213866, IMG submission 160079) | Coastal seawater microbial communities near Pivers Island, North Carolina, United States - PICO284 | ecosystem: Environmental > Aquatic > Marine > Coastal | place: USA: North Carolina... | reverse complement strand
CCAATGCCTTGAACGGCTTCTATAATCACGGCAGCGGCATCACCTTTTAAAAGGGCTTTTTCGACTGCAACAATATCATTGAAAGGCAATAATTCAACAGGAAATCCTAGGTTTAAAGGGGCTTTTATCTTGGGGTTATCGGTCACATTGACGGCGGCAGAAGTTCGCCCATGAAATCCTTTTTGAAAAGCGATGACTTTCTTTTTATTAGTTTGGAAAGAAGCTAGTTTTAAGGCATTTTCATTGGCTTCTGCTCCAGAGTTACAGAGGAACAACTCGTAATCATCACAACCTGAAACTAGTCCCAACTTAGTTGCGAACTCTTTTTGTAATGGATTTTGAACCGAATTCGAATAAAAAGTCAAATTTTGGATTTGAGCACTCAATTTAGATATATATATTGGATGGCTATGACCTACAGAAATGACACCATGACCACTATACATATCTAAATACGCAGTTCCGTTTTTATCAAAAATTTGACAGCCTTTTCCCTTTACAGGTTCTACATCGAAGAGCGGATATACATTGAAAAGATTCATCTTTATTGTGTTTTTTACAGGTCTCAGAATGCCATTGCCTTTAGCTTCAATCCTGTCGTTTCTTCTAATCCAAACATCAAGTTCATATTTTGAACCGCCTGTCCAGATGCACCTTTAATCAAATTGTCTATTATGCTGATGATGAGTATTTTATCATCGTTTTTTTCTAAGTATAGAATACATTTATTTGTATTGATAACTTGTTTTAAGTTTGGATTTTGATTAGTTAAAGTGACAAAAGGTTGGTCTTTATAGTAAGCTTCATAAAGGGCTCTTAGATCAGCTTCTTTGGCTGCTGTTTTGGTATAAAGACTTGCAAAAATACCTCTCGAAAAATCACCTCTCACCGGTAAAAAATTAATGTCGGATGAGAAATCATCTTGTAAAAAATTTAAGCTTTGCTTGATTTCATCAAGGTGTTGATGTTGAAAGGCTTTATAGATCGACACATTATTGTTTCGCCAACTAAAATGAGTTGTAGAAACGGGTTTTTGACCTGCCCCCGTCGAGCCTGTCAGGGCATGAATGTGAACCTCTTTTTTGAGTAATCCAGCTTTTGCTAAAGGTAAAAGTGCTAGTTGAATGGCGGTCGCAAAACAGCCTGGATTGGCTATTTTTCGGGTATTTTGAATCTGGTTTTTGTTCAATTCCGGTAGACCATAGATGAAGTCATTTTTTGGTTCTTCTACAGCGGTATTTCGATTCAATTGATTCCCTAACCGAAAATCCCTGCTCAAATCAATGATTTTCAATTCTTTAGGTAAATTATTTTCTTTAAGGAAAGATATAGAATGTCCATGTCCTTGACACAAAAAGAGGACATTTATATCATTCGAAATTTGATTTGTAAAAGAAAGACTCGTTTCACCAATTAAGTCTGAATGAATGTCTGAAATAGGTTTCCCAAATTGACTTTTAGAATGGACAAATGCAATTTCTGCGTTTGGGTGCCATAGTAAAATGCGAATCAATTCACCTGCTGTATATCCTGCTCCACCGATGATCCCAACTTTTATTTTTTTCATGGTTCAAAAGTTTTACTGTTGACACTTTGCCATATCTTATTCTGATTCGCCATTATTTTCGTAAACCCCCTCACATCTTCACCCGACCAACCGTTATTCATTTCGCCATATTGCCCGAAAGAAGATTGCATGAGATCAAAATCAGACTCAATGCCCTGTAAATCAATTCGGTAAGGCAATAATTTTACAAAAACTTTTCCTGAGACGGAGGTCTGTGTTTCTTCTAAAAAGGTTTCAATATTTCTCATGACGGGATCCAAATATTGTCCTTCGTGTACTAACATTCCATACCAATTGGCTAGCTGTTCTTTCCAATATTGTTGCCATTTGGTAAGGGTATGTTTCTCCAATAAATGATGTGCCTTAAGAATAATTAAAGGTGCCGCCGCCTCAAAACCTACACGCCCTTTGATACCGATTATCGTATCGCCTACGTGAGTCCCTCGTCCAATGGCGAACGGGGCGGCAAGATTGTTTAATTCCTGAATTGCCAGAGTGGGGTGATGAAAGGTTTGGTCATTGATGCCAACCAATTCTCCTTTTTCAAAATGAAGAATTACATCTTCGGGTTGTTCTTTTAATAGTTGACTTGGAAAGGCTTTTTCAGGTAAGCTTTTGTTGGAGGTCAATGTTTCTTTTCCTCCGACACTTGTTCCCCAAATCCCTTGGTTGATGGAGTATTGCGCTTTCTCCCAATTTAAGTTTACTCCGTTTTTTTCTAAATAGTCGACCTCTGCTTGTCTGGATAATTTCAGGTCTCGAATCGGAGTAATAATCTCAATATTCTCTCCTAAAATATGGAACACCAAATCGAACCGAACTTGATCATTGCCTGCACCAGTGCTTCCATGTGCAATCTTTTTTGCACCAATTGACTGGGCATATTTGACTACTTCTAGAGCTTGAAAAACGCGCTCAGCACTTACTGAAAGTGGATATGTGTTATTTCGGAGGACATTACCGTAGATCAAATATCGAATACATTTTTGGTAATAATCTTCGACGGCATTCACGGCTTTGAAAGATTTTGCTCCTAATGAGTAGGCTTTTTTTTCCAAGCCTTTTAGTTCTTTATCATTAAAACCACCAGTGTTGACAATGATGGTATGAACTTCCAAACCCAATTCTTTAGTGAGGTATTTGATACAAAACGAGGTATCTAATCCTCCACTATAGGCTAATACTATTTTTTTCATTTTTTATAGGAATGAACCAATTGACCTTTGTTCTTCTGATTGTTGAAAAGAGGGACAAAAGAGGGTAGTTTAACTATGTTTACATTTTGATTTAATCGTCTGTTTATCAGTTTTTTGGTAGCTTTTTTGAGCATTGTATTAAGTAGACTCTACAAGCATTCCTGTACAAAGACAAAGCTTCCGATTATTTCTTTGCAGAATATCATAATTTGGGCAGCTTTGACAGCCACTCCAAAAGATTTCATCTTGTGTTAATTCTGAAAAAGTAACGGGTTTATAACCCAATTCCGAATTGATCTTCATGACGGCAAGACTGGTCGTAATACCAAATATTTTCGCCTCAGGATATTTAGTTTGAGCGAGATCAAATGCTTTCGCTTTTATCATTTTTGCTAATCCTTGTTTTCGATAATTAGGGGAAACGATCAATCCTGAATGAGCAACATATTTACCGTGATCCCAAGTTTCAATGTAACAAAACCCCGCTAAATTATTGTCCATTAAAGCGATAATAGAATTACCTGATTCCATCTTTTCTTTGATGTATTTAGGTTTCCTTTTAGCAATGCCTGTGCCGCGAACTTTTGCGGAATCAGCGATGAGGTCACAAACTGCTTGGGCGTACTTAAAATGCTGTTTGCTGGTGGTTTGAATAGAAAAGTTCATTTTTTTTTGATAAAATGAATAATTTTTGAATACCAAATAATGGCATTTAAAACAGTTCGAAATGGTGTTTTTGAATATTGGATGACCGGTTAGTCACCCTCGTGGGTAATATGTATTATTTGCGCCCGACAGGGCGACGAAGACGGCGACTTGCAAGAGATGCAGGTGCATCTGCTAAAGTGGAAAATTGATATGTCGCGTTATTTAACATTATGGAACAAAGCTAGACGGAGATATTGGGAAAGACAAATGTATGATTGAATTATTTTTTTTGCAATATAGTATTTAAATAGATTATTTGGTTTTTTTATTATATTCGAAATAATAATGTTTTTTATTATTGAATTAAAGTAGATAGTATTAAAATGTTTTTTGGGATTTTAAATATTCGGAAGGGGACGATCCGCTATGTTTTTTAAAAGCGCGATTGAAAGTTGCTTTACTCTTAAAGCCACATTCTAAGGCGATTCCTAATAAGGAAAGATGTGAAACTTCAGGTTTCATGAGTTTTATTTTGACCTCTTCAACTCGATAAGCATTTACAAAGTCATTAAAGTTTTTTTCATAAAACTGATTGATAGATTTGCTTGAGTTAGAAGGAGAAGTCCGCATTCTTTTTGCCAATTCTGATAGTGTTAAATCTGCATTCAAATATAATTTTTCAGTTTTCATAATAGCTGAAAGTTGTTCGCCAAGTTTGTTTTCAAGTTTTTCAGGTTCATTAATTTCGATGGTCGGCTCCTCCTTTTTTTTTTCAAATTCAATAGGTAAATCTAATCTTGGATGTGCACCATATCCTCCAATACTTACATAATAAACAATGGCACCCCAAGCAAAATAGGAATACCAATGATCGATATAAGAGAGTTGTTCTATGGAAAGTGCGTATACAATTATAAAAAGTAAGGAGATAATTTGTGCCGCAAGAAAAGCTATTAGAAAATTGCGTAGCCATTGAAATTCCATCCCTTCTGTATCACTAAAATTTTCAAAAATATACCGTCGGTAGTCTCGATATTTCCAAAGGGTATACCCAAAGTAAACCAATACAATCAATGGCCCTAAATCATTTTTGAAGAAACCATAAATCCCCAAATTAACGTCTGTCAAAGGGTCTCTGGTTCCGTGAAACGCTGGAAAGTCACTGCCAATCATCCAATGTTGATAAACGACATCAAAACCAAAAACGGCCAAAGAGTGAAGAATGACCCAAAAGGCAGGAATAAAATGCAGCCAATGCTTTTTTTGAAAGTGAAAGTTTCGATTTGTAACACTTCGAAAGTAAAACCAAAGTAATGGTCCATAAGCGTACCAATGATTCCATTGGAAGTAAAACATGAAGGTGGAATGGTGGTCGCGACTATCATACCACCCTGCAAAACCAAGCATCCAAGCGGCTATCCGGAAAGTGAAAAGTAAAACCAAAACGGCTAATAATTTATCAGAAAGCCGATCTTCTCGAAATCCTCGCCAAAAGAGTAAAAAAAAGTAGAGAATACCTTGAATTACAAAAGGTAAAAGTAAACTACTATATATTAAAGTTAAAGAGCATGGAAGTGAAAAGTTGTTTTATGGATCTAATTATTTGATTATCAATAAATTGTGTTTCGATTGGCTTGTACGCTAAAATGAGCTATTTCAACAAAATGGGGAAAAGGATGTTGTAGAAATCTTCTTTTTTTCTTAAAAACTAATCCTATTTTTGGCTTTATTCTTTTCTCTTTACTAAATCAAAATCAAAATAAATGCGAAACTACTGGTTGTTTTTTCTTTTGCTTGCATCACCCTATTTATCGAGTAGTCAAGATAATTTTCCAAATTTACTTTCCGAAAGAGATCGAGGGAGAGTTGTTGATGAAATTTTAGAGGATCGATTGGACAATTTGTTACCTGAGTTGATGCGTAGAGAAGGAGTTGATATGTGGATCTTGATTTCAAGAGAATATAATGAAGATCCAGTCATGAAAACCATGTTGCCAAGTACATGGCTCTCGGCACGTCGACGTACGATTATGGTTTTTTATGATCAAGGGGGAGAAGAAGGTTTAGATAAAATTGCCATTGCTCGATATAATGTTGGTAAGCTGTTGAAAGGGGAATGGAATCTGGATGTTTATCCCAATCAATGGGAAGCTTTGGTAAATATTATTAAAGAAAAAAATCCTCAAAAAATAGGGCTTAATTATTCAAAAGATTTTGCTTTGGCAGATGGATTGGTAAAAACGGAATATCAAGAATTTTTGGAGAACTTACCTGAAAGCTATCATGATCGAGTCGTTTCAGCAGAGCGGTTAGCGATAGCTTGGCTTGAAACTCGATCCGCGAAAGAGTTGGAGATCTACCCAATGATTTGTCATATGGGGCATCAAATTTTACAGGCTGGATTGTCTGAAGAGGTGATTCATCCGGGCCTTACTACGACAGATGATGTTGTGTGGGCATTGCGCCAAAAAGTGCGTGATTTGGGACTAGATACTTGGTTTCATCCATCCGTTTCAGTGCAAAGAAGTGATATGGGTAATAATGAATTTTTACGTTCCTTTTCGCGTCGACCTGAGAAAGATGTTATTCAAGCTGGAGATTTATTACATGTTGATTTTGGGATCACTTATCTTCGTTTGAATACGGATCAACAACAACATTTTTATGTTTTGAGACCTGGCGAAACGGAAGTTCCAAAAGGTATTCAAAAAGCCTTTAAGAATGGAAATCGCTTGCAGGATATTCTCACAGAACAATTCAAAACAGGTAAAACAGGTAATGAAATTCTTGCTGATGCACTTGCTCAAGCAAAATCTGAAGGCATCACAGGCTCCATTTATACACACCCGATTGGTTCGCATGGACATGCTGCCGGACCCACAATTGGTATGTGGGATCAACAAGGGGGTGTCAAGGGAAAAGGAGATTATCCATTGTTTCCAAATACCGCTTATTCGATTGAATTATTTGCGGCAACCGAAGTACCTGAATGGGGGAAATTGGTCAGAATTATGCTCGAAGAAGATGGCGTCTTTTATGGCGAAAAGTTCGAATATTTGGATGGAAGGATGACAGAGATTTTGACCATTCCACGTAAATAATGGGAGTTTATTCCTTGCCTAATTCCTAACCTGGCAGAGCCAATACCATAAAATAAAATTAGATATGTCCTTTTTTTCTTGACAAAAAAAGAACGAAAAAAGTCAAGGCTGTGGATATTTTGGCTAAAATTCAATGCCCTCACACAGACGATCCAAATGCTCGCGATGCTCGCGTGGATAGTCTTTTCAGCCTTGCTTCATTGAATTTCTTAACGCCAAAATCTCCAATGCCGAAAAAGGTTTCATAAGATTTCTTGCCTCGTTTGCGCTAGATTTAACTTGAAACAGAAATAAATTGAGAATTGCTGCGATGTTGCAGTAAATAGGTGTAAGTCACTTCTGTCCAAGCACTTACTTATCATTAAAAGATTAGAATTTTCTTGGTTAAGAAACCGTTCTGTTCGGATAGAACTCGAACAAAGTAAATGCCTTTATTTAAGTCTAGAATTTCAATATTGTCCTCTCCCTCAGAAGTTTTCTTTTCGAAAAATTGTCTTCCTGAAATATCAAAAACCGAAACATTCAATGGCAATAAATTAGGATTTTGAATTTTTAAAATATGGGTTGATTGTAAATAGGATACATCAATTTCAAATGTTCCTTCTAACTCATTAATTGAGGTAGAAACATCGCAATTTACAGGGCTATTTCCTAATTCAATAGTACCGCTTGGCGTTAAATCAATTCCTTCAAAACCAGGGAAATCGGGAGCAAAACGATAAGCTCGGAAAGTGGAATTATTATTTGGGTTTTGCCCCTGAATATAAGGGGAATCGCCATTCAAAGGAATGAGATAATCCCACACAATTTCGCGATCCGGTGTAATCTCAAAAATACTTCCTGGCGAGCCTGCATTCAATAAAGTATTGCCATTTGGAAGCCTTTGGATATTAGATAAATATGCAGAATAAAAAGTCTCACCAGGCATATTTCCAAATACTTTTTGCGATGTGGCTGGCCCAAAAGGATCAGTATTGGGAACCAAATATCCACCATTGGCATCCTGAGGGGGAGTAAGGACTTCGCCTGTTGAAAAATCTGGTCCGGGGCGACCATTACCATTATTGAAAATCATGATTTTTCCAGCGTCTTCCATACCATTCTTTATCCAATTGACACCATGTTGTCCAAATAATTTTTGATCACTTAATTGGGCACGATTATAAGCAGATGGATTGCCCCAACGGTACAAAATATCTCCACCTTTTCCATAAAGTCCACCATTATGAGTGGTTGCTTCATTGGTCGTCGTACTATGGTCAATGATCCAAATTTCGTCAGAATTTCGAACAGAAAGCAAGATTTGATCGAGGTGAGGATTATAGTCAATGGCATTCATATGATTCCAATCACGACTAGAATTTGAATTGGAAGAGCTGAGTTCAGGCAGGTTTATATTAAACAGCTCTGGGTGATCAGCTACGACTCCATAATTCAATTTTGTTGAATCAAAATCTTGTATATAATGATGTTTAACTTCCCATTGCCATACGATGTTCATATCGTTTGATCCTATAGGTTCTACTTCTATGATTCGTTCTGACCACATGTATCCTTCTGGCGCAATTTCATCAGGATCACGCCCCATTTCAATCAATTCATCGGTATAAACCAAATCCCAAGTAAGAACCAACATATTGCCATTGGGCATATAAACGGCATCATGATGAGAGATCCATGTTGGGGTATTGAATTCATAAGACCAAACGGTGTTATTGTCCCAATCAACTAACTCCAAACCACCTGCATTACTCGCCGAAGTGAAAGGGCCGGCTGGGGCTGGCTTATAGGTTCTTAGCATCAATCCATTCTCCAAAAAATAGGCTGCCAGACCTGGGCGTGTGCCTCTATCCCAACGATTAACTAATTGACCACAATTATCTACCATATATGCCCGCGTAGAGGAAAATGGAGAGAAAAAAGTATAGCCTTGCAAGCTTTCTTCCGTGTTTTTTAGTGTACCAAGTGTTTGTGAAAAAGAAGGAAATGCAAAAAGGGAAATAAAAAAACAAGACAGGAGTTGATTTTTGAACATGGTTCGAAATGATTGATGTATTAAATTTACCAGTCCAAATTTAGAAAAATATCAAGGCAGTCCCTTTTTATACTATGGAGAGTGTCGTTAGATAGACGGGAATGAAGAAGGGGAGAGATATTCCAAATTTTCGAAATTTGGAATATCTATGGTTTAATTTTATTGGATTCTAAAAACTAAACTATTGATTTTTTGAGGCTCGTCACTTGTTGAGCATTTAGTTTTGACACTATCAAAATAATAAACAGTTCTTGGTTTTGCTTTTTGAATTAAGTTCAATGCTTTTTCATTAAAATCAGCACTGCGCATAATCACTTCAACTGGATCTTTTCCTTTTTCAACCCAAACCATATTATAACTTTCAATTTCGCAACCCATCTCAGCATCTTCTGCTCGAATATCGAGTCCAGTTTGTTTTTTAAAATCATCAGTACTGATGTACCCTCCTGTTAATTCATATAAAACAGCCACGGGCTCTTGAGCAAGGAGGAAGGAATTGAATGCGAAAAAGAGACTAAAGGAAAGTATTAAGGATTTAAACAAGGTTGAGTTTTTCATGTGGAACGTATTTTTTAGTTGAAGTTGTCAAAAAATTAGCTATTAATTTTTTAGCAGCTTCGGTAAGGAACGTGTATAGAATTAGAGTATGTCTAAATTTTACCTCCTAAAAACCAACGCTTTATGAACCTACCTTCAAATTATTGCGGTTATTTGCCTCGGCAAACTCCCTTAATAATTTATCGCCAGAATTATAAATCATTGATTCTCAGTTTGTGAAATTTTTAGACATACTCTAAATGAAAATATATTTTGTCCGTATTCCTAATAGAAAAGTTGATAGGCTGGTTTCATAATGCTTTTTACTTGAAAAGTTACAGCCTTCATAGGTCAATCATAGGTGTCTTCATTTTCCATACTCAATGGAAATGGTCGCGTGAATGCTGTTTCAAATGACATAGTGGTATTCGTCCCTTCGACACCTTCAATGGGTTGTATCTTTTCATAAATCACATCACGAAGGTGTCGATTATTTCGAGCATAAACTTTGACAATCAAAGCGTACCGACCAGCGATATTCACACATTCGACAATCTCCGGGATTTTGGCTAGTTCCTCTTCTACTCCTCGATGCAGTTTGGCGTTGGTCAACATGATTTGTACAAAAGCAGAAGATTGGTACCCCAATTTCCAAGCATCCAATTGATAGGTTGCATTTTTTAAGATACCTGCATCTCTTAATTTTTTGAGTCTTTGGTGTACTAATGTATTCGAAATTTTCAATTTTTTAGACAATTGGATCAAAGGCATTCGAGCATCAGATGTCAATTCATTTAGAATTCTTATATCAATCGGGTCAAGTTGATTTTTTTGCATGAATATTTATTTTGTAAAAGTGTAATTTGACACAAAATTAGGTGATTAATTTAATTAATGACTTAGTATGAGTTTTTTGATTGACAAAATAATTTTTTGAGCGTTAATTTGTGTCATAATTAAAACTATAAGAAAATGAATTTTGCAGCAATTTTAACAGTAAGTTTAATCCTATTTTCCGTTATTGATATCATTGGTTCTTTGCCGGTGATTATCAATATGAAAAAAGAAGGTTTGGCAATTCGACCTTCAGTGGCAACTGGTTCGGCAGGACTAATTATGCTTGCCTTTCTATTTTTTGGAGCATCTATTTTAGGGATGTTTGGTTTGGAGGTTTCCTCTTTTGCTTTAGCAGGTGCTTTGATTATTTTTTTCATTGGACTAGAAATGATTTTAGGCATCCGGTTTTTTAGAAACTCACATGAGGA
>Ga0213866_10003660_pt1 | contig 10350 bp, 10 predicted proteins | sample PICome_11_FD_160079 | JGI IMG/M metagenome (GOLD analysis project Ga0213866, IMG submission 160079) | Coastal seawater microbial communities near Pivers Island, North Carolina, United States - PICO284 | ecosystem: Environmental > Aquatic > Marine > Coastal | place: USA: North Carolina... | reverse complement strand
TCCTTCAAACCCCATTTGATTACATAGAGATTCATGAAATTGATATTGAAGAATTTTTGCCAGGTAATATCTTGTGTAGGGAGTATTGCCAGGAATATGATATTTTGCACCAGGATCAAATGCATCGGAATCACGATCACGTGGCGCTTCAATGCCTTGATAGAACTTTCGTAATTCCCACCAAGAATTATTTAATTCTTCTGGACTAGTCTCGCCTGTAAATACTTTTGCTCTCCATTTATCTAACATTAAAGTCCAGGGCACAGACACAACCCCATCAAGCGCTTGCTGCATCAATAAAGAAATTGGATCTGAGTTTGCTTGCTTGGCTTGCTCCTCAGATACCATATCTATTTTTTGCAGGTAGTTTGGAGTAATGGATAATGTTAATAGATCTCCAACAGCCTCATGAAAGCCATCATTTGCTCCGCTTTGAAATATATCAGGTAGGTCACTATAGGCTTGGTAATAGAAAATATGGCCTAGCTCATGATGGATTACGGAAAAGTCTTCTGCGTTTCTCTCAATGCACATTTTAATTCTTAAATCATTTACATCTGAGTTAAGATCCCATGCTGATGCGTGGCAGACAACATTTCGGTCTTGTGGTTTTATAAATAATGACCTTTCCCAAAAAGTATCTGATAAAGGCTCAAACCCAAGCGAGATAAAAAAGTTTTCTGCGATTTTAACCATCTCAATTTCATCGATGTCTTTTTCAATGAGTATGTTGGTTAAATTGATATCTGAGGAAGATGAGCTGCTTTCCGGTGTATAAACAAGGTCATATATATTTGACCAAGATTGTCCCCACATATTTCCAAGAACATGTGCAGGCAGGCTGCCAGTTTTAGCAACTATTTCTTCACCATAATAATTTGAAAGTTCATCACGAACATGACAATGCAAAGCATCATAGAGAGGCTTAAGTTCGTCCCAAACTCTGTCTGTTTCATCTAAAAATTCCTCTGCAGGCATATCGTATTGACTGAACCACAAATCAGTCAGTCCGTCATAACCCAGATCATTGGCTCCTTGATTCCCGATTTCAACCATTCTTAGATACATGTCTTTCATTGGCTTGCCAATATTTCTCCAGCCTTCCCAAGCTTTTAGCAACTCAGCTGGATCCCTAGAATTATCAATAATGGTCTCAAATGCCTCCAAGTCATAACAATCATCATCTGCAAAGCAATGTTCTCCAGTTCCATACATAGCATCTAATTCAGCGCTTATTGCAGAGATTTCTCCAGCCAGTTCATCATTTAATGGTGATGGCATGACAAACGAACTCTTAATAAGATTAAGTTTCCTTCGATTTTCTGCTGAAACCTCTACCCCATCAAAGGAAGATGCTTGTCGCGCGCGCTCTAGAGCAAGCAATTGGTATCTTTTGCCATAGTCTGCAACTACTTTCTGAGAATCATAAGTGATAAAATTAGCTCCTATCCAATAGGCAGAGCTTACAATAGGGCCAAGGGTTTTATCTTCAAGCTCAACCCTTTGTAGAAATTTTTCTACATCGGATTCAGTTAGGGCATTCGGTTGCTCGCTTGAGCATGAGGCAAGCACTAGGATAGAAAGAAAAATAGTAGATAATAAAAATTTATACATTGTAAAGACCCCTTTTAATTACAATAAGAGAGTAAATCACACTATGAAAATATCAACAAGCCAATTTAAAAACGGTCTCAAGATTATTATCAATGGCCAACCTTGTTCAATTCTCGAGCATGAGTTTCATAAGCCTGGCAAAGGACAGGCAGTGATGAGAGTAAAATTTAGAAACTTAATTACTGGCAAAGTCATAGATAAAACATATAAATCAGGAGAATCTGTAGAAGAAGCAGATGTAATGACCGTTGAGATGAGCTATCTTTATTCAGATGGAGAACAATGGCATTTTATGAATTCTTCTACCTATGAGCAGATTGGAATTAATCGAGACGTCGTGGGCGATGCAAAGAAATGGATTATTGGTCAGGAAAATTGCGAGGTTGTCATTTGGAATGATGAGCCCATTTCAGTTGAAGCGCCTCCATTTGTTGAATTAAATATTGCAAAATCAGATCCTGGCATTAAGGGAGACACTGTTTCTGGGGCAACAAAGCCCGCTGAACTAGAAACAGGGGTCACTATACAAGTTCCTCTATTTGTTGAAGAAGGAGAAAAAATTAAAGTGGATACAAGATCTGGCGAATATTCGGGGCGCGTATAAACTTTGTATAATCAAATTTTATCTTCGTTGAATGATTTTATTGATAATGAGCTATCTCTTCACGCCGATCAAAGAAAGGCGCTATTCAATAAGCATAAACTCAACCTAACAGATTCTCTGCAAAAGGGTCACTGGACAACCAATCTATGTTTGATTGCATCTAATCTTGCAAAAAAAAATCCCCGTGACATAGCCTCAGCATTGATACCCAAGCTAGAAGGTCAGCCTGAAATTTCAAAAGTGGAATTAGCAGGCCCTGGTTTTATAAATATATTTTTAAATCGAGAAGCATTTTTAAATCAACTAGATGGCGCCCACAACAACCCAAATTTTTTTGTTGATTCTACCCATGCGCCCAAAGAAAAAATACAGATAGAATTTGTTTCAGCAAATCCAACTGGTCCATTGCATGTTGGTCATGGTCGGGGCGCTGCATATGGGGACGCCATCGGTCGAATCTTGCAACGATTAGGTCATGATGTCTCTAGAGAATATTACGTAAATGATGCTGGAAGGCAGATTGATATTCTGGCATGTAGCATCTTTTTAAGAAGATTTGAGTGCTTTAATAATGATAATTTCCCTGACTCTGCTTATAAAGGGTCATACATTATAGAAATTGCGCAAGGCATAAAAATTGATTCAACTTTTTCACAAACTGAAAAGGAGACTTTAACGGCTGATCTTCCGTCTGACGATGAGGAAAAGATAGATGTGTTAATTGAGCGCATCAAAATGAGTTATTCAAATAATTGGTTATTAATAAGAGAGCACGGCTTGGACTATGTGATTAAGTCCATTAAGGAGGACTTAACTGAATTTAAGGTTATTTTTGATAACTGGTTTTTTGAATCCTCGCTTGGAAAACTTACAGACAAAGAATCAGAAATTTCTATGGCGCTCGATCAAGTTAAAAAAGATCATGCCTATGAAAAAAATGGGGCTGTTTGGCTTGAGTCAACTAAATTTGGTGACGATAAAGATCGCGTTATCATCCGTGAGGATGGAAGGGGAACATATTTATCAGCTGATTTGGCGTATCACAGAAATAAATTAGATAGAGGTTTTGATACCATTATTAATGTTTGGGGCTCAGATCATCATGGGTATATTAAAAGAATCGAAGCAACCATTGAAGCCATGGGCTATAGCAAAAAACAAATGCAAGTTCAGCTTGTTCAATTCGCCAACCTTTTTGACAATGGCTCAAAAGTTAAAATGTCCACCCGCAGTGGAAATTTTTATACCCTCAAACAATTAATAGATGATATTGGTCCAGATGCATCAAGATTCTATTACTTATCAAAACAGGCAGATCAGCATCTTGATTTTGATATTGGAATTGCTAGATCTAATTCAAAAGATAATCTTTATTATTACGTCCAATATGCACACGCAAGAATCTGCTCTGTAGAGAAAAAATATCTTGAATCAGGCGGGTCATTACCAAATAAATTTAATGAAGATAATTTTGATGGTTGCGATGAGCTGCTACAAATGGCTTTGAGTGCACAATTTGTGATTAAGGGCGCAGGGGAAAACTTACAGCCGCATCTTATTGTTTACTATCTTAGAGATATTTCACAAAGCTTCCATCAATTTTATAACAGCGTAAATATCCTCAATGCTAAAGAATCAGAGCAAAATAATATTATCCGATCGCTAATCATTGTGAAATCTGTGATAGCTTCCTCTTTAGAATTGTTGGGTATTGAGCCTTTAGACAGCATGTAATTAATGTGAAAGATTTTGCTAAAAAACACCCTATCAACAAATCAAAGGCAAAAAGAGTTAAGACTTCTTTACGGGCAAAGAGAGAGCTAAATCAACCACTTAAAATAAAACACCTGCTGTTAATTGCTGCTATGAGTGCCCTACTTTTATTTGCATCAAATATAATTCTGCAAACCGATGTTGTTAGTATTAGGGGCAATGTCAGCAATCCAAAGGTAGAATTCTTGTATCCAATAGAGTTAGCAAAGGATACGGTGCTGATTGAGCTAGAAGGAATAGTTGTTGCAGAAGATTGTGAGTATCTTGTCCAAATTGAATCCTATGGAAAAAGAGTATATGCACAGGAGCAACTTAGCTCTTTGCTAGCTTTAGGCTTAGAATCTTACGTTGAAAAAACATTTAGCTCCAAGCAACCAGATAGGCCATTATTTAGAGTGATGTCAGGCCCATATTTCAATAAATCCGAAGTAAATAATGCCAGAGAGCTGCTCATGAAAAATGGTAGGCAGCCTCTTATCTACAAAAAATGCACCAAGACATAGCAAAAAGACTGATAGATATTTCTAGCAAGATTCAAAAAGCTTGCCATCAAGCCAAGAGATCTGAAGATGAAATAAGGCTAGTTGCTGTTTCCAAATTGCAATCTGTTGAAATCATCAAAGAGGCTTATGCACTTGGCATTAATAATTTTGGAGAAAATTATGCACAAGAGCTAGCTGAAAAATCATCATCCTGTCCAAATGATATTATTTGGCATTTTATTGGCCCCATTCAGTCTAATAAGGTAAGCGTAATTGCTAAACATGCCCATTGGGTGCACTCCATAGACAGAGAAAAAGTTGCAATGAAGTTAAATAAAGCCCTTGAATCTGAAGGCAAGAAAATTCAGGCATTGATCCAAGTCAATATTGATCATGAAGAGTCTAAGTCAGGAATTTTGCCAGAGGAAACAATTGATTTTGCTAATAAAATAATAACTCATTATCCAAACCTAATAATTGAGGGCTTAATGTTTATGCCAAAGATTAATGCCTCTAAAAAAGATAAAATAGAAACTATGAACAAAATAGTTCACTTACAAAAGTCTTTATTATCCGAACTCCCTAGTTGTACTCACATGTCTCTAGGAACATCGAGTGACTTTGAAGAGTCTATTCTCAAAGGGTCAACAATGTTAAGAATTGGTGAGAGTTTACTAGGCAAAAGATCATGAAAGTTTGTTTTCTAGGGTGCGGCAATATTGCACAAGCAATCATTGATGGTTTGTTAAAAAGTGGTATGCAGCCATCTCATATTGCATGCATCGAAAGAAATGAACAAAGAGTGAATTCTTTGAAGACTCAGGGTTTACAAATAATTGAATTAGAAAATTTAGCCTCACTGGATTTTGATTTAATTGTGCTGGCTGTTAAACCTAAAGATGCTTTGGGTGCTTCAAAAAGTATTTTTAAGCATCTGCCAACGGCAATTATATTAAGTGTGGTTGCAGGGATTGGTATAGAAAAGTATTCTCAGCCTAAATCAATAATACGCGCAATGCCAAACACAGCATGTGCTTTTGAGAAGGGTGTTACAGCTATCTATGCTCTTGATCAGAATTCAAAGGCATTTATTACAGCAAACAACCTATTTAGAAAAATTGGGCATGTTTTAATACTAAAAAAAGAAGATGAGATGCATAGATTTACTAGCATCATTGGAAGCGGCCAAGCTTTTCTATTTCAAGTGCTCAATACTTATCTTGAAGAATTAAAAAAAATATCTTCAGCCGATCAAGTGGCCGCTAAATTAATGTTTCAGGATTTTATTAGCAGCCTGGGTGACTCATTCTCTCAAGACTCAAATTTTGAAAGCTTGATAAATAAGATAAAATCACCGGGAGGAACTACTCAGGCCGGCTTAGAATCTCTTCAAGATAATAATCTTGATAAAATTTTCCAAGATGCTTTTCAGGCTGCCGAAGATAGATCTATTGAGATTAGTAATGAGCAATAACAAACAACACCTTAGAAAACATGATTAGTGTTATAGCAATAATTTTGGGCTTTGCAAGCTATGCATTTGTAATCCTCTCAGTGTTCCGGCTGCTTCGAATTAACTATTTCAATCCAATAGTTAAAATATTTGCAACTTATCTTGAGCCAGTCTCAAAAAGCCTTTTCTTCTTTTTGCCGCCTCTCTTTGCGGCAATTGCTGTTGCCCTGGTGCTCAAGTTTAGTTCTTTTTATTTGGCATATTCCTCTGGCTATGAAACCCTAACTCTCTTCTACATCTCTGTAATAGATGTTTTAAATTCTGGATTTAGAATTTTGTTTTATTGTGTCATCGGTTCGGTGGTGCTTAGTTGGGTGGCTCCTGGAAATAATCATCCTTTGTTGCAAATTATTGAAGAAATTTCTGCAGGCATTTTGAGTCCTGTTAGAAAGTTTATGCCTCCCATGGGTGGCTTAGACTTTACCCCTATCATTGGATTGCTTGTATTAAATCTAATTAACTCCTCATTGGTGCAAATAATTAGCTCCATGGTATGAAAATAGTATCTGAGAAAATATCTTTTAAAGAATCTTTGACACTGCAATCTGGAGATGTGCTGTCTGGTTTTGAGCTAATGGCGGAAACCTATGGAGAGCTTAATTCAGACAAGAGTAACGCTGTCTTAGTCTGCCACGCCTTCTCTGGCAATCATCATGCGGCTGGCATTAAAGATGGAGAAAAAAAGCCAGGTTGGTGGGATGAAATTATTGGAGATGGCAAAACAATTGATACTAAAAAATTTTTTGTTGTTTCTTTGAATAATCTTGGCGGCTGTCATGGCTCATCTGGACCTACTTCTATGGCTGTTGATTCTGGCCAGCCTTTTGGTGCAAGTTTTCCTGAGGTATCGGTCAGAGATTGGGTTGAAACTCAAAAACTACTGGCTGATCATTTTGGGATTGATTGCTGGGAAATGGTTGCTGGGGGAAGCTTGGGTGGAATGCAAGCTTTGCAATGGGCAGTCTCATACCCTTCAAGAATTAAAAAAGCTGCAATTATTGCTGCCTCTTCGAAAATAAGCACACAAAATATTGCATTAAATGAAGTGGCCAGAGAAATAATTAAAAAGGATGAAAGTTTTCATAACGGTGATTACCTCGCTAAAGGTGAATCGCCTAAGAAGGGGTTGAAGGCTGCAAGGATGCTTGGTCATATCACTTATTTGTCTGAATCTAATATGAGCAAAAGGTTTGGCAGGAAGCTGCAAGACCCAGAAAATAAAATGGATGCAGACGTAAACTACGAAGTAGAAAACTATCTTCAATACAAAGGTGAGCAATTTGCTAAAACCTTTGATGCGAACAGCTATATTCTGATGACCAAAGCCATGGATAGCTTTGATCCAGCCAAGGGTTTTGATGATGATTTGGTAGCATGCCTCCAAAATGTCCAAGCTAAATTACTCATTGCATCTTTTGATTCAGATTGGCTGTTCCCAAAAGAATATGGATTAGACATTCAAATGTCTGCCATTAAGGCGGGCATCAATAGCACCTATATAGAGCTAGAGGGTGATTATGGCCATGACAGTTTTCTCTTTCATTCTGACCGATATTCTGCCGCGCTAAAAAACTTTTTAAATTCAAATGAATAATCAGCTTCAATCAATTGTCCTGGATTGGATACCGAATCAGTCTAAAGTAGTAGATTTTGGTTGTGGGGATGGAGCTCTTCTTAAAGTATTGGCTGAAAAAAAATCTGTAATCGGTTATGGAGTTGAGATTGACGGAGAAAAAATTAATGCGTGTATCACTAACGGTGTCTCAGTAATCCAACAAGATATTGACGCTGGCATCCAAAATTATAAAGGCATGGGTTTTGATGTTGCTATTATGGCTAGCTCCATCCAATGCCTAAGACGACCCAGAAATGCTATGAAAAATATCTTGAAGGTTGCAAACGAGTGTGTAATTACTTTGCCTAATTTTGGAAACTGGGAACTCAGACTGGGTTTGTTAAAAGGCAAAATGCCCTCCTCGCCTCAACTTCCCGCTAAATGGTATGAAACAAAAAATCTTCATCTTTGTACAATTGCAGATTTCGAAGACTTGTGTGCAGAAGAATCTTTTAATATTAAAAAGAAGGTGTATTTAAATAGTCGAGGTAGTTCCTCATGGCTGGCTAACACTTTCCCTAACTTATTTGCTGCTGAGGCAGTTTATCTAATTGGCTGATAAACCAACCATTGTTGTTGCAACCAATAATCCTGGCAAATTAAAAGAATTTGCCCTGCTGCTGCCCGACTTTAAAATAATTTCACAAACCTCTTTAAACATTACACCAGAAGAGGAGCTTGGTGAGACGTTCATTGAAAACAGCCTCCAAAAAGCTCGAGTGGCAAATAACGCTTCTGGCATGATATCGCTGGGAGATGATTCAGGTTTGATTGTGCCAGCCCTAAATAATTTACCAGGCTTGCGCTCCGCTAGGTATGCACATGAAAATGCAACAGATAAGGAAAATAGAGAACACCTACGAAAAGAACTTGAAGCGCTAAATTTAAATCAAACCAAGGCATACTTTGTTTGCGTTTTAGTTTTAGTTCAGGTTTCTGCAGATCCCTTCCCTCTGATTGCAACAGGGCTGTTAGAAGGTTCTGTAAAAACAACAATGCAAGGAGCCAATGGTTTTGGGTATGACCCCATGTTCTACCCCAAGAATAGCAATTTATCATTGGGAGAAATGAATGCAGATGATAAAGCCTTGCTTAGCCATAGAGGAAAAGCTGTCCAAGTCTTAAAAAGAAAAATTGAAGGGTTTGCTTCTGAATAACACACCTCTCAGTCTTTATGTTCATCTGCCTTGGTGTGAAACACAATGCCCCTATTGTGATTTTTCCATAACTACTGATGCTGTAGATGGCAATGATGCAAGGCTAGCAGAAGCAATCATCAAAGACATTAAACATTCTAGTGATTTAATAGCTGATAGAAAATTTAAAAGTATTTATTTTGGTGGTGGAACTCCCTCACTTGCTTCTACCCAATCAATCAAACAGATATTAGATTCTATTAGAGATAGACTGGCATCCTCTGAGATTGAGATAACTTTAGAGATGAATCCAAACGATGTGTCTGAAAAAAAAGTTGAGGAGTTATTGGGAGCGGGTATAAATCGAGTATCACTGGGTATTCAAAGTTATATTAATAAAGAATTGCAAGCTTTGGGACGCAACCATGATCGCAAGTCTGCGATCCAAGCCACCAAAATAGTCGAAGACGTCAATTCAACTATTGATTTAATCTATGGTATTGAAAAGCAAACACCTGAGTCATTGGCTGAAAATTTAGAAATAATAATCGCTTCAAATGTAAATCACTTGTCTTTGTACCAATTAACAATTGAGCCAAATACAATTTTTTATAAAAAAGAGCTTTTGCTGCCTGATGAAGGCGCAATCGAGAAAATGGAAGTCATTGCAAAAGGCCTGCTTGAGAAAAATGGTTTTGAGCAATATGAGGTTTCTTCATGGTCTAAATCAGGATATAAAAGCCAGCATAATTTAAATTATTGGCAGTTTGGTGATTTTTTAGGTGTGGGGCCAGGATCGCATAGCAAAATATCAAACAAGCAAGAAATTGTCAGATACAGAAAAATAAAGCCCCTAGAGGGCTATATTCAAAATCAAAAGTCAGCTGACTTAAAAACGATTGCAGACGATGAGCTTGATATGGATCTTGCAATGAATCTGCTAAGAATTAAAGATGGTTTGCAACATCAAGACTTGCCAATTGACCTGCCTGCAAGTTTTTTAAAAAAATATCAAAAAGGCATCGATGAAGGCTTACTTTTAAAGGATAAAATTGGAGCAACTCAAAAAGGATATCAATACCTTAATGAAACTATTCAGTTATTTTTTTAGGACTGTTAATAAAAACGTATGAATTGATCTGCCCTCATTTATTGCCCGCTGTTGGAAGCGTGTAATTGGCATGCCTTCATTTGAAATTTGATCGAAGGAAAAGTGTTGTTTGATTTTTTCTAACTCTTCCAGAATAGATTCTGCATAATTATCCCAATCAGTTGAAATATAAACCGTCCCCTCTTCCCTTAAAACGTTTGCTAAAACTTTTAAAAAGTCATGCTTAATTAGCCTGCGTTTATGGTGTCTGGCTTTTGGCCATGGGTCGGGGCAAATGATATAAATTTCATCAAAAATTTCATTTGGAATTTTTAAAAGGAGCTCGCGCACATCATCATCATAAATTTTTACATTGCTGAGAGAGTTCTGAGAAATACTATTAAGAAGGCTACCTATTCCTGAGAGGTAAACTTCTGATGCAACGACTAATGCATTGGGGTTTTCAGCTGCTAAGTGAGCTGTATTTTCTCCATTACCAAAGCCTATTTCTAAAATACTTTTT
>Ga0213866_10003659_pt1 | contig 10352 bp, 21 predicted proteins | sample PICome_11_FD_160079 | JGI IMG/M metagenome (GOLD analysis project Ga0213866, IMG submission 160079) | Coastal seawater microbial communities near Pivers Island, North Carolina, United States - PICO284 | ecosystem: Environmental > Aquatic > Marine > Coastal | place: USA: North Carolina... | reverse complement strand
TTTATAAAGATTCAAGGAAGATAATCTAATGGCCACTATTGATCAACTCAAAGGTCTTGTTTCTTCAAAGCTCGGTGCTGCAAGTTCAAATCAATTTCTAGTAGAACTTCCATCAGACTTTGCAGGCGGAGGCTTACTTTCTCGGCTTACATCTCTTATCACAACTGGAAGTATGGGTGGAGGAGACTTAAATCTTCTTTGTAATGCTGTCACAATGCCTGGAAAACAAGTACTTACACACGATCGACGAATCGGTCTTGAATATCAGAAAGTTGCATACGGATATGCAGTGCCTGATGTTTCAATGACTTTCTATGTATTGAACGATTACGGCATTAAGAAATATTTTGATAAGTGGTATTCTACGACTGTATTTGATAACTTACAGCTTGTACCATATAAAGAGCAATATGTGAGAGATGTAAAGATACATCAACTACGTAAACCGATTGTCAATAAACAATTTGACATCGGACCAGTAAATATCGATGTCGGTATCGGACAGGGTACACCGTATTCTTGTAGACTGATTGATGCGTTTCCGACATCTGTAAATGCAATTGAATTAAGTAACGAACTCGATGGACTCGTACAGCTTTCTGTTGAGTTATCTTATACAAACTGGGAACCAGTGGAAGATACACAGGGGTTCTTCAAGGTGAGTGCAGGACTACCAGGTGGTCTTGGTGGAGTATTTTAAGGAGTAAATTATGGCTTTGCCAGTATTGAATGACAGTCCCATATATCAGGTGACTGTCCCTTCGACAGATGAAGTGATAAAATTCAGACCGTTTCTTGTAAAAGAACAAAGAACATTATTGATAGCATTTGAGTCTCAAGATCGAAGACAGATTCTCAATGCAGTACTTGATACAATTCAGTCATGCGCAGGTATCGATCCTCGACCTTTGCCGATGTATGATGTAGAATATATCTTTGTGCAGATCAGAGCAAAGTCTGTCGGTGAAACTACAGACATATCAATTGCCTGTTCTGAATGTGAGCATAAGACACCGATTAAGGTTGACTTTAATGATGCTATAATACAAAAAGAAGACGTGCCAAGTATTATTAAACTGACTGATGATGTGAATATAAAATTAAGACATCCAAGTTTTTATGAGATGGTCAACAATCAGATTATTACAAACGATGAAACAACAGTGACTGATCGTCTTACAGAATCAATATTACTATCAATTGAAAGTGTGTTAACAGAAGAAGAGCAGATATCGTTTAAAGATGAACCTCGTGAAGAGAAACTGAGATTCTTTAATTCACTTACAAATGAACAGTTTGCAAAGATTAAAGACTATATTGATTCTGCACCGAAGATGATATATGATGCCAAATGGGATTGTGAAGCGTGTAATAAACCTAACGAAAGGAGATTGAGTAGTATCGATGATTTTTTTTCCTAAGCCTCTCTCACGAGTCGCTTGAGAATTATTATAGGACAAACTTTCAGTTAATGCAACACTATAATTATTCTCTTTCAGACATTGAAGGGATGATGCCATGGGAGAGGGAAATCTATCTAACACTACTCTTAGAAGCTCTTAGAGAACAGGCCGAAAGAGAAGCAGCAAGATGACAACTCTAGCACAAGTAAATGAAACACTTGAGATGCATACACCTTTACTCGAAGATTCGAGAGACGGTATTGTAAAGCTTGAAGATTCTTTCAGTAAATTTTTTATGGGAAGTCTTGATGATCTCGAATCAAGGCGTGAAGCAATGGGATCTGGCACAAGTGGTGCTCCAACTGCAGGACAAGTGCAAACACAACAACAAGAAGCAGAAAGTAATGGCTTATTTTCACGCATCTTTGATGGTCTAAGCAATGCTCTTTCCTTTGCAGCAGTCGCAGGATTATTTAAAGCGTTAATGAAGAGAGGTATCTTCGGCATTGCGGCATTGACGCTTGCAGATGAAATTGGCGAATATGTAAAGAAAATGTCCGGTAGCGATCTGCTCGGAGACATTACAGAAAAAGGTATAGTATATGCTTCTATCGGTGCCATGCTATTCGGCAAAAAGGGTTTAATAGCAGGTGCCATACTCGGAGCTGTCACAGTCTTCTCCGATAAAATTGCAAAGAGTATTGAAGACCATGAAATGGCTGGTGAATACAGTTATGCCATCGGGCAAGGAGCGAGTGCTCTCTTTACAATTGGTTCTGCAGCTTCTGTAGGATTTCTACTTGCTGGTCCTATGGGTGCTCTTGTTGCCGCAGTTGGTGCAGGTGCTCTAGAAATTACTAACTTAGTATCGAGATATAAGACTGATAAAAAATTTAGATCTCAGGTTGATGGGATCTTAGATGAAGTCACAGCAGCAATTGACAGTTTACTCGGTAAAGTTGCAGATACAGTAAACATGATTTTTGATGGAGCTATTCGCACAAAGCAAGAAAGAATTGATCTTCAGAATTTTAATCCTGCTCTTTACGATGAGTTAGTTCAAAATGAAAAAGAACTTGCATTAGCCGTAAGTAAATATAATCGACTTGTTTCTACTGGCGCCCCAGCATCTCAAATTGAAGCAGCTCGTTTAGAGATGATGGGTGTAAAAGAAAAAAGAAGTGAAATTGAAAGCAGAATACGACCAGAAGAAGATGCCATAAAGATTATTAAAGCAGAAGGTGAATTTGGACCAGGTGCAGCGAATCCTTATGTTCAGCCAAAAGCAATATCAGATATTACAGCAGGTAGAGACCTTACTGATATTATTAAAAGAATTGCGATAGAATCTGGAGAAAATGAAGGAGCAGCTGCACAGATAGCTGCAGCCGCAAGTCAAGCTTCGAAGATATCTAGATCAGGTGAAGAAGGAAAGGAAGCCGCGCTAGCGACAACAGCTCGGTTGTTAGGAATTGAAATATTAGAATTAAGGCAGAAAATTAATCAACTTGAAACTAAGCAAACTCCTAACGTAATCAATGCACCGACTACTGACGCTTCGAAGACTGAGATTAATAGTCAAATGGTGAGCCAGCAAAGCGGGCCCACCATAGATTTAAACGATCAGATAGCAGCTGCTAAGAAGCGTGTTTCTGGAAGACCTTAGTCTTCGTTCGCTAACCTCGCAAAATAAGACATTGTATCGTCATCATCTTGTTTGTTGACTTCTTCTGCTGTAACAGGAGCTACAGGTTCTGGAGCTGGAGCAGGTTCATTTACCTGATTCATTTGAACCACAGTAGGTGCACCCATTTCAGCTTCTTCACCAAGTACACGCATTAACTTTGCTTTGAGTTCGTCGTATGACTTGTAGTTTGATGGGTCTGTAAACTCACTGAGGTTATGTAGCTGATTATAGACTGCTTCCAACTTGGATTCGTCTGACTCATAGAGAGCAGATGGACTTGCAAACTCTGACTTATCATAATTACGATATCCTTCTACATTACGGATTTTCAATTTAAAGTCTGCACCATCCCAGAAATCGAATGGATTGACCGGTGTTTCATCTGCAAATGATGGCTGCATTACATCCATGATCTTATCGAAGATCTTCTTACCAAACTGATAAAGGAATACTTTACCTTCATTCTGTGGATTCGATGGATCTTGTACGACAAGGATGTTTGTTACGTAGTGTAGTCTACGTTTTTGTGTGCGTGCACGATCTTTGTCTGATTCGATGCCTGAGTTCCAGAGTCGCGAGTTGAGTTCGCCAACTGGATCAGGTTGACCAATAGAAGTAAGGCTGTTTTCGATATACCAAAGACCGGTTGGTCCTTTGAATCCATGGTCCCAGTATCTGACCCATGGTAATTCTGCGCCTTCACTTGCTGGAAGGAATCGAATGACGGCATATCCATTACCCGCTTTGTCTACTGTTGGTTTCCAAATTCGTTCATCGGCGTAAGACTTTTGTTCGCCGCCACCGACTTTTTCTGCTGCTTGAACAAGTTTGGAGATTTGATCGCGATTGCGTTTTAGGTTTTCAAATGACATGTATTACCTCGTATTTGCTGAAATATAGTTTGTATTATAACACAGTATGGCTGTATTGTACATCTATTTATATCGCTCTTATTCAAAAAGAGACGAGTCAATAGAATTAGTTTTCGGCAAGAAGTTGAGTGACATTGCTTCTGCTTCTAACTTATCTTTGATGACTGGCGATATGAATTTCTTTACATCTTCTGGTTCAATATTATTGTCACTACACACCAACAAGATTGCTTCCATATAGCCAATTGCTTTTTCAGCCACGGTTGCTTCAATCATTTTTGAGAACCGTGACTTGTTTAGAAATTTATCTTCAACACTCATTTATCCAATGCCCTTAGTAGAATTGTATCCTTATTGAGTCTACCATTTGGCACACTCGATTTGGTGGTTAGGTTTTTCCATTCACCATCGATTTGCTTTGGTGTCTTATTGAGAATGAGAGGAATGAAGTCATCTGGCCTCCGAAGTTTGACAGCGCGGCTACTCACTTGATCAAAATTCTTAATGGAAGTACCAGAGACTTCAAACCCATTGGCGACTGTCGTTACATACTCAGTCAATACACGTGATTTGGTATTGAACGTATAGAGCCTTGCTCGACCAACGATTTGTATTGGTGGTATCGACACCAACTTGAAATCATTGTCTTCGACTTTATACTGCACACGAGCCACCTGTTTATCAGCTGCTTTAGGTCCTTTCACCTTGGACTTACGAACTGCCTTCGCAGCTGATTTCAGTCTGTCAAGATCGGAGAGCATCGCTTGACAGGCTTTAATACGGCGATTGATTTCAGGTCTTTTCAAATGGGAGTAGCCTTCAACGGCATCAGGGCACCGTTTATGGTATGCATCTTCATAATCTAATAACCATCCTTCAACCACCTCACGGACTGGACCAGCTGCTGAAGCTGGCAGTCCATGTTTCTTAAAGAGAGCATATAAATCGATATAAGACTTTTCACCCTCTATCCAACCATCTTCATAATCAAGTAGATCTTGCATGATTGTAGCAGATACTTTTTTCTGCAATCTCTGCATCGGTGAAAGAGTGACAATGTGATCAGAGTCTTTTTGACGCTGAAGCTTTTCAAAGTAAAGAGGTTTACCGATCTCAATGAGTTGCTTTACATAATTGTTGAGTGCATTCTTCCAGTACTCGATACGCTCATTCGTCTCATTTGTATAAGTGAGATATGCAGCTGTTGCACAATGATATGCAAGACACCAGAATTTATATTCAGGGCATGCATTCACATATCTGTATTCTTCTGCAGATGTATTCGCTTTTGCATATGACTTCAAAGTAGAAACGAGATCTTTACGTTCAACTTCGGTATGAAAGAAAGAATGAACTGCATCAATACTTTTTTCGAACGGCGCAGCAGCGATACCTGATCTACGACGTACAGCAACTTTCTTTTTACGTTTTACCATTGGCATGATAACTCTCCTAGATAATTGTAGCCTAATCTATTATATCATACTTTTGTACAAATGTACACAGTTAATTTTGGAGCGGGTACGGGGAGTCGAACCCCGATCCTCAGCTTGGAAGGCTGTAATAATCGCCATTATACTATACCCGCTAATTTCTACGCATCGTAGCAATTTCTTTTGCGGCATTGCTATCCTTACGAATAGGAACCATATTTGACTTGTGAAGAGTGCCGATACCTGCAAGCTCATCACCAGTATACTGCTTAGCAGCTTTTGCATAACCATTACCAACTACATCAGATGTTGGCATAGCACGTACAACTTTATAGCTTGGCATTGGTGCTCGGTACGTTGTATCTTTCTGATAGCCAACGCGCTGTAAGAGCTTTGCCATCTTGCGTTCTTCTTCCAGAATTGCCGCTGTCTTCTTTTTTGCTTTGCGCTTTCGGGTACGTGTTGTTGTCATACCTCTCACTAGATGCATAGTCATGTTTGTAGCCTTTCATGGTCATGCTGTTGATACGTTGTTGTAGGTAGCGCCTGACGATCTTTTCTTCTTCAGTATACGGTTCATTATGGTGATACTTACGAAGCATTTTCATTCTTTCGAGCTCACCTTCGAATACACGAACAGACGTCATACGATCGCCAGACATATTACCTAACATATTATATCATACTTTCTTAGTTTTGTACACTAATTTGTGCATTTGGTATTGGTGCAGGTGTATGCACAGGAAGATCGTTAATTGCATCAACAATGATTGACATCTCTTTGAGCTCATCGTCATTCATAGCATCGACACGAGTATTGAGTTCAGCCCATGCACTCTTCGCTTGTAGCTTTGACATCAGCATCTTATCACGTGCAACACGATTCTTTAGGATCTTTGATGCTTCACTATCGGTATATTCGAGAAGAACATAGGCACGATACTGAGTACCATTTGGTACGATCGAAGATTCCATTACACGATAACCTGCAACATCAGCATCTGCAATGATATTGATCGTTGCCTGTTCAAACTCATGTGCGAGTTGATTTGTGAAATCATCTGCACCGATCTTACCTTTAAAGGTCTTCATCTGCGAACGAAGCTTTGAATCGATACGATCTGCAAGAGTTGTCTTAGCAGACAATGTGGCGATATCGACAGCGAGCTGCATATCAGGTGTGATTGCAGTACCTACAGCATAGACTGCATTATCTTCATCAGGAATTTGTGTATACCATTTTGGCATCTGATCGATTTGCTTTTCGACCTGTGCCGTTTTGTATTCATATTCCTGTTGTGACATTGCTGCATCAGGTGGAACCTGCTTTGAACAGGCTGCAAGTACAGCCAGTGCAGGAAGAAGTAAGACTTTATTGTTCATTATTTAAACCTTCAATTTTATCTACGGCATTAATCACGAAGCCTTTGATCTTGATGAAGTAACCTTTCAGTTCTTCTTTATTACGAGAAAGCTGTTCTCTGCCTTCTTCCATCTTTTGATCAAAGTCGAGTTTTGTTTTAGTAAACTCGTCGACAATTATATTTGCTTGTGCTGTTCCAGAAACTGTTAACACAAACGCTGTTGCTAAAATGATATTTCTCATAGCGCATTCAACCTTTCAATCATTGCATCACGAATACCAGAAGTAATAAACCAGTCAAGCGCTTCTGGATAAAAAATTACTGTGCTTGCTCCAGCAATAAAACCAATTCCTAACTTAATCATCTCAAAATTCCCATACTTATCAATGCACTGAATACATGTGAAGCTTGATCACCTTCAGGTGTAAACTCATCACATTCGAAACCAAATAGAAGCTTTGACATACATGTTTTTACTTTCACATATTCAGTCTTTGTAACGACTTCTCTTGGTGCAGTCTTGCAGTGATAGGTCTGTCGACCATTTGTATTACCGTATTTGTCGACATCGATAACACGCTCATACCTACATTCTTGACCGAGTTCAGCTTTAGTCCCAGTCGTTATCATAGTTAACGGTATCGCGGTAAGCATTACCATAATACTTTTCCGCATACTGAGGTGCATCAGTCCACGCATTGATATTTCCATTATCATACTTATCAAAAGAACGTGTTTCGGTTTTACGAACACGCTGGTTACGTTTCAGTTTTTTAGTGAATTTTTTCGAAGCTTTACGAATAAGTGCCATTCGTTGTGCTTGAGTTTGTGCCATAATATACTCCTCAAAAATTATACCTAATCTATTATATCACAGTTCTCAGTAAATGTACACAGTTTTTTTTCAAGAATTGTAAATTTTTCTGAGCATGTCTTCGAACTGATCAACCTTATCTACACGATTCGGCCATAGAATGTATTCTTTTTCAGGGTTCTTTTTCAGATTTGCAAGCAACGGTTGAATAGCATTATACAACTTGTCAAGTTTGTCTTGAGTAGAAAGAGCGGCCTGCTCTGCGTCATTGGCAAGAGCTTGTGTCTTCTGTACTGCTTTTAGTTCTGTCTCATCAACAGCTGTAAAACCGAAATCAAAATCGAGATCATCCATTTTCACGTCTCCATATTGCGTAGTTGATGAAGAAGAAATAGCCTAAAAGAAACCAGAAAACCTGACCAGATAGGATTGACTGACTCATTAACCACGCTGCTGGCGTGATGATGAACCAATCATATGGTTTAATTACGGGCGTTTCACTTGCTTGTAGCATACGTATTTGTTTCCAATCGGTGTTTCAATCGGCATTGAATATACACCTGGTTCATCGCTTGGTGCTCTGCATGGCTCGAGCTTTTCCCAGTATGTATAACCGTTTGCCTCGTTTTCAACTTTTGCGTTAAAGAAGTCTGCATTAGACCATGCGACTAATCCTAAGAATAAGATACCTTCAATCATTTGTTTCTCCAAGTTTGATGGTGGCTAACCGTTGACCACCGCGGATGTATTGAGGCATCACCCTTAAATTGAGCAGAGCCGGTGTATAGAGGCCGGGTGCGTTCTCCTTTTGTTAATGTAGGGCTTCCATCTACTCCCACCTCGCTTTAATGTCTGCGTGTCCAAGACAGTTCTATTTATAAGGTTTCCAACGAGGGAGCTGAGAGAGGAGCTAATTTGCTCTACCTCGTTGGAATTCGATATACGCGATAACATCACGTACTATTTCTCTTGTTGCCGTGGTGTAAGGACCCATGATGCTATCTATCTCGTAATGATGTGCACCATTTGGATCTACAAGGCAGTGCCACAACTTACGTGTACGATCATCTGGATCTTCATCGATCTCAGTGCGGTATTGCCATTCACCAACATAGAATTGTAAAAAGCCAAAGGGTAACATTATGCAGCATTCACTTTCATCATATATGCCATTTCTTTACAGAAGTTTTCAAGTTCTTCATTAGTCAGTTTAGACAGTGTAGGACTGACCATACGAGCATACGCTTTGCTCATACCATCTGCAGCCATATAATAAGCAGTCTCTTCGAGCTCAACGCGCTCGAACTCTGCCATTGTACCTGTTGGCACACGACTTGACCAATACTCAGTATCTGTATGACAAGGTAATTTACCCATGAAGTTACCAGGTGCAGCTGCAGTGAATGCATCCGCTTCAGCACGCTGTGCTACGATATGATCTACTAATGCCTTTTCCATTATGCAACCACCTTTTCTTCAACTGTGAACGACACAACTTCTTTGTCTTTCCAAATGCTGTTGATAACAGCAGTCAGACCTTCACGAGTATGACGAATGGTTTCCCACTTGTCACCGTTTTCCATGGTTGTAGTGATGATAAAATAATCGATGTTTCTAAGTGTTTTTTTCATTTTTAGCTCCTCTAGAAAAAATAACTCTCTTATATATTATATCATACTTTCAGCGTATTGTACACACTTTTTTTCACTTTTTTTAATTTTTTTTACCACGTTTTTTCGTCACCGCTGACTGTCGAAGGATTTTCAAGATGCTCAATACGCTCTTTTAGTTCTTCGATTTCTTCAACTAACTGTTTAATTCGCTTGTAAAGATGATATTTTTCAACTGCTTCTTCTGCAAGCTGTCTTTGATAGATGTTTATGTCTGGATCCATTTCTTATACATCTCCTCTTGTAACCGATATGCTTCCTCTTCCCATGGAAGATTCATATACGTATCGACAGTGTCGTAGATACCGATATATTCTTCGCCTTTCCAGGCTTTGCGAATACCGTAGTCTTTCAGTAATCCACGTTCGTGTTGTCTTACATGAACCATCTCATGAAACAGACATGTAACCATATCTTCTTCAATCAATCCCTGTTGAATTTCAATTTCATGTTCACCCTTGTCGATAGCACAGTGATAGCCATCGACATCACCTTCGATATCTGTAAGAGTAATCTCGACAACTAAATTCTTTTTACGTGGCATTAAATACTTCATAGCAAACTGAAACGCATCAAACATTAATGCGCGCTCTTTATTTGTACCACCATCCATGCTTATCTGTATCATAGGAATATTATATCATATTTCTACGTAAATGTAAACAGTTATTTTGTTTCGACTTCAATTCTTACATTCTCAGGCACTTTAATCTTAATTGCGTCATGCTTATGGTGTAATACAAATTCAACGTCTTTGAAATCTTTAAACATCTCTTGCCAGATCGGTCTCCAGTTTGTGGTCAATCGATTGTTATTCATATTACCACGGTCTGAATTAATCACAAGATCTGTATAACTACGAAGATTAAAATCAAAGATCGAGTCAAATCCCCATAGATGCAGACGTTCACACTTCAGTTTTTGTACAGCGTAGTAAGCAGCAAAGTGGCCGCAGTTGAAGTCTGTATAGTTCTTTGCATACTTCGGCTTCTCGAGATAGAACTCTTTAATTCTTGGTGCAATACGCATATGAAAACGTGGATGTGTTTCGCAGTAGTGTTTCGGTCGTATACCACAGACCCATTCACCAGGCGGATTTGCCTGACCTG
>Ga0213866_10003658_pt1 | contig 10354 bp, 9 predicted proteins | sample PICome_11_FD_160079 | JGI IMG/M metagenome (GOLD analysis project Ga0213866, IMG submission 160079) | Coastal seawater microbial communities near Pivers Island, North Carolina, United States - PICO284 | ecosystem: Environmental > Aquatic > Marine > Coastal | place: USA: North Carolina... | reverse complement strand
CGGGTCTCCTGATCTCGTGTTGCAAAGGACATCCTCGTAGGATGCCACCTGTTGAGACGGGCGACCCGCTACATAGTTTCACTCATGTCGGTGCTCGCGCGCAGCGCGAGAGAGCTGTGGATCCGGCATCTCAATGCTTCGGCGCTGGAAGACCGGTTCCTTTGGAGTCCTTTCGGCAGGTATGAGGGTCTCACCTTCGCTTTTGAGTAATGCTTCAACCGGAGCTTTTGCGCGCTTTGCGCGCACACCGACAGGAGTGTCGGTGCCACTACACCGCCCATTTATGCTCACAAATGACGAGATTCACTATGGCCATCACCACCGCATCCCTTGGCGCATCGAAGCAGGAGCCGGAGTCCGATCCGATCGCGCTGCACATCATCGCGACGCTCGAAAAAGCGAAGCGCGTCATGAAGTCAGGCGAGCTCGCGGGAGGGACGAAGTTTACGAGCGACCAGATTCGCCGCGCTGCCGATAAGCTTTGCGATTCCGGCCTGCTGGCCAAGCACCAGCGCTCCGGTGCGAATCTCTATCACTTGATCAAGCACGCGCTGCTGCCCGAGTTCGGCATTGATGCGGAGATGCTCGCGCTTGATGCATTGCTCGATGAGAAAGCGATTCTGAAGATCGCCGATGATCGCCTCGACCGCGATTTTCTCGCGCGCGATCAGGAAGCGCTGGATAGTGTCGAGCTCGTTCACGTCCCGCTTTGGCGCGTTCACTTCTCGGAAAGCTGGGAGAAGCTCAAGCTGCTTGGCTTCATCGGTGGGGGCGAGAAGACCGTGATCGATTCGGTCTACCTGCACGCGGCGAAGCTCACCTTCGCGTACTTCAACGACATCGAGGGCTTCGAGTTCCTCAAGGATCCCTTCTCGAAACGCGCGAGCGAAATCGGCGACCTCGACAACCAGGACCTACCCGAGTTCAAACTCATCGCGCCCCTCAAGCTCTCGCTCAACCGTGCGCTGCTCAAGAAAATTCAACCTGCAAGCGAAGCCGAAGCTGCGCTCAAAAGCCGCTACAAGATCAAGCCGACGCAAAGCGAGCTGGTTTTCATCCCGATGTATCGCGTGAAGTACCGCCCTTTAAAGGAAGGCCGCGCCCGCACGCTGAAACTCGACGGCATATTCGGCTTCGAGATGCTCTACTAGACCTGCGGTGAGTTTCCGGAGTGAGTAGCACGGAGATCACCGAGGAACCGAGATCACTGAGAAAGAAAAGTTCGGAATAGCCAGCGCGCATCGCAATCACGTTCGCAGCTTGAAAACAAAGAATCTCTCCGCGCTCTCCGTCCCTCGGTGATCTCCGTGCTACTCACTCCGAAATCCGAAAAATCCCTAGCGCTCTAAGAAGATCGTTTTGCGCTGCTTCTGCTGCCGCACCATGCCTTCGGGGATTTCGGCGCGCGCAATGTGCGCGATGGCGTCGCCTTCGTTCAGCAGCGGCAGCTTGGTTTGCCCAACCACCACGCCGGTGTGAGGCGCCTTGATCACCTCGCGATTGCGATCAAACACGTCGCTAATTGCGCAGATGTCTTCGTCTTCAAACACGATATCGCCTACATCAACGAAGCTGCGCAGGATGCCTGAGCGACTAGCGCGCACCCAGCTCGACGACTCGCTGTAAAGCGAAGGCGCGCCCACTTCCATCACGCTACGCGGCGCATCCCACATGTCGAGCTTCTGCATCACGCGCAGCACGCCCTTCTCGCCCATCACAATCGCGTGCTGATTGAAGCGACTCGGCTCGCCACCTTCGTAAAGCATCACGCGCTTGCCCATTAGCGATGCTGCCTCGCGCAAGCTGCCATCCGCCAAGTTCGACTTGATGATGATCGGCGGCGCGAAGGCATCGGCCAGCTCGCGCGTGCGCGGATCGTTGAAGTCCGAACGAATCTGCGGCAGGTTGTTGCGGTGGTTGCTCGCGGTGTGCAGGTCGATTCCAACTTCGCACACGCTCACAATTTTCGTCAGGAAAAGATGAGCGATCTGCGCTGCCAAGCTGCCGCGAGGAGATCCCGGAAAGCTGCGATTCAAATCGCGACGGTCAGGCAGATAGCGATCCTGATTGATGAAGCCAAACACGTTAACGATCGGCACCGCTACCAGCGTCCCGCGTAGCTCGCTCGGCACGATGCGCTTGATCAGGCGGCGGATAATCTCCACGCCGTTAATCTCATCGCCGTGAATCGCTGCGTTCACCCACATCACCGGGCCGGGCTTGTGGCCATGCAGTACGCAGACGGGAACGGCGAGACCCGTTTCGGTTGGCAGCCGCGCAACTTCGAGGTCGAAGAAGAGCGAGCTGTTTGGCTGGACGATGCGTCCTGCGATTTCGAAAGGCGGATGCTCTGCCGATGACTCTGACACGTGCGTCTCCTGCGCTAAGATTGCTTGAGTTTGATTCAAGCGCGGGGATTCTAGCAGGGCGCGAATCGTCACGTCTCGCGGGAAGCGTGTAGAATGCGCTCGGCAAGAGGAGAATCCATGGCAGACAAGTCCACTATCGCTCTCGCGCTGATCGCTGCGCTCATCGGCGGCGGCGTGGTCGCCGGTGCAAACGCCTTGCGCGAGCCGGAGGTCAAGCTGCAGCCCATCGGCGTGATGCCGGTTGAGCGCGAAGATGAAAAGCCGAAGCAATTGCAGGGCGTGGGGATCGCAGTCAAGCCTGCTCCAGATTCGCGTGTGGCTGAGCTGATCGCCAGACTGGATGCGCTCGAAGCAAAGCTCGATGCGTTGCCGCAAAGCGAGAACGCCGAGGTGAGCAAGCTCCTTGCCGAGTTGCGCGCACTGGCGAGCGGCGAGCAGGATGCTTCGAAGTACCCGAGCTTCGCAGGGCTGATCGATGCACTCGCGGCCCGGCGTTCGGCGGAATCTTTTTTGGATGGCAGCGGCTCGCCTCGCCCTGAGCTTCAAGCTGCGATCGATGCGGTGCTTAGCGATCGTGAGGCGAAGCGTATCGCGGATATGCAGTCCGTTCGCAGGGAGGGGCGCGAAGAGTATCTGAAGCGCGCACACACGACCTTGCAGACGCGCATGGGTGAGATGCTTGAGCTGAGCGATGCGCAGGCGACGCAGATCGAAGGCGCGCTGCGAGCCTATCGCGACGAGATCATGCGCATCGAGTTCGACATGGAGCAGATGCGCAGCGAGACCAAAGCGGAGTATTTTGCCCGCATGCGCGAAGCCGAAGCGCAAGCTCGCACGCTCTACCAGGAAGCTGTGCGAGGAGCGCTGAGTCGCGATCAGCTCACGGTGTATGAAGAGGAAGCTCGCAAGCTCGACCCCACCGCGCCGGGCTACGGCACGCCGGGGAAATAGGAGCAGCTACGCGGGAAAGTGAAGCGCGCGCGTCATCCCGACAGAGCGCGCAGCGCGACGAGGGATCTCCCTTGCAAGGGATGCCGCTTCCCACGATTGCACACGCAGCGCGCTTTGTGAACAGCGAATCGTGTGCAAGGAAAACGCAACGCTGCGATTGATTGAGAGGTGGCGCGACTTCAAAAGGGATCCCTCCCCTCCACCTTTGGCTCCGGTCGGGATGACGGATGCGGCTCTCCCCGAAATCACCGCCCGAACTTCTCGCCGATCTGCCCAGCAATAAACGCTCGCGTGATGTTGCGCGCAGCCAAAGCGCGGTATGCGCCGGTCGAGCGGATGTCATCAATCGGCGTCAGATCAAGCGCCACCGCGTCGGCCACTTTCTCCGCTAGCTCAAGCGAAGGCTTTTGCCCGAGCGCGATCTGCTCCGCTTGCGTAGCGCGTCGAGTCGTCGCTGCCATGCTGCCGTAGGCCAGACGCACCGTGGTGAACTCGCCCGACGCGTTGACCTGCGTTGCTCCAGCGAACACGACCTTGCTGATCGCCTGAGCTGCGCGCGTGCCGACTTTACGGAAGCCAAGTCTCCAGCCTTCGAGATCAAGCTTCTTGAAGCGCACTGCGACTACCAGCTCATCCGGCCTGCGCACAGTCTGGCGATAGCCCGTCATGAACTCGCGGTAAGGGACCGAGCGCGTGCCCTGGGTGCTGGCCAGATCAATCTCAGCATCCATCGCCAGCCAGACGGGAAGCGTGTCGCCCGCAGGCGATGCGTTGCAGATGTTGCCAGCAACCGTCGCGCGATTCTGGATTTGCAGCGCGCCGACGGTCGCCGCTGCTTGGCAGAGGATCGGGCATTCGTCTTCGATAAAGTCTGAGTTGCGTAGCGCGGTCATCGTCGCCATCGCGCTGATTCGCACTTCGTCGCCCGCGTCCTGGATGTGGCTGAGCTGGCGCGCGAGCTTGCTCAGGTTGAGCCACTTCGTGCGCGACTCTTTGCCGTGATCGATCCCGACCATCAGATCGGTGCCGCCAGCGATCGGCGTCCAGCCTTCATCTTTATGCGCTGCGAGAAAGTTGAGCGCGTCTTCAAGCGTCTCGGGCGTGTGGACTTCGTGCTTGCTCCATGCGGTGGTCATTGTGCTGCCCCCGCTTTCTGTACGCTTTCAAAGATGCGGCCATAGCCCGTGCAGCGGCAGATGTTGCCAGCCAGCGTGTCGCGCAGGGTTTCGGTATCGGTCGCGCCGCCCGCTTCGAGGTGAGCGCTCGCGGTCATCAGAAAGCCCGGCGTGCAGATGCCGCATTGCGCGCCGTTGCAGACCAAGAACTGATGCTGCAATGGTGTGAGCTCGCCGCCCGCTTCGCAGAGTCCTTCGACCGTCCGCACGTCGCCGCCATCGGCTTGGATCGCAGGCGTGATGCAGGACATGATGGGCTCGCCGTTCAGGCGGATGGTGCAGGCGCCGCACTCGCCTTCGCCGCAACCGTACTTGGTTCCGGTGCGTCCGGCGTCTTCGCGCAGCACATCGAGTAATCGTTTCATCGGCGGCACATCGAGGGTGATGGGCTCGCCGTTGAGGGTGAAGGAAATCGTCATCGTGATGCTTTCGTCCGTAGCACTTTGCCGCGCGTTGTTGGGCAGCGCTCATCGCAAAGTGGAAACGAAGAGCTTAGCAAAGCGGTGGGTCGAGGCAATGCTGTGTGGGCGAGAGAGTTAACGCGAAGGCGCGGAGAACGCAAAGTTTCGCAAAGCGCTTCGCGAGCTTGTACGTTGGAACAAACGACCGAAGTCCAATCGTCTGCGAGAACGTCAACCAAGGGACTTCAACGTCGAAGCGACAGACCGACAGGTTGAGAAACTCAAGAACAGCGCTCAGCGCTCTTTGCTCTCACTGATTTTGTGCCTCTGAGTTGATTCCTAGACTCCGACGAAATCAACCCAGCTCAAGCTTCTCCCGCATCTCTTCCGATAGCGCGGGCAGTCCCATCACGTCCCAGTTCTTGCCAATATTGGAGAGCAGCTCTTCCGGCCACGCTTGCTCGGCAGGCCACTTGCGATAGAAGCCGTCGCCGGGGCCTTTGCTGGTCGCATCAATGCAGATGCGACGCGGGTGCTTGGTCGGCTTCTTCACGCCATCGCTCTCATCGAGCTTCCAGTCGAAGCTCATGTCGCGCTCGGGATCAATGTTGGCCAGCAGCTTCCACACGAGACGCGAGCCATTGCTCAGGTCTTCGCCCGCATCAAACACGACGATTCGTTGCGCGCACGCAAGCTCAGGGAAAAGCTCCCAGAGCGCTGCTGCAACCTGACGCGCATTGTTTCCCGTCAGCTCGCGCGTATCGACAACGCCGGGCTCCGGCGCGCGTTTGGCGGTGTTGGGGTAGCGCGCATCTGTGGGCTTGCGATCCTTGCGCTTATCGAGCGCGACCAGTAGTAAGTGGCGGTCCGCGCCTTTCCACGGCGAGTGTACGTCGCACACGCCCGGCACGCGCTCGGCAAGCGCCGTCAGAATGGTCTCGTCGTCTGGCGTGTCGCTCGGCGTCGGAACTTTCGCACGGGCAGGCTCGCTCGGGTACTTCTCGGTCAGATCAATGCTCACCTTGCTGCCCAAGTAGAGCGCGGGCGTTGCGTGATCGAGCGTCTCAGTCGGGCCGACAATCGTGTGCAGGTCGTTCACCACGTCGGCGTGCTTTGCGATGTACTTCGCGTAGGCTTGGTAGTCCGTAAAGGCGGGCGTCGACTTGTCGCCCACGCAAATCACCTTGGTGAACATTGCCTGACCCAAGCCCCACACAGAGTGCGCGACTTTGCGGCCTTGGCCGGGGTAGCTCTTCTTGATCCGCGCTTGCATCAAGTTGTGCGCGACGCCTTCGAATGCCAGGTGATAGTCCTCGACCTCAGGCAAGGGCTGCTGCATCAAAGGAAGGAAGAGGCGCTCGATCGCAGCGGCCATGTGGCTGTCTTCTTGCGGCGGCGGACCAACGACCGTCGCGTGATAGATCGGCTTGGCGCGCGTGGTAATCGCGGTGCAGTGGAAGACCCAGTAGTTGTCGGCGAGCGAGTAGAAGCCGGTGTGATCGCCGAAAGGCCCTTCGAGTCTGCGCTCGTCCACGTTGACGTAACCCTCCAGCACGATCTCCGCGCTGGCCGGCACTTCCATATCGATCGTCTTGCAGGGCACCATCGGCACAGGCTCGCCGTTGAGAAAGCCCGCGAAGATCATCTCATCAAGCCCCGGCGGAAGCGGCACGACCGCGCTGAACGCCACACTTGGCGCGGCACCAATGCACACCGCGATCTCCAGCTTGTCCTTGCCGAGCGCTTTCGCCTTGCGAATGTGATCGGCGCCAGTGTGGTGCGTGTGGCAGTGAAAGCCCGTGGTCGTCTTGTCGTAGCGCTGGATGCGGTACATGCCGCAATTGCGTTTGCCGTCGATGGGATCCTTGGTGAAGACGAGGGGCATGGTGACGAAGTGGCCGCCATCTTCGGGCCAGGTTTTCAGAATCGGGATCGCGTTGAGATCGACCTGATCGCCGGTCAGCACGATGTCCTGGCAGTGTGCGCGCTTGACGTACTTGGGGAAGCAGCGTGCGACGTCGCGCAGCATGGGCAGCGCCTTGATCTTCTCGATCAGATTCTTGCGCGGCACCTGCAGCATCTCCAAAAAGTTTGAGAGCTTGGCGGTCATGCCCGCGTAGTCCTCAACGCCCGCGAGCATCGAGAGCCGCTTCTCGCTGCCGAAAGCGTTCATCAGGATCGGCATGGTGCTGCCGATCACGCGCTCGAAAAGGATCGCCTTGTTTTGATCGCTGGGCAGGCGACTGATGCGATCGGCGATGCAGGGAATCTCCAGCACGGGGTCGCACTCGCGCTTGATGCGAATCAGCTCGCCTGCTTCGTCAAGCGCGTCAATGAATTGGCTCATGTTGCGGTAGGGCATCGGTCTTCCTGCTGCTGCGTCGTGTTTGAATTCGCCACGAGGCATAATGCGAAGGATGCGGGGGGAGCGCATCAGAAACCGGGGCAGATAGCGGGGAGATGTCCTCTGCGCGGAGCGCAGACCTGCTGTAGCCCACGATGAAATCGTGGGTGAGGGAGATTGAGAGACTTCTTCGTGTCAGCCTTCATGTGATCGGAGTAGAAAGTTGAAGAGCATCCATTCGACAGTCGAGTACGCCGCATCAGAATTGGATAGATTGGAAGCCGAGCTGAATTGTCCACTAGAGCTTTCACGAGGGAGGCTGGTGCAGCGGGCAATCCTCACGCCTTTTGAATCCAGTGTGTATGGGGAAGTCCTACACATGCTCTTCGAATTCAACAAGGCCTGGAGTGGAGGGAGTTGCTTTGCACGAGCTGGATACCTGCTGCAACGCTCCCCGGACACGCTACGCACGCCTCACGCGTCAGCAATCCTGAATGGCAACCTCAACCGGCTGAAGAATCTGAGAAGCATCCCGGACTTCGCTCCCGACCTTGCAGTCGAAGTGCTCTGTTCACGCGATACCTTCGAAGACACCGAACGTAGGGCGATGGAGTACCTTGATTCTGGCACGAGTTTCGTATGGATCGTCAATCCCTATCAGCAGTCCGTTCATGTGTATTCAGAGGGAGGAAGGGAAGTTCAACGACTGGGAAGCGGCGACACGCTCTCCGGCGGCACGTTTCTGCTAGGCTTCAGTGTTGGGGTGAGTGAACTCTTTCCAGAACCCTTGCCCGGTCGGCATTGAAGGAGAATTGAAACAATCAGCTCACGCTCTCCACCCACAGCTTCGCTGTGGGCTAACCATGCATCGCACTCCGTGCGAAGAGCTTTCGCGCAAAGAAAGCTGATCAGAGCTCTCCCTTCCACTCTCATCGCATCGCGCTACACTCGAATCACCGCTCGCATTTCGCGAGCACTCGGAGCGATACGAATGAATGACGCGCACACGAATCTTGCAAACGCCACATCACAGCACGCCCCGCGCTGCTGGCGATGGCGTTGCGCGTGCGCTGCTCATGCGTAACGCTTGCCATAGCTCGCTCCCATCAGAGTGCAGCATTCAAGCAGCATCCAAAACCATTTCGTCGTACCATCCGCGCAGACCGATTGCGTCGCGTGCGCGTGCGGCCATTCGATCATCGATCAACAGAGGAGCGCGGGGATTCCCCGCGAAAGACTATGCGAATACTCAGCGGAGTTCAGCCGAGCGGCAAGCTGCACATCGGCAACTATTTCGGCGCGATCAAGCAGTTCGTCGACATGCAAAATGAAGGCGATGGCTACTACTTCATCGCCGACGGCCACGCTCTCACCACCGTGCGCGATCGCGACACGATGCGTGAGTATGTGCGCGACGTTGCGCTCGATTACATGGCGCTTGGCCTCGATCCAAGCAAGGCGACGCTCTTTCGTCAGAGCGATATCCCGCAGGTGTTTGAGCTGAGTTGGATCCTCGCCACGCTCGCGCCGATGGGCCTGCTGGAGCGCGCGCACAGCTACAAGGACAAGATCGCCAAGGGCTTTTCGCCCGAGGTTGGTTTGTTCACCTATCCGATCCTGATGGCTGCCGACATCCTCGTCTACGACAGCGATGCCGTGCCGGTCGGCAAGGATCAGAAGCAGCACCTGGAGATCACGCGCGATCTGGCGATCAAGTTCAACCTCGCCTACACCAAGGACTTCGATCCGCAGACTGGCGAAGGCGGCGTGCTGCGACTGCCGCGCGAGATCATCAAGGATGAAAGCGCGGTCGTGCCTGGCACGGATGGCGAGAAGATGTCGAAGAGCTACGGCAACACAATCGATCTTTTCGGCACCGACAAGCAGTTGAAGAAGCAGATCATGGGGATCGTGACGGATTCGACGCCGCTCGAAGATCCCAAAGATCCGGAGAAGTGCAACGTGTTCACGCTGCTCAAGCTCTTCGCATCGGAGAGCGAGCTTGAAGAAATCGCAGGCGAATACCGGGCCGGTGGCGTGGGGTACGGGCACTTCAAAGGCAAGCTGCTTGAGAAGGTCCACGAGCTGCTCGACCCCGCTCGCGAGAAGCGTGCAGAGCTTTTGCAGAACCTCGACTATGTCGAAGACGTACTGCAAAAAGGTGCGGCGCAGGCGCGCGAGGCGGCAAGCGATGTGCTTGATCGAGTGAAGTCTGCGTGTGGGTTGAAGCCTGCGTAGGTATGCTCTGCGGAATCAATCAGGGGTGTGCGCAATTGGTGCGAGGGGCGATATGCAGAAACGACGCTACGGGCATTTGACGCCGCGCTATGTGCGCGACCGCTTGGCGGTCTGGTTTTATCAGCGCCGATTCAAGCAGCACCCTTGGTTGACGGCTGACGCTATCCCTATGCTGGAAGAGCTTCTGCGCAAGAGCGATCGCGGGATCGAGTGGGGGTCCGGGCGCAGCACGCGTTGGTTTGCGAGTCAGGTGCAGCATCTCGTCAGCGTTGAAAGCTCGAAGCTCTGGTTCGAGCGCGTCACGCAGCAGCTTAAAGATGAAGGCATCGAGAACGTTGACTATCACCTCGTCGAAACCACCGAGAACGACGAGAAGGATGTCGATGCGCGTCGCGAGTACGCGCAGATCGCGCGCAAGCTCGAAGATTGCAGCTTGGACTTCGCGCTGGTTGACGGCTTCGCGCGCGGCCAGTGCATGCTTGAAGCGCTGCCCAAGCTCAAGCCGGGCGGCATTCTGATTCTCGACAATGCGAACTGGTATCTGCCCGGGCCTACGCGCGCGCCTCGTTCGATGAAGACGGGGGATGCGATTGTTGATGCGGAGTTTCAGCGCTTCGCGGAGCTGACGCCCGATTGGCGGCATGTTCGCACGACGAACGGTGTGTGGGATACGTGGATTTGGATTGTGCCGCCGGAGTGGACGGCGGAGAAGGCGCGGGGGTAGTGAGGGCACTCTCGGTGATTTCTTTTTGCGAGTTACGAAAATGCGTAGAACCGGCTGAGAGGCCGGTTCTACTTTTGCATTCAAGTGAGCTTTGTTCAGCGGCATTCTCGCCCTGCGCGCGAGCACCGACATGAGTGTCGGTGCCACTGCCC
>Ga0213866_10003657_pt1 | contig 10354 bp, 5 predicted proteins | sample PICome_11_FD_160079 | JGI IMG/M metagenome (GOLD analysis project Ga0213866, IMG submission 160079) | Coastal seawater microbial communities near Pivers Island, North Carolina, United States - PICO284 | ecosystem: Environmental > Aquatic > Marine > Coastal | place: USA: North Carolina... | reverse complement strand
CAAAAGTGCCATCACCCTTGTTCCGGTAGAGGTGATCAGCTCCATAAAAATCATTGGCGACATAGAGATCGGGCCATCCATCGGCATCGTAATCCCACCAAGTCGCAGAAAGACCGTACTCAGATTCCCACACCCCGGCCTCTTTGCCGACCTCGACAAATTTCCCGCCATCGTTCCGGTAGAGCCGGTCGAACTGCCCCGAGGCGATCTGCTTGTAGCCGTTGGGAGACTTGATCAGCCCTGCATATTGCTGCATTTCCTCAGGCAGAATCACCGGCTCGCCGTCCGGCCCTTTCACAAGCCGAAAGCGCACATCCTTGAGTTCCTCCCCGGGCGGAATCCGGTTGGTCAAGAGATAGCCGTCCAAGTCGCCGTCACGATCGTAGTCGCTGAAGGCCATCATCAAACTGGCTCCCTTAAAATCGAGTCCATACGCTCCCGCCTGGTCTTCAAAGCCTTTTCCTCCCTGATTCATGAAAAGCCGGTTGGCCCCGTCAAAAGCGCAGAGATAAAGATCGAGCCAGCCATCCCCGTCTACATCGACCCAAGTGCAACCAGCCCCCCAAAGGCCCGGCGATGCCATGCCCATTTCCTCGGTGACATCCTCAAATTTGAAGTCTCCGAGGTTTCGATAGAGCCGCCCCCCATCGGTCATTCTTGAGAGAAAAATGTCAGCATCTCCATCGCGATCAAAATCTCCAAGACACACCCCCGCTCCCGTAAAAGAACCACTGATTTCAGCTGCCCACTTTGCGGGGGGCTTCCACTCACGCGTAAAGTCGATCCCGGTTCTTTCCGGTCCCAATTGGTCAAACAAGGTCGTTCCCTCGGGCGGATTGGGCTTATTGAGTTTCTGGGCTTCGATGGCTTTCGAGGGAAGGGAAAGGCTCACCAAAGCAACAACGGGAAGAATCTTCATCATCAATCTGCATGAGAAGCTACTTGAATCATCCCTCCTTACTCAAGAGACTATTAATGCTTTCATGAATTGCCTTGTTCATACTTTCCTCGCCTTACTTCTCATAACCACTCATCAGGCGCAAGCGGAGCTCGTCGCCCACTGGCCGCTGGATGGTAACGCGAAAGATCTTCTCGGAAATCACAGCGGATCCGACTCCGGAGTGATCTTCGGAGCAGAGGGAGCGGCCGACCACACCGGCACCGCCGCCGAGTTCAATGGCTCCAGCTCGACCATCACCGTGCCCTTTGATTCAGCAATCAATCCGGACAGCTTCACCCTTTCCATGTGGGTCAATGCCGACAGCACCAATGGCTTTGCCTCCCCCATCACCAGTCGCGATGATGTCAATGGCGGCGTCTCAACTCACGGATTTATTATATACAACGATAACGGCGGAAATTGGAATTTCTGGACCGGCGATGGTAATCCTGGGTGGGACACTCTAACCGCAGGGCCGGTATCGACCGCTACCTGGACGCACCTTGCTATCAGCTACAATAGTGTCACCGAAACCAAGAATTTCTACGTCGACGGAGTCCTTGCAGCCACTGATACAGCAGCCAATCAATACTCACCCAACGGCACCGTGGAGACAGAGAACCTCCACATCGGATCCGGTGCCGACGGCGGCGGATCGTTTTTCTTCGACGGCTTAATCGACGATGTCGCTCTTTGGAATCATGCCCTCACTCCGGCCGAAATCGCAGATGTCATGAACGATGGAGTTCCAGGCGGGCCGCCCTCCGTGACGACTTTTGAAGCCAATCCTCCCTTTGTTGATTCAGGCCAGAGCACTACTCTTTCGTGGGACATTCAAAACGCGGTATCGGTCAGTATATCGCCCGGCGTGGGTAGCGTGGCCTCTGAAGCAGGAAGTATCGTGGTGACTCCCGGCGAGACCACCACTTACACCATAACCGCCACCGGAGAATCCTCTCAAGTCGCAACGTCCCAAGTGACCGTGGGCGTGGATGTCGAATCTCTCGCTCCTGTTATCAACGAATTCCTCGCGGACAATGAAACCGGAGTTACCGCGCCCGATGGAAACCGCTCCGATTGGATCGAGCTTCACAACCCCAACCCTTTCGCCATCGAGATCGGAGGATGGCACCTCAGCGACGACCCGAACGACCTTGAAAAATTCACCTTTCCCCCCGGACAAATTTCCGCCGGAAGCTACACCGTATTCTTCTCGGACAGCAGCCCCGGCCGCCTCAATTTTCAACTCGCAAAGAGCGGCGACTACCTCGCGCTCTCAGATCCGGACGGTAACCTTGTTTCGGAATTCTCACCCACCTATCCGCCACAGTTCGATGACGTCTCTTATGGCGTGAGCAGCTCGGGAACGGTCACTTATCTCCAACCGACTCCGGGTGCGGCCAACGGCCTGCCTCGCAGCGAAGTCGGCCCTGAGGTAAAAGATTTGACTGAGAACCCAACTCAGCCAGCTCCCGGAGAAAGTCTCGCCATCACCGCCACCATCACTCCCCGGATTGGTAATGTCGCCAATGCCACCCTCTTCTATCGCGTGGGATTTGGAAGCGAGCGACAGCTCGCAATGACGGCTGACGCCAACAACCAATACCGTGCGACCATTCCAGCGAGCGCCTATCAGGCTGGTGAAATGGTTCGCTGGTATCTTGTCAGCACGACCACTTCCGGAGAATCAACCCGCGAACCTCCCCTCCCCGATCCCACCGAATCACCGCAATATTTTGGCACCGTGGTCGGTGATCCAAGCATATCGGTTGATCAACCGGTCATGCATTGGTTTGTCCAAAACAGTGGCGCAGCCGACACCCGCGGAGGAACACGGGGATCCCTGTATTTTGAAGGACAGTTTTACGACAACATCTTTTGCCGCATCCGGGGCCAAAGCACCGCGAATTGGCCAAAGCACAAATACAAGTTCGACTTCTATCGCGGTGGCCACTTCCGTTGGAGACCGGACGCCGAACGCGTAGAGGAAATCAATGTCAATTCCCACTACCGTGATTCCTATGTTCGCGAAAATACCATCTTCGCCTTCCTGAATAAAGCGGGGGCGATGGCTCCCGAAACACGATACCTCTGGATCAAGCGAAACGGCTCCGACATGGGACTTTTCACTTTCGTAGAACAGGTCGATGAAGACTTTCTGGATCGCCGTGGCGTTGATCCGACCGGCTCAATGTATAAAGCGATCAACGTCCCGGCGACTCTTTCGACAACCGTCAACTCCAGCCTCTACCGCAAGGTCCTCCGCAAAACCGAACCTTACAATGATCTTCGCGAACTCACTACGAGAATCAACATCTCAAACCCCAACCGTTTTGACTTCGTGGCCGATGCGGTGAACCTACCAAACTACATCAACGTGATGGCCGCGATGTGTGTGCCCTTCAATCACGATCAATTGACCAAAAACTACTACGTCTACCACGACCTGGATCGCGACGAGTGGTTTCGCATCGCCTGGGATGGCGATCAGGGGCTTCCCACCGGCCGCAAGAATACCAACGAAAACTGGGCCAGCCCGCTTTACGGCGACGCCATGCACACCCAGGAATTGGTTGGGGGCAACCCCAATCCTACCTGGCAAAACCACCTCCACGCCGCCATTCTAGATAATCCCGTCACGCGCGAAATGTATATGCGGCGGGTCAGGACTCTCATGGATGAATACCTCGCCATTCCCGAAGTCAGCCCTTCGACTCCCATCCTCACCCAGGGAGCAAATCTCCGCTATTTGGTACCGGTTGATGCCTCTCTCGAATCAAGCTGGTTTCTCACCTCGTTCGATGACTCGACTTGGAGTTTAGGCACCGCCGGAATGGGATATGAAAATAATCCCGGCGACTATCTCGGCCTGATCGAGACCCGGGTCAAACCCACCGAAGCAGTCTCCGGTGGCACTTCTATCTATCAACGCTTTCACTTCAACATCGCGGATCCTTCAGCCTCAAATCTCGTCCTCAGAATGCGCTATGACGATGGCTTCGTCGCTTACCTTAACGGAGTAGAAGTTGCTCGCGACAACATCAGTGGGACCGTTCGCTACAACTCCACAGCCTCGTCACATCCGGATTCCGATGCCATCAATTTTGTCGATTTTCCTCTTCCCGGGGCTTCATTGATCGCCGGAGACAATGTCCTCGCCATTCAAATCATCAACCAGTCATCGGGCAGTAGCGACCTCCTTTGCGAACCGGAACTTGTCGACCTCCCCGGCGCCAACGGGGGCTACTTTGAAAATCTTCTCGAAGGCTTCCGCAGCACCATTCAAAGTGATGTTGTGGTTGACCAAGCGCTTTGGGCAGGAGCCGGCATCACCAATTTCAACAACGGCTTCAATGGCGTGCTCAACACCTCGCTCCCGAATCGTCGAACCGCGCTCTTTGAAACCTACGGCCCATCTGGCACCGGTCTCATTCCCCCGCCACAATCGTCCGGGCTCATCATTAATTTTGGAACGATCGAGTCGAATCCAGAGTCGGGAATTCAAGACGAGGAGTTTATCGAACTGAAAAACCCAAACAACGAAGCCGTTGATTTATCGGGCTGGACCATCAGTGGGGGAGTCGAATTCACCCTTCCTCCGGGCACTGTCATCCCTTCCAATGGCAATCTTTACCTCTCGCCCGATGTCCGTGACTTCCGCCTCCGCCCAACCAGCCCCACCGGCGGAGAGGGAAACCACGTGATCGGAAACTATGACGGCCATCTGTCAAACTTTGCCGAGACCCTGAGCTTGTCGGATGCCTCCGGAGCGGTCGTTTCCGAATCAATCACCGAAGATCAACCGAGCGACGCCCAGCTCTTTTTGATCATCAGTGAAATCATGTATCACCCGGCCGATGGGGCGGGCGAAGAGTTCATCGAACTCATGAATATCAGCGATAGCCTCACTCTGGATCTTGGAGGAATTTCATTCACGGATGGCATCAACCACACCATTCCCAACGGCACGCTTCTTGCTCCACGTGATCGTATCGTGATTGCCGCCTCCGATTTTGAAAATGGCACAGCTCTCAGCAACGGGGGCGAAACCCTCAAGCTTGAAGACGCCAACAGCGGAACGATTACGGAATTCCGTTATGAGGACCAGGCTCCCTGGCCTCTCTTACCCGATGGCGGCGGGGCAAGCCTGGTTCTGATCAACCCGACTCTCAAACCCGATCCGTCATCACCCTCAAATTGGCGTTCCAGCCTTACCAACGGAGGAAACCCTGGAACGACTGATGCTTTGACTTTTAATGGTGAAGCGAACGGGGATCTTAATGGAAACGGCTACCCAGACCTCATCGATTACGCAATTGGAGGCAACAATTTACCCACGATAAAAGGTGACACTTTCACTTACCGCAGAAAATTGGGTGCAGAGGATGTAGCCCTCCAAATTGAAGCCTCCTCCGATCTCAACTCCTGGATCGAAGCTTCCTCCGTGCTCATCGAACGAAGCAGAACCAATTTGGGAGACGGCACCGAATTGGTTGAATTAGCGCTTTCGCCCGTTGTGACCGACACCCGCTGGTTTTTCCGAATCAGGGCAATTCTTATCTTGCCTCAAAATTAAAAAGTGGATATTAATTCATTTAATCCAAAAACGATTTTTCCACCACGCATATGAAAGCATTCTCAAAATTTCTGATTTCCTGCCTCAGTCTGGGCAGCTGTCATGCCGAGCTCGTGGCTCACTGGCCTCTTGATACCGACGCCGTCGATGCCACTGGTAATGGCCACGATGGCGTTGTTGTGGACGGGAACGTCAATTTTGGCCAGAGCGGGGCCAATGCAAACACGGGGTCTGCCGCGTCTTTTCCTGACACTGGACATATTGACATTCCCTTCGATGAAGCTCTAAACCCTAGTAGCTTTACAGTGTCTCTCTGGGCAAACGCCGCTTCGTCCGGTGGATTTGCCTCCCCAATTACCAGCCGCGATGACGTCGGCGGCGGGGCTTCTACTCACGGATTTATTATCTATAACGATAACGGTGGGAATTGGAATTTCTGGACTGGCGATGGCAACCCTGGTTGGGACAATCTGAACGCAGGACCAGTATCGATCGGCACCTGGACACACCTTGCCATCAGCTACGATGCGGTCACCGAAACCAAAAACTTTTACGTCAACGGAGTCCTGGCAGCCACCGATACAGCAGCCGATCAATACTCACCTAATGGCACCGTGGAAATGGAAGCTCTCCACATCGGCTCTGGCCAAGATGACGGGGCAAACTTCTATTTCGATGGGCAAATCGATGATATTGGAGTTTGGGACGAAGCTCTTGATGAAGCCGTGATTCAAAGCATCATGGATAATGGCATCTCAAGCGGTCTCCCCGATCCTGCGCTGTCCTCGCCGAATTCAATCGACCTTGACCTGAATGGTTCTGTGCAAAGTCTAGAGATCCCCATTACTAATGGTGGACAGTCCCAATCACTTAACATCTCGGCAGCAACTTTCAGTGAGAATGCTAATTTCTCAGTTAGCGGCCTTCCGGGGAGTATTGCCCCAGGAGGAACGGATAATATCAACATTTCCTTCGACCCTAAGGGAGGCAACGGTGAGTTTTCCGCCGACCTGGAAATCACCAGCGACGATTCGCTAAACCCAGTCCGGACTATCACCGTCCGTGGAACAATCAAGGACCCAATGCTCGTCAGCGACCTCACTCTCGACCTTGGAAACTCCTCCTCGGGTTCTCTATCCATTACCAATAATGGTGCTTCGCGGGCCCTCAATATCACCAATCTCGAATTCACAGGACCCGATGCCGATCATTTTAATAGCAACCTGCCCGCAATCATCGCAGCAGGGGGAGGAAGCGAAACCCTAGAGGTGACCTTCGATTCTCTGGGCCAAGACGGCACCTTCACCGCAACTCTTGAAATATCCTCGGATGATCCGCTCGTTCCCGTCACCTCGATTACCGTGATTGCCTCAGTTCCAGTCGCTAATCCGCTCGTGGCCTGGTGGCCACTGGATGCCGATGGCACTGATGCAAGCGGAAACGGCTTTGATGGAACTATCGTAGGCTCACTCGCTCCTGCCGCAGGCGCCAACGCTGCAACCGGGGGCTCACTAACATTCGACGGAGGCTCGCGTATCGACGTGCCCTTCGACCAGGAGCTCAATCCCGACAACTTCACTATTACAATGTGGGCTAATGCTTCCTCCACCTCAGGATTTGCATCCCCCATTACCAGCCGGGATGATGTCAATGCTGGGGTTTCAACCCACGGATTTATCATCTATAACGATAACGGTGGGAACTGGAATTTCTGGACTGGCGATGGCAACCCTGGTTGGGATACGCTACCCGCTGGGCCGGTGTCGATCGGAACCTGGACACACCTTGCCATTAGCTACGATAGTGTCACCGAAACCAAAAGCTTCTACATTGACGGAGTCCTCGCAGCCACTGATACGGCAGCCAACCAATACTCACCTAACGGCACCGTGGAAACGGAAGGCCTCCATCTTGGGGCAGGCGCTGATGATGGCAACAGTTTCTGGTTCACCGGAACGCTCGATGACGTCGGCCTTTTCAGGACCGCGCTCTCAGAGGAGGACATCAGCACCATCATGATGAGCGGAGTGGGTGGTTTCACAGGTGCCGCAAAAAGTTTGGTGATCACCAACTTGGAATCCGGTCCCGGTGATGGACAGGTTACCATAACCTTCGACTCTACGAGCAACGCCACCTACATCGTAGAGCGCTCAACGGATCTCCTCACTTGGGAAGAACTCAACGACAATGTTTCTAGTGCTGGGGAAGTCACAACCTTCACTGATATCTCCCTACCTTCCGGAACCGCAAAGGTATTCTATCGTGTCACCCGCTTTTAATTTAAAATATCCTTGCGCTCTCGTTATCGGATCCCTAATCTTCTCCTAAACCTAAGAAATTATGTACGTTAAGGATTTTGTTTCCATCATTTCTGCCCTGCTACCGATCGCCTCATCAGGGGCTTTAGTGGCTCACTATCCTCTAGATACCGATGCATCCGATGCAAGCGGCAATGGCAATGACGGAGCCGTTGTTGGCGGAGTAGTCAATTTTGGTCAGGCCGGTGCAAATGCAAATACCGGAAGTTCAGCCGCCTTCCCGGATAACGGGCATATCGATGTTCCTTTCAACAGCGCTCTCAACCCGGCAAGTTTTAGCGTAACCCTCTGGGCCAATGCATCGTCAACCGGAGGTTTTGCTTCTCCGATCACCAGCCGGGATGATGTCAACGCGGGAGTCTCAACACACGGCTTCATCCTTTACAACGACAACGGAGGTAACTGGAGTTTCTGGACTGGAGATGGAAACCCAGGATGGGATACCATGGTCGGTGGTGCCGTCGCAACCAACGCTTGGACACACGTTGCTCTTACTTTTGACGCAGGAACAGACACAAAATCAATTTGGATCAATGGCGCTCTCGCTGCCAGCGAGACTGCCGCTGCTCAATACTCGCCCAACGGAACAGTCGAATTCGAGGGTCTCCACATCGGTTCGGGTGCTGACGACGGGAACAGCTTCTTTTTCGGAGGTAACATCGATGATGTTGCCATCTGGGACGAGGCGCTCGACCAAGCGACCATCCAGCTCATTAAAGATAATGGCGTCGCCGCAGTTGCCGCAATTCCAGAACCTACCTCGCTCGGTCTCATCGCGCTGGCCGGCCTGGGCCTGTTGGCACGTCGACGTGGATAAAGCAAAATAGTAACCGAAGTTTCCAAAGCCCCGCTGGTCGTGAACCTCGGGGCTTTTTCGTGCTAACACTGTCGAGGTACCTGCCCTTTCAAATCGCGAACCAGCACCGCTACTGGTTAATCCAAAATCTCACGATGAATTGAATACAGCTCCTTCAACTGTCTATACCCTTCCTAACTCTCCACACCTTGATTCAAGGTCTAGGCCCCATCAAGGTTTCGCAAGCACGCTTGCTCATGACCTGATGAGGTGCCCGTCAAAACCTCGTTCAACAAGGAAGTCAAAAGACTTTCTTACTTTAGGCGGAATCTCTTGCTCAATCATGAAGCCCAATGCGGGATACTCCATGATCCGTTGCAAATCCCCCACCATGACATGAATCAGCATCTCTTTGGGAAGGACTTCGTTGCAATAGTCCTCAAGCGAAAACTGTGGCGAGGTCACACTCACTTCAACTTCCGGCCACTGTTTCCGGATCGTGGCAAAAGTTCGTCGCTCCATATTTGGCTTCTGCACCGCAATGACCCGGCTCACCGAAATTTCACGGCTCTTCAGCAGTTCCCGCGTCAAGCGAACATTTCCTCCGGTATTGGTGGAACGATTTTCAATGAGAATCACCTCTTCCGGCACTCCCAAAGCAACCGCTCGCTCCGCAAAAAGGTCAGCTTCCGGCTTTTCAAAAATCCCGGAGGTGAAATTCCCCAGCCCACCCGACATGACGATCAACGGAGCCATCTCCGCATGCCACAGCTCCGCAACCCGGTCAGCCACCCGAAGATCCAAACTCCCCAGAGCCCAGATCAATTCACAAGGCTCCAACTGCTGGTTCAAAAGATGGTATTCCCAGATAATCCCGGCTGCTTCCTCTACCGTCATGATTTCAGAGTCCAATCCTTCCTCTTAATAACCTACCGGATGCCTCATGGCATGCCCCTTCCCAGGACGGGACCCCGTTTGCCACCGCGGACCGTTCCGGCCACCACCCCAACCGGTGTCGAGCCGCAACCCCGCCACCGTCAAAAAGACATGCCCTCTTCTCACGTAAACGGTAATCCATTTACCCTTGCCACGATCGCCATAATGGAAGAATCCCCTGGAAGGCATCTGCCCCCTCATGAGCCCGGCTTCTCTCAAAACATACGAAACCGCGCCAGAGCAATCATAACCGCTGTCATTGAGCACCGCATGGCCGCCCCCCCACTTATAAGGTTTATTCTGAAGACGGTTTCCCGCCGCGATGGCCCGATGCACCGCCGAGGGAGCTCTCTTGGGAGCGTAGGCTATTCCATTCTGCAGCAGTGCGGTTTTACCATACTCAAAGCGATAAACCACGGGGTCATGCGCCTCCAACTGACCGCCACAAGAAGCCAGAAAAAAACAAATTGGCACCGATAGAAGCAGACCAAAGAACGTTCTCATGGCCACAACCCTTAACGGAATCACTTAAGACATCCAAATTAAATCAATCATGAAAGGATACCGACCTGTCTGGTTGTAACTTCTCTGGAATTCGCTAAAATTTCGGTGGGAGACTCCCGTCAACTTTCAACACCCAGGCTCATGGCAAACATCCAAACCAACCGCTGGCAACTTTCCCGCCGCCAACTCCTCCGCGGCACCGGCGCCACCCTCGCCCTCCCTTTCCTCGAAGCAATGCGCCCGCTCTATGCCCGGGGAAAAACGGCAGGCGACCCTGTCCGCAT
>Ga0213866_10003655_pt1 | contig 10362 bp, 2 predicted proteins | sample PICome_11_FD_160079 | JGI IMG/M metagenome (GOLD analysis project Ga0213866, IMG submission 160079) | Coastal seawater microbial communities near Pivers Island, North Carolina, United States - PICO284 | ecosystem: Environmental > Aquatic > Marine > Coastal | place: USA: North Carolina... | reverse complement strand
ACAAACTTTGAATTTCTATTAAAACATTATGGAATCAAAGAACACAATAAAGAATTTGTATTTGAATTATTACTGTGGTTAGACAGTAGAGCAATCGAAATATCTCAGAAAAAACTAAAAGCTGAGTATGACCGAATGAAAAGAAAAAGTTAATGGCATCAAACGATATTAAATTTAAAGTTATAGCAACTGCTGATGGCTTTGATATTGTTCAGAAAAAACAAAAAGGTCTTGCTGATCAGATTGATAAAACGAACAAGTCTACAAAACAACTTGATAAAACTCAAGAGAAGAACTACGGACGCCAAAAACAAGGATTAATTCAAACAGCAAACGGTACAAAAAACTTTTCTAAACTTTCACAAACAATCGGCGGAGGCTCTAGCGGATTAGTTGGAGCATACGCAACATTAGCAGCTAACGTTTTTGCCGCAACGGCAGCGTTCAATGCCTTTAGGCAAGCTGCGGCTTTCGAACAACTTGTTGAAGGTTTTACTTTTATGGCAAATGAGTCAGGTAGAACTACAAGTATTGTTGTTGAAAGGTTAAAAGAAATAACAGGAGAAGCACTCTCAACTCAAGAAGCCTTACAAGGAGCTTCATTAGCTTTATCAGCAGGTTTTTCATCTGCAGACTTAGAAGGACTTGCAAAAGTAGCGAGAGGAGCTTCATTAGCTCTTGGTAGAAATCTCAATGATGCATTTGATAGATTAACACGAGGTGCTATTAAACTAGAACCAGAAATATTGGATGAATTAGGTATTATGGTTCGTTTGGATGATGCAGTAGATGCTTATGCAAATAGCTTAAACAAAGGCGCAAATCAATTAACACAATTCGAAAGACAACAAGCATTTTTAAACGCAATTAATGAGCAAGGTGCTAAAAAATATGGTGATATTGCAGATGCAATTGATGTAAACCCCTACGATAGATTAGCGGCTGCTTTTACAGATCTTACAAAAGCAGGTCTAACTAGTATTAATACAGTTCTTATTCCAATCGCAGAACTATTTGCAGGGTCATCTAGTGTAATGGTAGGTGGGCTTGTGCTTTTTGGAAGTACTCTTGTTACTCAAATGATTCCTGCACTTGGACAAATGTCACAACGAGCAGCAGAAAGTGCGAGTGAAGCTAGAATGTTATCAGAAGCTCTTGTAGAGTCAACAGATCAATCTGCTATAGCAGCTCAAGCTGAGTTTATGTCAAGAAAGGGCGGAATAAAATCACAAAAAGATTTTAGAAAAGCGTTAAAAGATGGTATGGCAGACGATAAAGCTTTTGGGGAACAAAGAAGATTAACAGAAAATAGACTAGCAAAATTACGCAGAGAACGATCAAAAGCAGAAACAATATATAGTCAGAAAAAAACTGCAGAAAATAAAAAAGAACTTGCGAGTATTCAAGCAAAAATAGACAAAGAAAAAGAATATTTAGCTTTTGTCAATTCTCCTGAACTACGACAAAACGTAGGAGGACAATTAGCAGAGGCAGCAGGAAGAGAAGATAGACAAGGAAGAACTTCTTTAGGTTTATCTGCAATTAATCAAGCTGGACCTGTGGCTGGATTTAAAGAAGCTAATAATCAATTGGCAGATTTTAGAAAAAATGCAGACTTTACAGGCGTTCGAACAAAAGTACTAGGGATTAGTATTGGAGGCTTGGGTAAAACAGCAAAAATTGCTTCAGTTGGAATTAAATTCTTTGGGTCAGCGTTACTGAACATGATACCATTTATTGGACAATTAATATTTGCACTTGGACTACTTTCTACAGCTTTTAATTTTCTTAAAAATAAAATAAATCCACCTATAAAGTCTTTAGAGGATCTAAAAGCAATAACTGAAAGTATGCCAGAAAAGTTTGAACAATTAGCTGCAGCTACAAGCAAGGCAGGAATAAGTGCGGGTGAGATAGGTATAAAAACATATAAAGTAACTGCAGGTATTTTACAAGAATTGGCAAGTGCCGCAAATTTAGCAAGAAAAGAAACAGAAGATTTAGCTGATTCACAAATTAAAAAAGTTAATGAGGCACGACAAAGAGCAGGAGACCTTTCTGGTATAGCACGAGAAGCATTAAGTCCAGAAGAAGAAGCAGGTATTAGAGCTAAGTTTAATAAAAAAGCAACAAAACAACTACAAGCAACTCTTAGAAAAACATTTCAAGATGATAGTGAAGAATCAAAACTACTTAGAGAAGAAATAATAAAAGCAGCAAATGATCTTGCAAAAGAGGGAGTTGGAGTTGCAATTAGTGCTACTGGAGAAACTGCAGCAAATGCTACATTAATTACAAAAATACTAAATAATGCTTCAAAATCTGTAGCAGATATAAATGGTGAACTTGTAAGTTTACAAAAACAAGTATCTGATAATGAACGAGTCTTTGGTAAATTCTTCCAAAAATTTGAAAAGAAAACTGAATTCGATGACTCTCTTGCTAGCTTTACTGCTTTAAATAATACAATTACTAAACTAAACGATGCAGGAAAAGCAGAAGAGGTTGCAAATATACTTGAAGACATGGGAGCACAAGCAGAAAAGTTTGGTTTAACTGCAGAAAATGCTGCAAAAGTTTTACCAGATTTAATAGAAGGATTTGCAAAATTACAATCAAATGCAATCAATTTACAAAATACCTTAAAAAAATTAGATGCAGGAATAAAAGTAGCAAAGAAATTCGAAAAACTAAGTGTAGAAGGAGCAGCACGATCTTTACAATTACAAGACGAAAGAATACAAAAAGAAATAGATGCAAATCAACTACAAATAACAACTTTACAAGGATTACAGGTTCCTTTGGAAAAAAGAGCTGCAATCGATGCTCAAATAGAAGGACTACAAGCTAAAATTCTTTCTCTACAAAGCACACAAGTAAGTAAAGCAGAACGACTATTAATAATTCAACAAACTTCACTTAGTTTAAAATTAAAAGATTTACAAACAGAACAACAAATTGCAAATTTAAATGCAACAGCAGCACAATCAAGCATGAAATTTAGAAAAGCAATGAAAGGTTTTGCACAAGGAGAACTCTCTATATTTAAACAACAAGTAGCCCAGGCAAAAGAAATGAGCAACAGGCAAAAGGAGATTTTAGAAACACAAAGAAAACAAGCAGTGCTTGAATTACAAAGACAAATACAAGCAGCATCATTCGAAAGTTTCATAGGACCTTTACGTAAAGAAGATATAGAAGCAAGAAGGGCAACTATAAAGAGACTAGAAGAAGAAATTAGAAAAACAAATGAATTATTTGCAGCCAAAACGAATGCGGCAAGTGCTCCTGTACAAGATTTAATATCAGGTGCACTGGTAAGCGACGACATATTTGTTGTAGCTGAAGCTTTTAACAATCTTACTGAGAAGCAAAAGGAATCAAATCAAGCAACCGCATTGACAATGTCAGCTTTTAGTATGATGGGCAAAGAAATGAGTTCCGTAAATGCAGAACTTGGCAGATCAATTGGTTTAATAGTTTCAATGGTAGAGCAAATTTCAAATATGGGTGAGACTATAGCAACTTTAACAGATCTTCTATCAGGAGAAGATAGTCCTTTTAAAGGGATGGCTGCTGATTTAGGAAAAGGTTTAGTTGTTGCAAATATTGCAAATACTGCTATGCAGGCTTTTGGAGCCGCACAACAAGGACTTGCTCAAAATAGAGTAACAATAATCGATCAACAAATAGCTGCAGAGAAAAAACTTGATGGTGTAAGTGCCGGTTCTCTTGCCAAAATAAAGAAAATGGAAGCTAAAAAACTAGAAATTCAGAAAAAAGCTTTTGAACAAGAAAAGAAAATGAAGATAGCTTCTGCAATCATTAATACAGCAACAGCTATAACTTTAGTATTGGCTCAAGCAGGAATATTTGGACCACCTTTAGCAGCTATGATAGGTGCAATGGGAGCTGCACAAATCGCCATGATTAAAAAGATGCAATTTACAGGCGGTGGAGAAAGCGAAGCAGGAGCAACCAATACAGCATTAAATATAGGCGGACAACGAAGTAATAGAGTAGACGTTTCACAACAAGCTTCAGCAGGAGAAACTGCATATTTACGAGGAGGCTCAGGAGTAGGATCCAATGCAAATGACTTTATAGGTGGAGCAATGGGAAGAAAAGGTTACGCAGACGGCGGAATGTTAGTTGGAGAACGAGGACCTGAAGTTGTAACAAAAGAAGAAATTATACCTAACTATGAACTCGGCGGGAATAAAAGCATGAACCTAACTTTCAATGTAAGCGCATTAGACGGAGCAAGTGTACAAGAAGTATTAACAAATAATCAAGGAGCAGTAGTGGCAGCAATAAGAGACGCTGCTAACTCCTATGGACAAGATTTTTTACCTGATGTAAATGTCGGGTATGGAGGAGATGGATAATGGCATTATTTAGCAATTTTGCAAATAGATTACCAGATCCTGCTTATGGAATAGATGAAGCAGGACAAAATGTAAATTCAGCAGCTAATTACGGACCAGGCTTTGCTTCTGTACGATTTGAAAAAGAGCAACCTACTATGATCTCTCGAACAAATAGTGGAAGAGTTGTTACTCGTAGTTTAGTAGGAGAAACATTAAAAATAGCAATTACATATAATCCACTTACTCGTGCTCAGTTTGAACCAGTTTATTCTTTTTTAACAGAGAAAAAAGGTAGATTAAAACCTTTCTTTGTTTCTTTACCACAATATGCAGATGCTCAAGATTCTACTTTTTCTGGAAGTATTACTGTTGACGGGCCTTATGTTGCTGGAGTAGATAACTTTTTAGCAGATCATTCTTCGTTAACAGGTACTCCAAAAAGAGGAGATACTTTTACAATTACTGATAGTGCAAACAGTAACCATACAAAACTTTATACAGTTACAAGAGTACAGACAAATTCAGATTACTACTCAGGAGAATCACAACCTTCAGCAGATCAATACAGAATATATTGTCAACCAAATTTAGTATATAGTGTAGCAGACAATAGCACACTTAATTTTGTTACTCCACTTGTAAGAGTTATCCAATCCTCTGATGTTAGGGAGTACTCCTTAGGCACAAATAACCTATATACTTTTTCACTTAACTTAGAGGAGGCTCAACCCTAATGCCTACTGAACGTTCCGTCAATTCTACAATTCGTACAACGCTAATAAATAATGAAGCGTTTGAATACGCACATCTTGTAAAATTTGAACGCCCACAACTTCCCACTGCAAATAATACTTTTTCTACAAATGCAAATAAATTTGTATATCTTACTGATGGAGCAAGAGATATAAGTTTTAACGATGGATCAACAAATGATTCTGGAAGTGCAAACGGTTCTCAAATATATAGAGCAAATAAATTACTAAAAGTAACTGGATATAAAGAAAGTATGCAAGCAAAAGCTACAAGCATGACTTTAACAATAGCAGCAGAAACATTAGGAACTTCTGTGTCTGGTACCTTAACTTTCTCTGGAAGTACTATTACTTGTTCTACTAATATTGATTTTGTAGAAGAAGGATTCAAAGAGGGAGACAAAATAAAACTTGAGGCAAATAATGGCTCTGGTTCAAATCATAATAAAATATTTTTAATTACAGGATTCACAAGTTCAAATCAAAACATAACAATCGAAACTTTAGATGATGCTTTTACTAGTAATTCAACAGGAGAGCTATATACTTTATCACTAGAATCCGAAGAATTAAAAGGCCCTCTTACTGCTAGGGGCACTGACTTAGCAAATCCTAGCTTTCTTAATAAAAATGTAGAAGTACATAAAGTATTTATCGATCCAGAAACTGGAGAAATCAAAGGAAATGCAAGTATTCTTATTTTTAAAGGGCTCATTACAAAAACAAACATAAATGAAGATCCTTCAAAATCTAGTAGAGTAACATGGACATTAAACAGTCATTGGGCAGACTTCAGTAGATTACAAGGTCGAATGACTTCTGATGAAACACACCGAGCACTGACCACAGAAGGAACACCACAAAAAGACGCAGCACTAAAACCAGACTATGCATATGACATGGGATTCATGCATGGAGACACAAGTGTAAATGTATTAGCAACTTATCAAGAAAAGTATCTTGAACCAAAACTAAAAACATCAAGTCATGGACTTTTTGGAATTAAAAAGAAAGTTCAAATGTCAATGGAAGAAAAATTTCGTGATAGAGATGTAAAACTTGCTATCGAAATGTCTGCAAAATACTTACCTGTTGTTTATGGTGTTCGTAAAGTCCCAGGTATTCCTGTCTTTGCAGATACACCTTCAAATGATCCAGATACTATTTATATTGTTTATGCAATTTGTGAAGGAGAAATAGAAGCACTATATGATATTTATATAGATGGACAGCCTCTTATATGTTTAAACAAACCAGATTTTGACGACAGAAATACTTCTGTATCCGAACCAAGCAGTCCTGTAGTATGTGCAGGTCGAGCAGACAGAGGAGAAACTTTATCAGGTTCCCCAGCCATAGGCGGCGGCTTTAGTATTTATAATCCCGGACCAAATGCAGACTTTTCTGGCGAAGATTTCGAAGATAGTGGAGAAACAGGCGATCATAGACCTGTAGGGTTGCGTGAGTACTCACAAGTATCGGGGTCTTATCAAAACTTAGCAGCAAGAGTTTCCATCTCAGGTGGAAATACTAATGATGTAGGTATTCGTAATAATCAACAATTTCAACTTACAACTCCTCAAAATATAAAACTATGGTTTCATTCAGGCAGATTTGATCAATTAGCAAATTCTCAACTAATCACTGTTGCTGAAGGTAGTAAATTCAAAAGACAACTAGATTATTTTTCAAGCAATGAAGAATATTGGTCACCAGATCACAGACTATTAGACACAGCTTATGTAGTGGCAGAAATTACAGTTACAGAGGAAGCTCCTGATATACCAGAACTAGAGTTTGTTGTAAAAGGAAAGATATATGAAAATTATAATTATGACTATAAATATAGACATGATGATCTTTCATACTCAAGCGAATCTGCCTCTAATTTTATTGTAGGAGAATCCGTAACTTTTTACAGAACAAGTGATGACACCGCACTAAACACAACTAAAGTAAAAGATGTGTATAAAATAGCAAATCCAGAGACAGGAGACATGATGGATGTAATCCGTTTTGGAGATAAACCTTTTCATTCTACAAACTTTCCTTATGTAGACGATGTCCCTACTCATACACAATTTTATGCAAAAGATGCTAGTAATAATACTTGGCATATGCTTACTTTTAATCATACAGATCTAACTGCTACACTACCCGATCAAGGTTCTAGTATTAGTTCTATTTCACGAGATGATACTTCAAGAAAATTAAAAATAACAGTAGCGGACACAGCATTGAGTGGAGTAACTGAATTTAAAATACTTGGAACAGGAAATGGACAATTAGCAAATATTGAAGAAAGTACTATTACAGGAACCTATTCGAATCAGGTTATTACATTAGATGTTACATTAAGTGCGTTGACTGGTAGCGATACAATTTCATCTGGAAGAGTGATTGAAAGTCGTACTATAAAGCTTCCGAGTTCCGCTTCAAGTAGTGATAATTTCTATAATAACCAAATAATCAAGGTAACTTCAGGCACAGGTGTAGACGAAGAAAGAACAATTCTTGATTACAATGGAACAACAAAAGTAGCAACACTGCGTTCTAACTTTATACATCATCCAAATTCTTCAAGCGAATATAATATTTCAGGTAGAGGTAAAGATTTACGTTCAGGTAATAATCCAGCAATGCATACTTTAGATTACCTTACTGCAAAAACTTATGGTAAAGGGTTATCACTTACTGATTTATCATTAGAAACATTCAATAATGCAGCAAGAACTTGTGATGCACGATCAGAAATAACAATATCTACAACAACAAGTCCAACAGTAGGAGATGAATATCTTCATACTGTTGATGGCTCGGCTTCTGGGGCTGTACTCGCAAGAGGAACAGTAAAATCAGTAACAGCAACAAGCACTCACTATGATGTAGTTTTGGAAGATGTGCATGGACAATTTCAACGACTTTGGAGTAACTGGTCTTACTATGAAGTAGGAGACATTATATTTACAGAGGGAGATGGAAATATATTTAGAGTTACGTCAGCAGGATATATTGGAACAAAGCCTACTAATGATGACCCTCAAGGAACTACTTATATAAATAATGTAACCTTTTATAAAGCAGGAGCGACAGGAACAACTTTAACAAGTTTTTATAAAAAGTATGTTCAAAAGCATTCACTTTATAATGCTGACTTTGTTAAATACTGGAGATGGCTTGGGTGGGCACACGACAATCAAAGATGGGTGACTCGTCATCAAATGAATTCTGTTATAGAAACCACTAGCTCTTTATTTGAAAATACAACTAGTATGTTAGAACACTATAATGGTATGCTTTCATACTCAAATGGCAAATATGAATTAGAAATAGAAGCTCAAGAAGACACGCCTGCAGATAATGGAGCGTACCATATAACACAAGCAGATATTATTGGCAATTTAAACGTAACAGATGATCCTAGTAGAAAAAGTTTTAACACTATTAATGCAAGTGTAAGTGACCCAGGAAATAAATGGTCAAATACTTCTGTCTCTTTTTATAATTCAAACTTTGTAAAAGCAGATAGAAATATAGTAAAAACAGGTAATATTAAATTTAGTGGAATAACTAACTACTGGAATGGTAGAATAAACGCAGAAAAATTCTTAAGAGAATCAAGATTTCCACTACAGATAAGCTTTACAACTATGCCAAAAGGTATACTAATGAAAGCAGGACAAATTTTAAAATGTGATTATGATAGGTTTGGCTGGAATGATAAATTATTCCGAATTGTAGACTTAGATATACAACCAGATTGTTTAGTAAAAATATCAGCAGTAGAGTATAATGATGACATGTACATTATTTCTAATGCGAGAAAAACAGGAGTTACTAATACTGAAATACCTGGAACAGCACTAACAGGATCACCAGGAGCACCAACAGCACTAACTGCAAGTACAGATAAGTTTGGAACAACAGTACTAAATTGGACAAGAGCAAGTACTTTTGTAGAAGCTACTGATTGTACAGAAATATGGGCATCAGACGTAAATGATCGATTAGATTCTAGTGCTGTAAAAGTAGGTGAAGCCGATGACGAAACAACGTTTTCTCATTCAATTGGAGCAGAAGCCGCTAAATATTATTGGATTCGACATAAAAGACTTATAAGAAAAAGAAAATCAAAATCAAAAGGAAATATATTTTCAGCTTTCTTTCCTTCAAGCGCAACTGGAGGAGTGGCGGGTACAGCCTTACAGGCGGCAGCAATAACAGTTACTATTACAAATCCAAGTATGACTCTGCAGGAAACTTCTGCAGGAACTATTAACTATACTGGCTCAGGAACAGACATTCAAGTTTTATTAGGAGAAACTGTACTTACTGCTGATCAAGATGGGGCACAAGCAAATAATACTTTTAGAGTATCAGCTGTTGCGTCAAATATAACAGCAGGAACTTCAACAATTATAAATGATGCAAATAGTAATCCTACAATTGTTCGTTTTGGCGATCATGATGATGCACTCACGGATACTCCTGTTATAACCTATACAATTACAGTAAAAAATGGAGTAGGATCAACAATCATATTAACAAGATTCCAACATTTCGCTGTAGTAACAGACGGTGTTGTAGGAGCAGATGGACTATCTATTGTACCAACAAATGGTACTCATAACTTTGTAGGAGACTCTACAGGAGCCGCAAGTGCAACTAGTTTTTCATGTGAATTTGATATAAGAGAGGGAACTACAACATTTACTTATGACGGCACTGCTCCATATGGAGATAATACTTTCAGATATGGAACTCTAACAGATACAAATGTAGTTTCAGCCGTTTCAAGCAGTGGAGTAATTACAATCACAGGAAGTTCTAGTATCCTTTCAGGTACGGGAGCTGGAAATGAAGAAGGAAGTATAGCAGTACCTATTTACGATAACTCAGATGATACTTTACTTACAACTCAAATTATATCTTTAACAAAAACAACTGCGGGAGCTGATGGAACATTTGGACAAAGAGGTGGAAGTATCTTTACTTTTGAAGAAAGTACTACCTCAGCAATCAGTGCAACAAATGCTTCTAACTTTGCAGATAGTAATTTTTCAAACGCAGATGCAGTAGCAATAGGCACAGCTGTAATTGCAGCTTCAGAAGATAATGATTTAGTTTCAAATGATAGAATAACTGTTACAGATAATTCAGCAAATAAAGCAGGTACAAGAGTATATACAGGAAGTAGAGTTACATCTGCATCTTCTTTACAAGCCTCTGATTTTAGTGCT
>Ga0213866_10003654_pt1 | contig 10363 bp, 1 predicted proteins | sample PICome_11_FD_160079 | JGI IMG/M metagenome (GOLD analysis project Ga0213866, IMG submission 160079) | Coastal seawater microbial communities near Pivers Island, North Carolina, United States - PICO284 | ecosystem: Environmental > Aquatic > Marine > Coastal | place: USA: North Carolina... | reverse complement strand
GAGAAAGCCAAAGAAGCTAAAAGATTAGCAAGAGAGCAAAAAAAATTAGAAAAACAAAAAGCTAAGGAAGCTGAAAAATTAGCAAAACAAAAAGCTAAGGAAGCTAAAAAATTAGCCAAATTAAAAGCTAAGCAAGCTAAGAAATTAGCAAAAGAGCAAAAAAAATTAGCAAAACAAAAAGCTAAGGAAGCAAAAAAATTAGCAAAACAAAAAGCTAAAGAGGAAAAACGATTGAAGAAATTAAAAGAAAAAGAGGAAAAACGATTAAAGAAGTTAAAAAAAAAGAATAAAAGTTAACTTTTAAAAAAGGATAAAAAAATTATTAAATAACTTTTTAATTTGTGATAGAAAATTTTAGCAATGGTTAAAGCAAAAGGTAAGAAATTAAAAAGTAAAAAAACAAAAGATATGAAAATGAAAGTTAAAACAATTACCCTTCCTAAAAAAAATGTTGAGATGAAAGTAGATCCAAAATCAGGAAAAGCTTCAGGAAATTTAATCAAAAATAATCCGCTAGCTACAAATAATTCATCTGCTCGTCCTCAAAGAAATATTGAGATAAAAATAGATCCAAAAACTGGAAAAGCTTCAGGAAATTTATTTAAAAGAGATCCTATAGTTTCAAATAACCCTTCTGTTAAAGTTGGCAAAACATTATCGGGTAAAATTGATTTTAGTAAAAATAAAAAAAATGAATTAAATGTAAAATCAGGTCAACAAATCTCTGGAAAAATTACAAAATCAAATTAAACAAACAATCTTTAAAAAACCAAAATAAATTAGATTTAAGAAATAATAAAAATTTATTTTTTAAAAAAATCATTTGTTTTAAGCAACTGATCAGGATCTGTTAGATCTAGATGTCTTAAATTTTATTAAAATTTGTGATTGCCTGTTCTAAATATTAGAAGACCAAAATAGTGATGTAGCAATTTTCTATATAATTTTTTATTATTTTATTTAAGATTTATCTGAAATTAATGATTGCCTATTTTGAGGATTAGATGTCCATAATGGGCTTTTTTCCTTTCTTACACCCATAATGAACGAACCTAAAAATCCAATTTTTCACAGTACGTTAAAACGTCCTTATGGCTAAAAAATCCTATAAAAGTAAGAAGCAAAAAATATTTATAGAACCATTAGAGCAACGAATAATGCTCGATGGTGCTGGGGCTTCTACGTTTTTAGATTTAATTGATGAAAGTTCACAAAGTGACAATTCTAATAAAAGCACCCATGAAATTAAAAAATTTAAAGAAATAAAATCAGAAGATGGATCAAAAGAACTTCCCTTTACCAATGTTCCAAGAGATCAGTTAAAAAGAAAACAAATCGTCTTTATTGATAAGCAAGTTCCTGATTATGAAAAGTTAGCGAAATCATTTAAAAAAAGCGTTGAAATTCACTTTATTGAAACCAATGAAGATGGATTTAAGAAAATAGAACAAACTTTAGAAAACGGAAAAAAATATTCAGCAATACACATCATTGGCCACGGTAGTGCAGGGCAAATTTTATTTGGAAATGCATTATTAACAAATGAAAGTATTGAAAATTATAAATCAACTTTAAGTAATATTGGTGAAAGTTTAACTAAAAAAGGTGATATTCTTTTTTACGGTTGTAACATTGCAGCAAACGATAAAGGAGAAGCTCTATTAAAAAAAATATCTAACATTACCAAAGCTGACATTGCAGCATCAGATGACATTACAGGTAAAGGTGGAGACTGGGAGCTAGAGAAAAAATACGGAATAGTTGAAACTGAAAATATTCAAGTAGTGGATTACAACGATAATCTGTTACAAACAGGAATAGCAAGTATTAATAGTAATACAGTAGAAAAACCTAATGCAACTGACTTTAGATCTAGTGGACAAAAGGCAGGTGGGAAATTTATAGTTACACTTGAAAAAGAAAATATTACTACTAGCGCTCTTATCACACAAGATAGTTCTACATCGTCAAGCTATAGCACTCGACCTGCTGTAGATAAATTATACACCACAAACTCAGGTAGTGGCTACCAAGTATCTTCTTCAAATCCTGTAAATTCATATCTATTTTTTTTAAATGACAAAACTAGCAAAAGAAAAAGTGGGCAGGCAGGTTCAATAACTTTTGCAAGTGGATATGAAATTGTGGGAGTATATGCGCAATCTTATAAAACAATTAATAATACATATTTTTCTAAATCAGGAGCTACATATGAATCAACTAGTCATGAGGCGGTTTCAGGGAAAGGTAGAGATGTAGAAACATCAAGCAATGGAAATAATTATAATGGTGTTTTAGATTCTGTTACCAATAAACATAAAAGGGGTAAACTCGGGGACTGGTGGGAAGTTACAAATGGTAATAAGACAATAACATTTGGTGCATCTAATGCAACACCAGGTGATTTTATAAGAATAATAACCAAAGCACCGCAAACGAACACTGCACCTGTTGCAAGAGATGTAACTAAAGCTGTTAATGAAAACTCAATATCATCGCAAGGTGATGTAGTCGCAACTTCTGATGATGCAGATGGCGATACACTGCATATTTCAACTATCACTTATAAAAATATTTATAATCAAAGCACAACCCAGAATATGGTTGCAAACACTACTTATGCTCTTTATACCAGATACGGACTTTTAAATATTAATTCATCCACAGGACAATTTACTTATGATGCAAGTAGCACATCTTCTAATTATGATTCAGGTACACAGGGATTAAGTGCAAACGCTATCTCATTTTATGGAATTAATGTATTAGATGCTGGAGATACTGCAACAGAAACCTTCTATTATAAGTTAAGTGATGGAACAGCCACATCAAATAACGGTGAAATTACTATTAATATTACTGGGATAAATGATACTCCTATTGCAGTAAATGACCAGAATACCATCACAGAAGGTGGAACGATTACACGTTCTTCAACTACATCAGATACTAAAGAATTAGTAGATAACGATACAGATGTTGATGGATCTGATAATAGAACAAATTTTAAAGTTTTATTAGCATTTAAAGGAAATACCGAAAGAGCAGGTAGCAGTGCACCAACTGCTTGGAATGGTAATTTTTTAGATGCAACAACACGACCCAATGCAACAATTAGAGGTAATTATGGTTCATTAACAATTTATCATGATGGATCTTATACTTATACAGCAGACTCAGAAATCGCAGGTTTAGATAGCGGGGAAACAGTAAGTGATTATTTCAACTATGCAGTTTCAGACGATTCAGATGGGTATAATTCATATATTCCAAGCGACTCTAGTACTGTTGCTACACCTTACGATAAAAATAGTTATGGTGTTTTAGAAATTTTAATTACAGGTGTTGATGATGAAACGGTTAATGCAGCACCTACAGTTACAAATGATACCGCTTATGTGTATGAGGATTTTACAGTTACTGCATTAGATGGTGCAAGCGCAAATGATGGTTATTCCACTTCTCCTTTTTCAAGTTCTTATGCAATATCAGCAGACAGTAATTACAACAGTGATCATGGAGACCATACAGGAGATTTACTTGAAAATGATACTGATAGCGATGGAGATACACTTACAATTACAGGCGTAAGACAAAAAGTTTTTATAGATCCATTTAGTAGAAGACTAGCTGTAAATCCTTTTACCAATGTCGGATCAACTGCATCTGTTGATGATAGTAGTGGACAATCTCTTACAGGTGATTATGGAACATTATCAATTGGTGCTGATGGATCCTTTTCTTATTCAGCAACTGCATCTGCTACTGATGCATTAGATTTAAATGAAACAGTCACAGATTCATTTGAGTATAGAGTTTCAGATGGAACTGATATTGCAGTTGGAACTTTAACTGTAACTGTTAAAGGAATTAATGATTTACCAGTTGGAGTGAATGATACAGACACTGTGACTGCAGGATCAAGTATTACTAGATCAAACGATACTGAATATGATGTATTAGTTGATGATACTGATATTGATGGAGATGACAGTCATACCGATTTTACTATCTATGGAATTTCAATTGGTGCAACAACTGGAACCTTTTCAAGTGGTAGTGCAACAATCAATGGTACTTATGGAACATTAACTATAAATACAAATGGAAGTTATAGTTATGATACATCAAGTAATGTAAATGCATTAGCACTTGGAAATGGTGTTACTGCATCTGATACATTTACATATTCATTTTATGATAATGATGGATCTTCAAAGTTAACTGCACCTAACGCATCAGCACTAACAACATTACCTACAGGACAAGCAACTTTAAAAATAACAGTTACAGGCCAAACTCCACAAACTACAAATGATACTGGTTATATTGCAGCTGGATCTACTTTAACTGTTGCTGATGGAGATGGTGCAAATGATGCAGATACAAGTGGAGATAACAATGATGCAACAGGAGATCACACTGGTGATGTTTTAGAAAATGATACAGGAACCTCAAATACTGTAACTGCTATTCAGAATTCGGATAGTGTAACTGGAACAGTTGGATCTGCTCTATCAGGTATTTATGGAGATTTAACACTTAATGCAAATGGTTCTTATACTTATGTTGCAAATAATGCCACTTCTATAGGCGCAACTACAGCAACAGATGTATTTACTTATACAGTAACAGATTCTGGCTCTGGAAGCACAGGTACAGCAACTATTACAATAACAGTTTTAGGTTCAAATGATGCACCAACTGCAACTAATGATACTGGATATATTTACGAAAATTCAACACTAAGCGTTACAACTGATAGTGAAGGAGCCGGTGAAGAAGGTACCGATGAGGATAACAACAATGAAAGTGGTGATTTTTCAGGTAATGTAATGGGTAACGACGAGGATCCTGAAGGATCTGATATAACAGTTACCTCTATTAGACATACAGGTGGAACACTTGCTGGATCAGCAATATCATCTGATGAAGATGCTGATACTTCAACTACAAGAACAGACATAACTGCTAGTACAACTTATGCAAATGGTTCAAGTGTTACCGGAGATTATGGAACCCTAACAATTGGAGCAGATGGTTCTTACACATATGCAGCAAACACAGCAAACGAATTAGATGATGGAGATATTGGAACCGATATATTTACTTATACAGTGTCAGATGGAAGCTTAACTGATACTGCAACTCTTACAATTACAGTAGAAGGAATTAACGATGCTCCAGTTGCACAAGATGATCATGGATTTATTAATGAAAATTCAACTTTAACAGTAAGCAATGGTGATAACGCTACAACAGATACAACAACAACTAATCTTACATCAAAAGATCTCGTAACAGGTGAAACAACAGGTCCTGCTAATGCAATAGCTTTAAACTTTAACAGCACAGGCACCAAGCTTTTTGTAATGGAACATACTGACTCAAGTAATCTTGGTGAAAGAATCTATCAATATTCTTTAGGAACCGCATATGACATATCAACTATAAATACATCTAGTTCAGATTCTGGAGGTGTACAAGGTGTAAAAGCTTCTCATGAATTTAGTGGTGATGGTGGAAACGGATTTGCATTTAACAATGATGGTACAAAACTATTTACTTTTGATGGAAGAACTGGTGTTAATGAAATTAGAGAACATTCATTAAGTACAGCGTATGATATTGAAACCTTAAACGAAACTCCATCAGACACATTTGATATGGGACTATATCAAATGAGAGGTGGAACTTTTAATTCTGATGGTACTAAACTATTTATTACTCTTTATAATACTACATATGATGTTGTTCAATATACTTTAGGTTCAGCTTATGACTTATCATCCATTAACTTTGATGGTGGGTTAAATTTATCACTTACTAATACTAGACAATTATCTTTTAGTGGTGATGGAACAAAGATGTTTATTGCTCATCAAACAAATGATAAAATTCATCAATACTCTCTTGCAACTCCTTATAGTATCAATGATGGTGTAACACTAGATGGATCTTTTCAACCAAATCCACGAGTAGACCTTTTTGGTGCTACTTTTAATAATGATGGAAGTAAATTTTATTTTATTGATAAGGGTAGCCCTAACACGATAAAATCTTATGATCTTGGTGAAAATTACAGAGTTTGGAACTTTGCTAATTCAGGAACAACAGGTGAGTCTACTGGAGATTTAATCGATACCAGTTCTTCAACTCAATCAGATAGCGATAAAGATGGATCTGCAAGCTTAACAATTTCAGCAATAAGAACTGGAACAGAAGCTGCTGGAACAGGAACTTCAGGTGCTGTTGGATCATCTTTAACAGGAACTTACGGAACCTTAACTGTTGAATCTACAGGCGCATATACTTATGTTGCAGATCTTGCCGCAACAGAGGCATTAGATGCTGGTGATGTTGCAATAGATTACTTTACTTATACTTTATCTGATGGAACAGCTACTGATACAGCACAACTTACAATAAAAGTAACTGGGGTAAATGATGCTCCATCTGCAGCAAATGATACAGGATATATTGCTGAAGGTTCAACTTTAACTGTAGCAAATGGAGGTTCAGCTGTTTCTGGAACAACCACTGGAAGTAATAGTGGTGATATTTTAGAAAACGATACGGATATAGATATAACTGCAGATTCTTCAGGAAATGTAACAGAAAGTTCTGATGATGCATTAACAGTTACAGGAACCGTATCGCAAACAAGTGCTACAACAAGCAGTGGTAGCTCCGTTACAATTAGTAGCCCTAACAGTGCATCTGTTGGATCTGCAGTTACGGGTTATTATGGTCAATTAACAATAAATGCCAATGGGTCTTACTCATATGTTGCTAATCAATCCACTGCTAATGCATTAGATGTTGGAGAAACAGTTACTGATGTCTTTACATTTACAGTAACAGATAGTCAAAGTGCAACAACTACAGCAACTCTAACAATTACTGTTATTGGTGTTAATGATCTTCCAACTTCAGCTAATAAAACTGTTTATGTAAATGAAAGAAATACAGACTCGTCATATGGTGAAAGAACTCCTTCTACAAATTTCATTAAAACATTTGCATCAAGTGATTTTGCTTTTACAGATGCAGATACTTCAGATAGCAGTTTAAGTGCAATTAAGATTGTAACACTACCATCATCTGGAACATTAACTTTAAGTGGATCTGCAGTTTCAGCAGACGATGAAATAGCTACTGCTAATATTTCAAATTTAGTTTATACACCAACTGCTAACTCTGAAAGCAATGACAGCTTTACCTTTAAAGTTTCAGATGGAACAGGTTTTAGTGCTTCTGCTTATACAATTACTGTTAGCAACAACGCTGCTCCAGTTGTAACAGATAAAACAATTGAAACGGCTGTTGTGTCCGGAGGAGGCACAAGTACAGGTGATGTTCATGATTATGTTGCAGACAGTGATGATGCTGACAGTGATTTAGTTGTAACAGGTGTTGCAGCAGGCAATGAAAGCACAAACTCATCAATTATTTCTGATGGAACAGGAGTTGGATCTGCTGTTAGTGGAAGCTATGGAACATTAAATATAGCTGCTAATGGAACTTATACTTATACTTCAACAGTTTCTTTATCAGCAGGCGCAAGTTCAGTTACAGATACATTTACATATACAACAAGAGATGATGAAACAAACACAGACGAAAATTATGCATATGATACTGGAATAATTACATTTACAGTAGTTCCCTCTTTAACCTTAGTAGATGATACAGATACCGTAACAGTTGGAAACACCGTAACAGTTAATGATGGAGATGCAGAAGATGTAATTGCAGATGACAGTACATCAACAGGAAGTTTAACTGTTTCAAATATATCTTTCACTGATAGTTCCGATACTACCACTACATCAACTGTAACAAGTAGCGGAGTTACAATTACAGGATTATACGGACAATTAACTATTTATGAAAATGGAAGTTATAGTTATACACCCAATCAAAGCGCTTCTACCGCTTTAGGAGATGGCATCACAGGAACCGATGTCTTTACTTATACAGCTACTAATGGAACAGATAGTGGAAATGCCACCTTAACAATTACGGTAACAGGCGTGAATGATAAACCAACAACAACCGGAAACACTGTTTACATAAATGAAAATAACATAGATGGATCACATGGAACAAGAACATCAAACAATATTTATCATGATTTCGTAGAAAGTGAATTTCCATATTCAGACCCAGACAGTAACGATACTGGAATGCAAAGAATTAAAGTTAATAATCAAACCACTGCAGGAGATTTAGTAGATAGAACTAATAGCGACTCAGTTTATAATATTTCCTCACCAATAACATTTAACACCTCGAATAATTCCATTGGTGCTTTAAGATATATACCAGATGCAGGACTAGAGGCAGATCAAAGCTTTACTTACAATGTAATGGACTCAGAATCTGAATATGCTGATACACCTGTTGGTGCACCAGGCGGCACAATGAATATAGAGATAAATTCTGCGCCTGTTGCAACAGACCATACTCATGGATCGGCAGTTGCAACAAGTGGCACAGCAACATCAAATTTAATTTTATCTTCAGATAATGGTGGAGTAGATAAAATTGATGATGCTGATGATGAAAGTGATAGTTCAAGCCATGTTCTAACAATAACAGGTGTTGCATCAGGAGTAGAAAGTTCAACCATTCCAAGTGGGAGCGTTGGTTCAGCTGTTACTGGAAGTTATGGATCTTTAGTTTTAAATTCAGATGGAAGCTACACGTATACAGCAAATGCATCTAATAATATTACATATGGTGGAACAGCGACTGATGTATTTAATTATACAGTTCAGGATGATGAAGGAACTACAGGAAATGCAGGATCGAATGCTTTAGATGTTGGACAATTAACATTTACAGTTCAAGCAGTAGCTAACGTTGCTCCAACTGCATCAGATGGAACAATTTATATTAACGAAAATAACCAAGTATCTTCAGCAGGGGATAGAACCCCTAGTAATATTTCACATACATTTTCAGCAAGCGAATTTTCACTTTCTGATGATAATGAAGCTGCAGGACAATCATTAAGTATTAAGATTGTAACCTTACCATCGACTGGAACTTTAACTTATAGTTCAACTGATCTTACCTCAACTCATGTTAATCCAGGAACTTCGACAACCTATACAATAGCAAAAACAAATATTGGAAATTTAGTTTATACACCTGATGCAAATTCAGAAAGTGATGATAGTTTTACTTTTAAAGCTTATGATGGAGTAACAGATAGTACATCAACTTATACAATTACAGTTTCTGTCAATGCTGCACCTAATGTAACTGATACAACAGTTTCAGGAACTGTTGCTGCAGGCGCTACAAGTTCAGGAGATGTTCATGATGGTGTTGCAGATAGCGATGATGATGACAGTGTATTAGTTGTAACTGCTGCAACAGCTGCTTCAGAGGGTGGAAGCTATTCAACAGTAATTAATTTAGGAAATAATAGTAATTTAGTTACAGCTGGAACAACTTCTTCTAATGGATTATCTGTTTCTGGTACTTACGGAACATTAGTTATTGGTGCAGATGGATCTTATATTTATACAGCAAGTGCAACAAACAATATTAGTTATGGGGCAACAGCGACAGATACATTTACTTTTTCAACTAAAGATGATGAGTCAAATTCAGGTTCAGCAGCTTATGATGTTGGTGAACTAATCTTTACTGTAGGCTCATCTGTTTCTCTTACGGCAGATACAGATACTGTTAATGAAGATGCAACCGTAACTGTTGCAAATGGAGCAACAGAAGATGTATTAGAAGATGATACAAGTGCTGCAACAGTTTCTCATATTGGAACTGTATCAAATAGTTTAACTTCTATTTCAACGTCTCAAGAGATAACAGGTACTTATGGAACTCTAACTATGTATGCAACAGGAGCATACTCTTATGTTGCAGATCAAACAGCAGCCGATGCTTTAACAGCTGGAGCTACTGCAGATGATGTATTTTATTATAAAGCAGCAGGTGCAACAACAACTCTAACTATAACAGTTACAGGACTTGGTCCACTAGCTGCAAATGATACAGGCGCTGTTAATGAAGATGCAACTGTTACAGGAACAGGAACAGTTTCAGGAACAGGTGTACTTGGTAATGATGACAATGGAGGAGCATCTTATGAAAGTGAAGACTCTACTTTAAGAGTTACACAAGCAAAACCTGATAATGGATCTTATACATCAGTTGCCTCTGGAGGATCTTCAAGCATTGTTGGAACTTATGGAACATTAACCCTTTATAGTACAGGTCAATATTCTTACACACCTAACAATTCTACAGCACAAGCTTTAGATGATGGAGCAACTGCAACTGAAACTTTTGTATATGAAATTAAAGATGACGATGATGTAAATGCTAG
>Ga0213866_10003648_pt1 | contig 10373 bp, 10 predicted proteins | sample PICome_11_FD_160079 | JGI IMG/M metagenome (GOLD analysis project Ga0213866, IMG submission 160079) | Coastal seawater microbial communities near Pivers Island, North Carolina, United States - PICO284 | ecosystem: Environmental > Aquatic > Marine > Coastal | place: USA: North Carolina... | reverse complement strand
ACATAATTATATTATTATCAATATTAGTTAATTTTAATAGGGAGAAAAAATGACTGAATATCAAGTATTAAATCTTATGCAAGTAAGTTTTATTCAAAATTCTATGTACTTTGTAGGAATGGTTTTATTGACATGGCTCGCATTTAGAATGTGTAATAATGTTAGAAACAATCCTAACGTAAACTTAGCAGGAAAACTATTTACATCAATTTTCTGTGTATTTGTTGCTGCTTTCATGTTTCAAGTTAATCAAATCGGTGGAGCAATATTGAATTCGAATGTTGCGCTGTTGGTAGATATGGGTGCTGCATCTGGAGATAGAATGGCAGCATATCTTGATGCACCGTTAATAGTTGGAGGACCTGTACAAACTGTATTTGTTTTATTTGTCCTAGTTTTTCAACTAGCCTTGGTCTGGGTTAAAGAGTAAGTAAAAATAGAAGTAAAAAAGAGGGCTATGCGCCCTCTTTTTTTAGATTTTAATGGATTAAAATATAAAAAAAATATATCTAAATTATTAGATTACATAGATCTTTATAAAGAAAATTTATATGTTAGAATTCTCTTTTTTTTTATATAGATAATATGATTTATAATAGTATTCTTGAAACAGTAGGTAACACTCCTGCAGTAAAAATTAATAATCTAGCTCCTGAGGGTATTAATCTATACGTAAAACCAGAATTTTTTAATCCCGCATCATCTGTTAAAGACAGACTAGCTTTTAGCATAATCAATGAAGCTGAAAAACAAGGAGTTTTAAAGCCAGGACAAACAGTTGTTGAAGCCACAAGTGGTAATACTGGAATTGGCCTTGCATTTGTATGTGCTGCAAAAAATTATCCATGTGTTATTACAATGCCTGAAAGTGCATCTATTGAAAGAAGAAAAATGATGAGGTTTCTTGGTGCCAAGGTTATTATCACGCCAGCTCCTGAGGCTGGTTCTGGTGCTTATAAAAAGGCAAAAGAATTAGCTGATCAAAACGGATGGTTTTATGCTAGACAATTTGAAAATGAAGCTAATGCAAATATTCATGAGAGCACTACCGGTGAAGAAATACTCTCAGATTTTAAAGATTTAGGTTTAGATTATTGGGTTTCTGGTTATGGAACTGGCGGTACCTTTTCAGGTGTAGCAAGAGTTTTAAAAAAATCAATGCCAAATACAAAACTAATCATGGCTGAGCCTGATGTTGCACCTCTTGTTGCTAAGGGGACAAATCAAGAAAGAACCGATGATGGTGCCCCTGCTATCTCACATCCTGATTGGAATCCTCATCCAATACAAGGCTGGACAACTGATTTTATTCCGCTTGTTTTGCAGGAAGCTATAGATAATAAATTTATAGATGAAATAATACCTGTGGCTGGAGCGGATGGAATTAAATGGTCGCAAAAACTTGCAGCTCACGAAGGTATATTAACTGGTATCTCTGGTGGATCGACATTTGCGGTGGCGATGGAAGTTGCTAATAAAGCACCAAAAGGATCTACAATTCTGTGTATGCTTGCTGATACAGCAGAAAGGTATTTATCCAGTGTTTTGTTTGAAGAGATATCTCCAGATATGAATAGTTCTGAAATTAAGATTTTAAATTCAACGCCCGCCTACAGCGAGTCAGAATAAGAAGATTATAAAGATTTAAACTTTTATCTTATCTTTAATTTCTTTAAATTTTAAAGATCCATTAACTATATCTAATTTTATTTGGCCACCAGATTTTAAATTACCAAATAATAATTTATCAACCAATGGTTTTTTAATATTTTTAGAAATAAATCTTTCCATAGGTCTTGCGCCCATCTCTTTATCATAACCGTTATCTGCTATCCAGTTAATAACAGCCTTTGTTACAACAATTTCAACATTTCTTTTATCCAATTGAGCCTGAAGTTTTGTAAGGAATTTATCAACAATAGATAAGATAATTGATTTTTCTAGGTAATTAAATTGAATTGTTTCATCTAATCTATTTCTGAATTCAGGTGTAAAAAGTTTATTAAGTGAATTCATGGCATCTGATTCATTAGAAGATGTACTAAATCCAATATTTCTTTTTGCTAATAATTCAGCACCAATATTAGTTGTCATGATTAAAATTACGTTTCTAAAATCAGCTTTTCTTCCGTTATTGTCAGTTAACACGCCAGCATCCATTACTTGAAGGAGAATATTAAAAATATCAGGATGTGCTTTTTCAATTTCATCTAATAACAGAACACAATGTGGTGATTTAACAATTGCTTCAGTGAGCAAACCACCTTGATCAAATCCAACATATCCAGGAGGAGCTCCTATGAGCCTTGAGACAGTATGTCTTTCCATATATTCACTCATATCAAATCTAATAAGATCTATACCCATAATCTCAGATAACTGTTTAGATATTTCTGTTTTACCCACCCCAGTAGGACCAGTAAATAAAAATGAACCTATAGTTTTATTATCATCTCTAAGACCAACACGTGAGAGTTTTATAGCATTAGCTAAAGTTTCCACAGCAAGATCTTGACCAAAAATAACTCTTTTTAGATTTTCTTCTAAGTTTTTAAGATCTTTCTTATCTGAGACAGTTATATTTTGTTCTGGTATTTTGGTAATCTTAGATATAGTTTTTTCTATATCTGACTGGTTTACGGCAATATTTTTATTATTTTTTCTAGCTATATTCAACATAGCCCCAGTTTCATCTATAACATCAATTGCTTTATCAGGTAGAAATCTTTCATTGATATATTTTGATGATAGATCTACAGAAGCTTTAATTGCCTCATTGGTATAGGACACATTATGGTATTCTTCATAAATATTTTTAATGCCATTAATTATCTCAATACACTCATCAAAAGATGGCTCAACAATATCAATTTTTTGAAATCTTCTTGATAAAGCTTGATTTTGATCAAAAATACCCCTGTATTCTTGAAATGTTGTCGAGCCAATGCATCTTAAGGTACCTTTACCAAGCGCAGGTTTTAGAAGATTAGAAACATCTAGAGATCCACCTGAAGCAGAGCCAGCACCTATTATGGTATGTATTTCATCTATAAATAAAATTGCCTTATCTTTAGTTTCTAAAAATTTTAAAACTTCTTTCAGTCTTTTTTCAAAGTCACCTCTGTATTTCGTACCAGCAATTAAAGTAGCTATATCCAATGAATATATTATTGACTCATTAAGAATGTTAGGGACTTTATTATTTACTATTAAATATGCAAGACCTTCAGCGATTGCAGTCTTCCCTACCCCTGATTCTCCAACGAGCAGTGGATTATTCTTTGTTCTTCTTGATAAAATTTGAATTAATCTATCAACTTCTTTTGTTCTTCCAATTAAATTATCAATTTTATCTTCATTAACTAAGTTATTTAAATTAATTAAATATGCATTTTCTTCTGTTTTAATATTTCCTTCTTCGATATTTTCTTCATTTGTAGAGATACTATCACTTGTTTTCTTTTCTACCGGACCGTGAGAAATAAACGTGACAACATCGAGTCTGTTAATATTGTTTTTGTTTAGAATATATACCGATCTTGATTCCTTTTCTGAAAATATTGCAACTAAAATATTTATGGGCTTAACTACCCCTTTTCCAGATGATTGAATATGAAAAACAGCTCTTTGCAACACTCTCTGAAAACCAAGTGTTGGTTGAACGGCTTTTTGATTATCAGTTCTCATAATACTAGATTTTTTTAGATGCTCATTAAGCTCATCCTTTAAAGTATCAACACTAACATTTTGACCTTCAATAAAATCTTTTACATCGTAGTCATTGAGAATCATCAAAAAAAGATGTTCAACAGTTAGATATTGAATATTTATTTCTTGTGCCTTATCGAAAAGATTGGCAATTGAAACTTCTAAATCTTTGCTAAACATATTTAATCAGTTAATGGTTCTATTTCACTCAATAAAGGATGATTGTGATGTTTTGCCATATTATTAACTTCATATGACATCATTTCTGCAATCTCTTTTGAAAATATACCACAAACACCCTTTCCTTTTGTATGAACAGCCATCATTATTTGTGTAGATTTTTCATGAGTATGGTTAAAAACTGTTTGGAGAACATAGACAACAAACTCCATGGGAGTGTAATCGTCATTAATTAATATTACTTGATATAAGGGAGGTTCTTTTAGTTCTGGATCTTTTTCTAATACTGCTGATCCTAAATCATTTGATGCATCTATGGTCTCTTTGGATAACCTTATCATTACATCCTTTTAACCATCTCTTCAGCAAAACCTGAGCAGGATACTAGATCTGCACCATCCATCATTCGCTCAAAATCATAGGTTACCTTTTTTGCAAGGATGGTTTTTTCCATTGAACTTATAATTAAATCAGCTGCTTCAGTCCAACCCATATGTCTTAACATCATCTCAGCTGAGAGTATTAAACTTCCAGGATTAACTTTATCCTGGCCTGCGTATTTTGGTGCAGTACCATGTGTTGCCTCAAAAACAGCATATTCATCTGATAGATTAGCACCAGGCGCAATACCAATACCTCCAACGCATGCAGCTAAAGCATCAGATATATAATCACCATTTAGATTCATGGTAGCGATAACATCATAGTCTTTAGGTCTTAGTAAGATTTGTTGTAAAAAAGCATCACAAATTACATCGTTAATGACAATACTTTTACCATTTTTAGGGTTCTTTATTACCTGCCATGGTCCACCATCTAAATCTTCTGCGTTATAAGCAGATTTTGAAAGTTCATAACCCCAGTCTCTAAATGCGCCTTCTGTATATTTCATTATGTTCCCTTTATGTACAAGGGTGACTGAACTTCTGTCATTATCAATTGCGTAGTTTATAGCTTTCTTAACAAGTCTCTCTGTGCCCTCCTTAGAGATTGGTTTTACGCCAATTCCAACCGTCTCTGGAAATCTAATCTGTACAATACCAAAATCATCCTCGAGAGTTTTTACAATTTTCTTGGATTCTTCTGATTCAGCTTTAAATTCTATACCAGCATAAATATCTTCTGAGTTTTCTCTAAAAATAATCATATCTGTATCTTGAGGTCTCTTTACTGGCGATGGAACACCTTCAAAATATCTAATCGGCCTTAAGCAAACATATAAATCTAAAATCTGTCTTAAGGAAACATTAAGAGATCGTATACCTCCTCCAACAGGAGTTGTTAAAGGACCTTTTATACTTACTACATATTCTTTTAAGGCGTCTATTGTTTCATCTGGTAGCCAAGTGTCTTTTTCATAAACCTTTGTTGATTTCTCACCACAATATACTTCCATCCATTCAATTTTTCTTTTGCCATCATAAGCAATTTTTACAGCACTATTTACCACATTAAGCATAGCTGGGGTAATATCTACACCTATGCCATCGCCTTCAATGTATGGAATTATTGGATTATCAGGAACGGTAAGCACTCCATTGTTATAAGATATTTTTTCTCCACTTTTAGGTTCTTTTATTTTGTTGAATTTCATTTGTTTACCGATCCCTGTAGTAAGATTAATTAGATAGAAAAACGGCGTTATTATACTATTAAATAATGCAATATAATACGCATAAAAATAAAGAATATGGGAAAAAAAACAGTAGTTGTAGGACTTTCAGGAGGGGTTGATTCTTCTGTTTCTGCTTATTTGCTTAAAGAAGCAGGATATGATGTTAAAGGCTTATTTATGAAAAATTGGCAATCTGAGCCAGGTGAGGTTTGTACATCAGAAATTGATTTTGATGATGCATCTAAAGTCTGCGATAAATTAGACATACCATTACATAAGGCAAATTTTTCAGATGAATATTGGGATAGAGTATTTACTAATTTTTTAAGTGAACATGAAAAAGGCAGGACGCCTAATCCTGATATTTTATGTAATAGAGAAATAAAATTTAAATCATTTTTAGATTATGCATTTGAAATAGGAGCAGACTTCATAGCTACAGGCCATTATGCAAAGATAATAAATAAAGATGGTAGAAACTTTCTATCAAGAGCAAAAGATATTAATAAAGATCAAACATATTTTCTACATGAAGTATCAGAAAAAGAGTTTTCTAAATGCCTCTTCCCTTTAGAGAATTTAACAAAATCAGAAGTAAGAAACATCGCTCTTAAAAATGACTTAGTTACGGCTAATAAAAAAGATTCTGTTGGTATATGTTTTGTTGGTGAAAAAAATCTAAAAGATTTCTTAAGTCGTTTTATTGAATTTAAAAAAGGTGACATTAAAGATGAAAATGACAACATCATTGGTCAACATCAAGGGTCAATTTTATACACCCAAGGTCAAAGACAAGGTCTTATGATTGGCGGTGTTAAGGGCAAAGAAGAACTCCCATGGTATGTATATAAAAAAGATATACCAAAAAATGAAATATATGTATGTCAAGGTGGAGATAACAAATTACTTATGAATAAAGGTCTATATGTTGAAGATATAAATTATATAAATGATATTAACTATAAATATCCAATTAAATGTAGTGTTCAAGTAAGACATCAACACACTCCTGTTAACTGCACTATCGAGAAATCATCTAATGAATATAAGGTTACATTCGAAGAATCGATTAGAGCAATTGCACCAGGTCAATCAGCAGTATTCTATGATAATGAAATATGTCTGGGCGGCGGAGTTATTTGTAAGACTTTTTAATATATAATCCTAATTTTCAAATATAAGATTAAAAATGAAATTTGATCATAATAATATTTCACCACTAGATAGCAGATATGCAAAAAAGATTTCTAATTTTAGAGAAAATTTTAGTGAGTCTGAATTAATTAAAATTAGATTTGAAATAGAAATAGAATGGATATTATTTTTATGTTCAAAGCTTCCAAATACTTTTAAACCTCTCTCAAAAAATTCTGTTGAAAAAATAGTTAAATTTAAAAATTCATTTAATAATAAATCAGTCTTACAAATAAAAAAAATTGAAGCCACAACAAATCATGATGTCAAAGCAGTTGAATACTATATAAGAAATTATTTCAAAAAAGATAAAGTTTTATCTTCATACATTCATTTAATCCATTTTGGATTAACTAGTGAGGATGTAAATTCTCTTAGCTATGCAGTGATGATAAAAAAAGGAATATCAATATATGTGAATGAAATTAATAACATAAACAAGGTTTTAAATTTATATTCAAAAAAATGGTCTAATGTAGCTTTTTTAGCAAGAACTCATGGCCAGCCTGCATCACCTTCAACATTAGGTAAAGAATTCAAGGTCTTTGCATCGCGATTAGATAGAGAGAAATCAATTTTAAAATCAATCAAGCCAATGGCAAAATTTAGCGGTGCGACTGGAAATTATCATACCTTTGATATTGTAGATACTAAAATAAATTGGTCGCAAATTAATAAAAAATTCATTAAACAGTTTGCTGTAGAACAGAATGCATATACTACTCAGATTGAGCCTCATGATTGGATAGCTGAGACATGCCATTCTCTTGTTAGAATTAATAATATTCTCATAGATCTTTGTCAGGATTTATGGATATACATATCAAATGATATTTTTGCTTTGAAACTTTTAAAAAATGAAGTCGGATCTTCAACTATGCCGCATAAAGTTAATCCGATAGATTTTGAGAATGCTGAAGGAAATTTTGGAATCTCTTCTGCATTATTAGAATTTTTTGCAAACAAGCTCACAAAATCACGTCATCAAAGAGATTTATCTGATTCAACTGTTTTAAGAAATGTGGGTTTAGGGTTTGGTTATTCAGCTTTAGCGATAAAATCTGCAATTAATGGATTGAGCAAAATAACCCCTAATAAAATTAAAATACAAGATGAGCTTAATGATAATTGGGAAGTGTTAACTGAGGCAGTTCAAACATTAATGAGATACGAAGGAATTCCAGATGCTTATGAGCAACTAAAAAAATTATCCAGGGGTTCTAAATTAGATCAAGAAACTTACATTACTTTTATAAATTCTCTTTCAATTAGTACAAATTCAAAAGAAAAGCTACTTAACTTAAATCCTAGCATCTATATTGGTAAGGCAGTTGAAATAGCCAAATCCTCATATTAGCTATATTTTGTAGTAAAGCTACATAAAAATATTCATATAAATCCTTTAGAATCAATATTATTCAAATAATGTTGACATAAAAAATCTATTATTATCTACTACACTACATGATTTAAGAGGTAATAGGAAAATACCATGTCTAAACACGAAAAAATAAAAAATAATGTTATGGATATAGATGCCATGTCTTCATCTGATTGGAGTTCTATAAATCCAGAATATGTAACAAGAATGCGAAAACAAAACCGCTTTAAGACAGGTTTAGATATCGCAAAATATACAGCTTCTATTATGCGTAAAGATATGGAAGAGTATGATAAAGATTCATCAAGATATACACAGTCCCTTGGTTGCTGGCATGGTTTTATTGGCCAACAAAAGCTGATTTCAATAAAAAAACATTTTAAAACAACTGATAAAAAATATTTATATCTATCAGGCTGGATGATAGCAGCACTAAGATCAGATTTTGGTCCTCTACCTGATCAATCAATGCATGAAAAAACTACTGTTGCGAATCTAATCGAAGAGCTATACACATTCCTAAGACAGGCTGATGCAAGAGAATTAGGAGACTTATACAGAAAATTAGATAATGCAAATGATTCAGATAAACATGACATACAAGAACAAATTGATAATTTTGAAACACATATTGTTCCAATAATAGCTGACATCGATGCAGGATTTGGAAACGAAGAAGCTACATACTTGATGGCTAAACAAATGATTGAGGCAGGTGCATGTGCTATTCAAATAGAAAATCAGGTTTCTGATGAAAAACAATGTGGACATCAAGACGGTAAGGTCACTGTTCCTCATGCAGATTTCTTAGCAAAAATTAATGCTGTTAGATATGCGTTTTTAGAGTTAGGAGTTGATGAGGGTATTATTGTTGCGAGGACTGATTCTTTAGGTGCAGGTCTTACTAAGCAAATTGCTATAACAAACGAAAAAGGTGATCTTGGTGATCAATATAACTCTTTCTTAGACCTGGAAGAAGTTTCACAAGAAGATATGAAACATGGTGACGTTATGATTAACAAAGATGGTTATTTACTTCGTCCTAAAAGACTTCCCAGTAATTTGTATCAGTTTAGGAAAGGTACTGGAGAAGCTAGATGTATTTTAGACTCAATTACAAGTCTTCAAAATGGAGCAGATCTAATTTGGATCGAAACTGAAAAACCACACATTGGGCAAATTGGTGCAATGATGGATGAAATTAGAAAAGTAGTTCCAAATGCAAAACTTGTATACAACAACAGTCCTTCTTTTAATTGGACTCTCAATTTTAGGCAACAGGTATTTGATGCAATGGAAAATGATGGTAAAGATATGTCTGAATACAAAAGAGATGATTTAATGAATGTATCATACGACGATACAGAATTGGCTATTGAAGCAGATAATAAAATAAGAACATTCCAAGCAGATGCTGCTAGAGAAGCTGGAATTTTTCATCATCTAATTACCCTCCCCACCTATCATACTGCTGCGCTGTCTACAGATAACCTAGCTAAAGAATATTTTGGAGACCAAGGAATGTTGGGATATGTTGCCAATGTTCAGAGAAAAGAAATTAGAGAAGGTATAGCGTGTGTGAAGCACCAAAATATGTCTGGTTCAGATATGGGTGATGATCACAAGGAATACTTTGCAGGTGAAGCTGCATTAAAAGCAGCCGGTAAAGATAACACTATGAATCAGTTCTAGTACAAGAGTTCATTTCTGTTTTACCACATATAGAGCATGTTCCATCCTCTGACGTCATAACTCCACCACATGAGCCTTCTATGGGTTTATTCCTTAGGATTAAACCAATAGCAAGAGCTGAGAATGCTAAGGCAATAACTATAAATGTTGCTAAAAAAGTACTCATAAGCCTAAATTATACCATTCGTTAGAGAATATTAATTCATACTCTCCATCAATTTCAGTCACTAGCATTAATGCAATATTATTATTATTAGCATAATCAATTGATTCAGGGTAACCAATAACATTAAATGCTGTTGCTAGAGCATCTGCATATGTAGCTGAACTCTTATGTACAACAGTTACCGATAATGCCTTAGATTTTATTGATGAAAGAGTTTTTGGGTTAATTGTATGAGAAATTTTTTTGTTATTTGAATCAACTTTAAAATTTCTGTATTCACCTGAAGTTGCAATAGATAAAAAATCTTTATTATTGTTTTGTATAACGTAAATTGCATTGTCTGTTAAAGCTGAGGGATTTTGTATTCCAACCTTCCAAGGTTGATTATTAATAGTTCCATTTATTATTAGCTCACCACCAATATCTATCAGATGATT
>Ga0213866_10003647_pt1 | contig 10376 bp, 12 predicted proteins | sample PICome_11_FD_160079 | JGI IMG/M metagenome (GOLD analysis project Ga0213866, IMG submission 160079) | Coastal seawater microbial communities near Pivers Island, North Carolina, United States - PICO284 | ecosystem: Environmental > Aquatic > Marine > Coastal | place: USA: North Carolina... | reverse complement strand
CAAGATATGCTAACATACGTCCTGAAGCCTTGGGTAGTAACTTTTTAGAACAAACTATTAAAGATTACAATGGGCAAACTTATTGGCTTTCTGCTAATATTTGGTCTTTTACCAAAAAAAGTAAGTTTCCAAAATGGTTAAACATCGCTTTTGGTTATGGTGCAGAGGGAATGCTGTATGGAGAAGGTCATCCCACCAACACAATTCTTCAAAATCCCTATCGACAGTTTTACCTAAGTTTCGATATCGATTTCGCAAAAATTAACACAAAATCAAAATTCTTACAATCAGTATTTTCTGTTATCAACTTCATAAAAATTCCAGCACCTACTTTAGAATTTCGCAGTAAAGGAGGAATTAAATTTCATTATTTCTATTTTTAAAAAACTTTAAACTATCTGACTATCAGTATTTTAATTTTTTATTCGTAAATTTGCGCCCGCAAAACAGAAAGTAAAAATATTATTAGAAAATTTTTGTTTTTAATCGCAGTACTTCTCGTGTTTATTAATGCCATAAAAACACCTGAGGTCATCAAGAAAGCACCAACACCTGTAACGGTGATTCCATGGAATGATTCTTTTTCTATTCCTTTTTTACAAAAAGATTTTACTGGATTTAAGGAAGCTTTGGCCTTTAAAGAGTCACAAGGGAAATATTCCGCTGTAAACACACTGGGATATTTAGGAAAATATCAGTTTGGTAAAACCACTTTGGAAAGATTTAAGATTTACAATACAGAAGATTTCCTTAGAAATCCTGAGTTACAAGAAAAAGCATTTTTAGCACTCTGTAAGGTAAACAAGTGGATTCTACGCAAAGACATTAAAAGGAATGTTGGTAAAACCATCAACGGGATTCGAATTACAGAATCTGGAATCTTAGCTGCTGCACATCTAAGTGGTGCTGGTAATGTGAAGAAATATTTGAGAAGCAATGGAAATTACAATCTTTCAGATGCCTATGGTGCTAGCATTGAATCCTATATGAAAAAATTTGCTGGTTATGATGTTTCTTACATCAAAGCAGATCGATTGGCGAAAGTGTAGTTTAAAGTAAAAATTACTTTTGAAGATTGATTGAAAGTCAGCTTTAAAAGGGGATAATTGTGAGATATTAGATATTAGATATTAGATATTAGATATAAGAATTCTATCATATCACGATCATTAAGTTTTGTTAAAGACTATTTTAAGACCTAAACTCAAGTCTTTTCTCTTGACTCTAAAAGCGAAGCGATCTCATATCTTCTAGAGCTACTTCTGAATGATAAAAATCGCGGGTCTTTTATGTAGATCTGGTGATTGATTTCTCCATTCAGCCAGCGAGTAGGTTTTAATGTACTCACTCGGTAAACTGATGTCTACCGCAATGCACAATCTAGTTTGTGGACTTAAACTGGACTTGAGATCTGAAAACATTTTCTCATTTCTATAGGGAGTTTCAATAAAGATCTGTGATTGGTTTTTCTCTTTTGAAAGTCGCTCTAATTCTTTGATCGTTTTTTTTCGCTCACTATTATCAATAGGCAAGTACCCATTAAACGCAAAGTTTTGTCCATTCATTCCAGAAGCCATTAAAGCCATTAAAATTGAGGAAGGTCCAACTAAGGGTACCACTTGAATTCCTTTCTCATGTGCTAGCTTCACAATTGTTGCACCTGGGTCAGCTACAGCAGGAACACCTGCTTCAGATAAAAGTCCAACAGAAATACCTTGTTCACAAACATCTAAATATGTACGTGTTTCTAGTTCATCGGCATACTTATCTAACTTCATTAAAGTTAAAGAAGGCTGTGCCTTCTTGGGAGTAATTTTTTTAATGAACCTACGAGCTGATTTCTCGTTCTCAACAATGTAATAATCAATCTGTTCAATCATTGTTCTTACAGAATAAGGCATCACTTCTAACGGTTCATTATCGCCTAAAGTGGTAGGTAATAAATAGAGCTTTCCTTTCATATTTTAATTTGTTAGTACCTTAGTTGTCTTTGTGAGGAATGAAATCAAGTGGCAATCTCATTAGGAGATTCTCATATCGTTCCGAAACTTACAATCTTCTCTAGAATAACATCTCCCAGATTTTTCATTCCCTCATTGTTACATTATAACATTATCTCATTGTTACATTATCTCATTATTACATTAACCTATTCGCAATGATTTCACAAGCCTCATCTAACATTTGATATACATTCTCAAACCCTTCATCGCCACCATAATATGGGTCTGGAACGCTTAAATTTTGTTGTGGATTCGACTCATTAAGAATCATCTTTACTTTTTTTGCTTCCGATTTATTTTTTGCTAGCTTTTGAATGTTTCTGTAATTGTTTTCATCCATTGCATAAATTACATCAAATTTAGAAAAATCTTTAGTGGTAAATTTTCTTGCTCTCTGAGACGTTAAATCGATACCATATTTTTTTGCGACTTGAATGGATCTAGAGTCTGGCAACTCACCAACATGATAAGCAGCAGTTCCAGCGGAATCAACGAAGACTTTACTAGCATCCACTTTAGACTTTAAAATACCTTCAGCCAAGGGAGATCTACATATATTCCCTAAGCATACCATTAATATTCTAGTCATGGAATGGAAGTTTAGAAGGTGAGCTTCTTCGTCAAATCTTCTACGTATTTTCTGAATTGCTTGTCGGTTTCGGTCAGATTATCAACCGTTTTACAAGCATGCAAAACTGTTGCATGATCACGCTGACCTATTTGAGCTCCAATACTTGCCAATGAAGTTTTAGTCATTCTTTTTGCAAAATACATCGCTAACTGACGAGCTTGAACAATATGTCTTTTTCTAGTTTTTGACTGCAGCGTAACTACATCCATGTCAAAATACTTGGAAACAACTTTCTGAATGTAATCGATAGAAACCTCTTTCTTGGTATTTTTTACGAACTTATCTACAATTTGCTTGGCTAATTCTAAAGAGAATTCTCTTCTATTAAATGACGCTTGAGCAATCATGGAAATAATCACCCCTTCTAATTCACGTACGTTAGACTTGATATTTTTAGCAATGTATTCAACAATCTCCTCTGACATTTCTACACCATCTCTAAACAATTTATTTTGAAGAATAGAGATTCGTGTTTCGTAATCTGGTAATTGAAGTTCAGCAGACAACCCCCATTTAAAGCGAGACAACAAACGCTGCTCAATATCTTGCATATCAACTGGTGCTTTGTCTGAAGTCAAGATGACTTGTTTACCGTTTTGATGTAAGTGATTGAAGATATGAAAGAACACATCTTGAGTACCAGCTTTTCCTGATAAAAATTGAACATCATCAATAACTAATACATCAATCATTTGATAGAAATGAATAAAATCATTCCTTGTATTCGATTTAACGGAGTCAATAAACTGCTGAGTAAATTTCTCAGAAGAAATATATAAAACTGTTTTGTCTGGATATTTATCTTTAATATCTACTCCTATGGCGTGAGCTAAATGAGTTTTCCCTAAACCAACTCCACCATATATTAAAAGTGGATTGAAAGAAGTTCCTCCTGGTTTGTTTGCTACTGCCATACCAGCAGAACGCGCTAACCTATTGGAATCACCTTCTACAAAATTCTTAAAATTATAATTTGGATTCAATTGAGATTCAATCTTCACTTTTTGCAATCCAGGAATCACAAATGGGTTTCTCAATTCTCTTTTGCTGACCTCAACAGGTACAGAAACTTTCTGAGGCTTTAAAGGATCTCTATTAGAACTAGGTATTTTAACAATTTGTGGACGATTACTACTGTAGGTATTCTCCATACGCACATCATAAATGAGCTTCGCTTCTTTACCGAGTTCTCTTACAAGAGCTACCCTTAATAGTTTGATGTAATGCTCTTCTAACCACTCATAGAAAAATTTACTGGGAACCTGAATTGTAAGTGCTTCTCCTGATAGTTTAACGGGTTTAATGGGTTCAAACCATGTTTTGTATGCTTGTGGTTTAATATTATCCTTAATAAAGGACAAGCATTCACTCCAAACTGAATCAGCAGTTTTCGCCATAGAATTGATATAAAATTTAGTCGTTGTTACTGTACTTTTAACTATTGGGGTGTTCCTTTTCAAGCGCCCTACAAAAGTGTGAATAAATTTCAGTATAAAAAAATGAAATTGCTATTGATTATTAACTTTTTTTTGCTTAAAATCATGGCAAAATTTTATTCTTCGCTTTTTGAAAAAATTCTCTACAAACATTCGAGTTCGATATGGAGAAACCGATCAGATGGGAGTGGTTTACCATGGAAATTATGCAACTTATTTTGAAGTTGCTAGAACTGAGTGGCTTAGAGCCTTAGGAGTTACTTACAAAGATATGGAAAATAGTGGAATTATGCTCCCTGTCATATCGCTTTCCTTTACATTTCTTAAATCGGCCATGTATGACGATCTGCTAACCATTCATGTTTCTCTTAAAAAAAGACCTTTGGTAAAAATTGATTTTGACTATGAAATTGTTAACCAAAATAGAGAAAAGATATCAACAGGAAATTCTGTGCTAGCTTTTATAGATAGGAAGACAAACAAGCCAATCAAATGCCCTGATTATATTTTAGAAAAATTAGACCTCTAATTGATGTATTTCTAAGGGATATATGGCACTAAAAATTTCAGAGATATGAACAGTTTCTGATTTTCGTATAGAAATTCTCATCTCACAAGTTGCTTCCAACTTTTGAGAAACTAGGGTTGCCTTAGTTTCCTTAATAATTCTCATAACCTTACTCATTTGATCATATCCAAATTTTAAATCGAAGTAAGTGTCTATCGTTTTTTCTACCACTTTCGATGCTTCAATGGCCAACCTAGCTGAAGATCGATATGCATTGATCAATCCTCCCACTCCTAATTTAGTTCCGCCAAAATAACGTACCGAAACCACTAAAATATTGGTAAGCTCATACGATTGTATTTGACCATAAATAGGCATTCCAGCTGAATTACTTGGCTCTCCATCATCATTAACCCTAAACTGAGTTACATCGGTTCCCAGTTGCCAGGCATAACAAAGATGACCCGCTGAATGATGTTGCTTTTTCAACAACTCTAGTGATTCTTTGATATCATCTTCATTGAGAACAGGAAAAGCGTATCCAAAAAACTTACTATTCCGATCTTTAAAAAGAGTTTCCTCAGAAGGTTTTAATATGGTTCTGTATACATCATCCATTTTGAAACACCAAGTACACTCCTACAATCGCTATCAGAACACCCAACCAATTTTTTGCTGATAATTTTTCTTTAAATAAGAGTAACCCCAAAAGTGTCGATAGGATTACAATACCAACATTATTCAATGTAAATGCTGTAGAACTTTGCATGCTCTCCGCACTGAGCGCTTTCAATAAGTAGACAATTGAAAAATAGTTAGGAACTCCCAACAAAATTCCTCCAAGAACATTCTTGTAGTGAAATTGAACGTCTCCTTTTACAATTTTTACCACAAAGAAGAGCAGTCCGAAAAGAAAAGCAAAAGCAAAAATAGTTGCCGAAAAAATAGGAACTCCTCCTTCTCTAACGTAGGAGGTTTCTATAAATTTAAGACTCGTGTCAATAAATCCAGATCCCAAAAACAATAAAACTGGAAACAAAAGACTACTTTTTTTTAGAACTTCTTTTTTCTCTTCTTTTATAGAGGTAAGATAAACTGCTATCAAAGCTAATACGATTCCCATCACTTTTATGTAATTTGCACTCTCTTTGTAGTATACTATTCCAAAAAGCACTGCAATCACTAACGACATTTTACTAGCTACTGAAGCTACTGACAACCCATTTCTCTGAGAGGTGAGAGCCATTAAATTGAAAACTGAAATGAATAAGATTCCTAATAGAAACGCTCCGTAAAACCATGATTCTTGAGTAATCTGCTGCAAATTAATAGGAATATCGGATAGGTAAAACCCTAAAATTGACGCCACTAAATAATTAATAATAATTGCTTGCAGGGTATTTATCTTCAACACCTCAAATAACTTGAACACAACAAACAAAAAACTAGAGATACAAATACTAATAAAAAGATAAATCATCTATTAAATTCTTTACGATTTAACAATTCACTTACATCTTCTCTTTCAGGATTGATATTCCAAACTTGAATTCCTAGTTTTTGAGCAGCCTTGGTATTCTCACTGGTATCATCTATAAAAAGGGTTTCTTGAGCTTTCAGTTTGTTTTCATTCAATACAAACTCGTAAATGTCTGCATTAGGCTTTCTCATTCCTATTTCATGAGATAAATAAAATTGCTCAAACTGGTTTTTGAAATCAGTATACAGAGTGCTTCCCCAATTCTCTTTAATCCACGATATGTGAAGCTCATTCGTATTGCTTAACAGGAACAATCTGTAATTTTCAGAATCTTTCAGGTACTTTAAAAAAGTCATTCTATGTGTAGGAAAATCAAGTAAAATGGAATTCCAAATAGTTATAAATTCATCATTAGATAATAGGTGAAAGTTATCAACAAAATTCTGTACAAATTTCTCGGTCGACAGCTCTCCCACCTCATATCTTTGAGAAGCAATCATCAAGTGTAAAGGGAAGTCTTTGTGCTTACTTTGATAAAATTTCAGAGCTTTATAAATGGCCTGTTTATCGAGATTTATAAACACATCCCCAAAATCAAATATGAGATTTTTAATCATTTCTGTAGTATTTTATAATATCTCCTTTCAAATCTTCCTCAGAATCATATTCTTTAATAAAAACAGGTGCTTTTATTCCTTTATTAAAGTTAATATTCCCTACAAATACTCTCGCTTCATCCCACAAGTTTTCATCGATAAATGTTTGAAGCGTTTTCGCTCCACCTTCTATAATGACTGACTGTATTTGATGTTTGAACAAAACATTACAAATTTGTTGTCCAATCTGTTTTGAAAAATCAATCTGTTCAAAGATGAGTTCTCGACTCCGCTCGAACTGACATTCTGCTCCGCTAGAGTGAATAAAAACTGTTTTGACAGATTGGTCATATACATGAGAGTCTTTTGAAACTTTGAGATTGGGATCAATAACAACTCTTACTGGGTCTTCTCCCTTCTAACTTCTAACATTCAACTTTGGATTGTCCTTTACTACTGTATTTGCCCCCACTAAAATTGCGTGCTCCTCACTTCTCCATTGATGAACTAACTGTCGAGAAGTTTCTTGAGTGATCCAAACTGGTTTTCTTTCGTCTCTATTTATTGGAGCAATCAATCCATCTGGAGTTTGTGCCCATTTTAAAATAATATAAGGTCTCTTTTTGTTGTGATAAGTGAAGAACCTTCTATGATGTTCTTTGCATTCATTCTCTAGAACCCCAACAATCACTTCACATCCAGCACTTCTCAACTTTTCTACTCCTTTTCCCGCAACTAAGGTATTGGAATCTATACATCCTATAACAATTCTTGGAATTCCACTTCGAATAATCAAATCAGAACAAGGGGGAGTTTTCCCATGATGAGAACAAGGTTCTAATGTAACATACAATGTTGCTTTCTTCAATAATTGATTGTCTGATACTGATTGAATTGCATTCACCTCTGCATGATTTCCTCCATATGGACTCGTATACCCTTCTCCTATAACTTTATTATTTACAACCAATACAGATCCAACAGAAGGATTAGGCCTTGTTCTTCCAATGCCTTTTTTAGCAATTTGGAGACTTCGTTTTATGTATTGCTCGTGGTTCAAAAAATGGGTACCTTGGTGCCACAAAAATAATGTAATAAATGACATTATCAGACTATATCATAAGAGAAATAAAACCCAAGGATAACCTACCTATCGCCAAAATCATTCGTAGTGTTATTATTGAAATGGGAATGCCAAAGAAAGGTACTGCATACGAAGATACATCTCTTGAAGACATGTATCATTTTTATCAAAGAGACAAGGCTATTTATTATGTCATCGAATATCAAAATAGCATCTTAGGAGGCGCTGGTATTTCACAATTACAAGGGTTTGAAGGAAAAACCTGTGAGCTACAAAAAATGTACTTTTTACCCGAAGCTCGACATAAAGGGCTTGGTAGTAAATTGATTGAAAAATGCTTACAAAAGGCTCGAGAAATGGGTTATGAACAATGCTATCTGGAAACCATGCCCTACATGAAAGCTGCAAAAGCACTATATAAGAAGAATGGATTTTCTGAAATTGATGGTCCAAAAGGAAATACTTGCCATACTGCTTGCGATGTTTGGATGATTAAAAAACTTTAACTTGATTGAACATTTACTAGTCATAGCGCATACTCTCATCTTTTGTTGGGCCTTTTACAATATTCTGTATTTTGGATCGAGACCCTCAAAATCCATCAGCTGGATACTTGTGGTACTTCTAATTCCTTTTTTGGGAGCACTTATTTTTCTATTAACAGGAATCAATAGAAGAAAATTGAAGTTTTTAGAACTCAAGGAAATTAAGAGGAGAAAAAAAAGAAATAAATATTCTTTCCATAAAGAACACTTTGAAAGATCGTCTCAACTCGGTTCCCTTAAAGCGAAAAAAATATCCAGGCTTGCCTATTCCAATACATTTAAACCTCTGCAATTTAACAATGATGTAACCGTTCTCAATAACGGAAAAGAGACTTTTAAAATGATGTATGAAGCCTTAGAAAAAGCTCAAAGTTTTATTCACATGCAGTACTACATCATCGAAGAGGGAGAGGTGTTAGAAAACATGTATAAAATTTTTCAGCGTAAGAGGAATGAAGGGGTTGAAATAAGAATCCTATACGATACTTTGGGTAGTTTTTCTTTAAAAAATTCAACAAAAAAAAGACTTAGAAATATTGGTGTTGAAATTTACCCCATCATGCCCTTGAAATGGGGAAAATTCTTATTTACTATTAACTACAGAAATCATCGAAAAATATGTGTTGTAGATAATCAAATTGCTTTTACAGGAGGAGTCAATATTTCCAATAACTACATCAAAAAAGATTCTGAACTCGGAATATGGCAAGATGCTCATGTAGCAATTAAAGGGCCAGCTGTTAATAGTGTTCATACAACTTTTTTAGAGGACTATTTTTTTGCTACTTCTCATGACATTGCAGATGAAGACCGTTATAATGAAATTCCTGAGGGGCAAGGAAATTCAAAAGTTCAGATTATTGTAGGCGGGCCTGATAGTGATGAATCTGTTGTGATGCAACAGTACCTTAGCTTTATCAATTTGGCCGAAAAAAGTATCTGCATTTTTAATCCTTACTTCATTCCTACTTCTACCATCATAGAAGCTTTAAAAATAGCTTCTCTAAGTGGTGTAAAGGTTAGCTTACTACTACCAAAAGCCACAGATTCAAAGATTGCCACTTACAGTATGTACTCTTATTTTGAAGAGCTAATGTCTGCTAATATCAATATTTATTTAAGAAACGATTTTTCTCATAGCAAAGTCATGTTTATCGATGATGAAATATCGTCTATCGGTTCTACAAATTTTGATTGCAGGAGCTTTGAACACAACTACGAAATGAATGCCTTGATCTTTGATGAAAAAATTGCACAAGTACTTCGTGAAGAATTTGATCTTCAATGCAAAAATGCTACAAAATTGAATTTAGAAAAGTTCAAGAACAGATCGAACAAGCAAAAGACTTTAGAACGTCTATCAAGATTTTTAAGCCCCTTACTTTAGTGATGAACTTAAGAAAATTTCGCACCTATTTTAATAGTAACCTAGTCAATATCTATCCAAAAAGTGAAATTGACACCTTCTTCTTTTTACTAATGGAAAACTACCTAGGTCTTGAAAGAATTCAGGTAGTTATGAATGATCATCTTGAAATTCAAACTGATAAAATCAACTTGCTAAATACCGCTTTAAAAAGGTTACTTGCTGAAGAACCTATTCAATATATACTTGGACATACCGAGTTTTATGGATTGCCTTTTTGGGTAAATAAGCATGTATTAATTCCCAGACCAGAAACAGAAGAATTAGTGGCGTGGATTTTAACAGAAATAAAAGAGAAAAGAGAAAGAAAAAAAGACACTTCTTTGCATATTTTAGACATCGGAACAGGAAGTGGTTGTATTCCAATTTCTTTAAAAAAGAATCTTCCAAATGCATCTATTTCAGCCATAGATATTTCGAAAGATGCGTTAAGCGTAGCTGGAAGAAATGCTCTGCTTAACAATGTAGAAATCAACTTTATTCAAAAGGATATTTTAAAAACTAACAATTTAGAACTTGTCTATGCGAGTAAAACAAAGCCTCTCCAAAATGATAAAGGTGGGCAATCTACTTTTGAAGAAGAGATTACTTCGTCGTTAACTCCTCGTAATGATACTAAATTCGACATTATAATTTCCAATCCTCCTTATGTTAGAGAGTTAGAAAA
>Ga0213866_10003646_pt1 | contig 10377 bp, 10 predicted proteins | sample PICome_11_FD_160079 | JGI IMG/M metagenome (GOLD analysis project Ga0213866, IMG submission 160079) | Coastal seawater microbial communities near Pivers Island, North Carolina, United States - PICO284 | ecosystem: Environmental > Aquatic > Marine > Coastal | place: USA: North Carolina... | reverse complement strand
TCGTATTCCCGTCCAGTTCGCCAAGCGGGTGGTCGGCAAGCGCATGTATGGAGGCCAGAGCACGTACATCCCGCTCAAGGTCAACCAGTCCGGCGTGATCCCGATCATCTTCGCCAGCTCGGTGCTGTACCTCCCGACCCTCGTCGCCACGGCGCTGCCATCGACCGGGTTCTGGGGCTCGATCCAGGAATGGGTCGACGGCAACCTGGTCGACCCGACCTCGCCGGTGTACCTCGCCTTCTTCGGCTTGATGATCGTCGGCTTCGCCTACTTCTACACGGCGATCTCGTTCGACCCGGCCAAGCAGGCCGACACCATCCGCAAGCAGGGTGGCTTCATCCCCGGTATCCGCCCCGGCCCTCAGACCGAGCGCTACCTGGCCCGCATCCTGTCCCGCATCACCTTCCCGGGTGCGATGTTCATCGCCGCCGTGGCCCTTGTGCCGTCGATCTTGATTGCGGTCACGATCGGCACCGACTCCTCGTCGGGTGCGGGTGCCGGCGCTGGTGGCTTTGCGTTCGGCGGCATCTCGTTGCTGATCGCCACGGGTGTGGCGCTCGAGACGATGAAGCAGATCGACAGCCAGCTAATGATGCGCAATTACGAAGGCTTCTTGAAGTGAGCGCCCTTCGCATGGTCATCCTGGGCCGTCAGGGCTCGGGGAAGGGCACGCAGTCGCTTCGCCTCGCTGCGCAGTACGGCTGTGTGCATCTCTCCACCGGCGACGTGCTTCGTGCCGCCGTCGAGGAGGGCACCGAGCTGGGTCGGCAGGCGGCTGGCATCATGAACGCTGGCGGGCTCGTCGGCGACGACGTCATGATCCCGCTCGTCGCCGAGCGGGTCGCCAAGCCCGACATCATGTCGGGTGGCGTGTTGCTCGACGGCTTTCCCCGGACGGCCGACCAGGCCAACGGGCTCGAAGCGATGCTGGCCGACCTCGGTCAGGAACTCACGATCGCGATCAACCTCGACGTTCCCGTCGAGGAGGTCACCGAACGAATGATGGCTCGGGGTCGTGAAGACGACACCGAAGAGGCCATCGCTCGCCGTCTGTCCCTCTACGAGGAACAGACGGCACCCCTGCTCGACTGGTTCGCCGAGCGTGGTCTTTTGGCCACGGTCGACGGTCTGGGCGAGGAGGACCAGGTGTTCTCCCGTCTCACGGAGGCCATCGACGGCCGAATGACCTAGGTGCACGCCTAGCTCATGAGGCCACAGCGGGTTGGTCGAGTCCGGTACGTCCGGTAGCGTTGTCGACTGGCCTGCACCAAGGTCACCACGGGGATCCCGCTGGATCACCGTGTTTTCAGGAGGTTCAACTCTGCCGAAGCCCAAAGAAGATGCCATCGTCCTTGAAGGGACCGTTACCGAATCGCTTCCGAACGCCATGTTCCGGGTCGAGCTCGAGAACGGTCACGAAGTGCTTGCGCACATCAGCGGGAAGATGCGAATGCATTACATCCGCATCCTTCCTGGCGATCGCGTCCAGGTGGAGCTGACCCCGTACGACCTCCAGCGTGGTCGTATCACCTATCGCTACAAGTGAGTCCCGGCCGATCGGCCCGGAATCACCCGACACATTCGACAACCCGGCCGGGTTCCGGCCACCAGATTCGGTCGCTCCGGCGGCCGGGAGCAACATGAAGGTTCGACCCAGCGTCAAGAAGATCTGTGACAAGTGCCGTGTCATCCGTCGACACGGCCGAGTCATGGTCATCTGCGAAAACCCGCGTCACAAGCAGAGGCAGGGCTGAGAAATGGCACGCATTAGCGGCGTAGACATTCCCCGAGACAAGCAGGTGGGCATCAGCCTCACCTACATCTATGGCATCGGCCGGACGATTGCGATCGACATCTGCAACGCCACCGGTATCGACGCCACCACACGTGTGCGTGACCTCACCGACGACGAGATCGCGAAGATCCGCGGCGTCATCGATGCCGACTTGCGGGTCGAGGGCGACCTCCGTCGTGAGGTCAGCCAGGACATCAAGCGCAAGATGGAGATCGGCTGCTACCAGGGCCTCCGTCATCGTCGTGGCCTTCCGGTCCGCGGCCAGCGCACCCACACCAACGCTCGTACGCGCAAGGGTCCCAAGAAGACCATTGCGGGCAAGAAGAAGTAGGAACCATGGCGAACCCTTCCGCCGGTGGCCGTCGGCCCCGCAAGCGTCAGAGCAAGAACGTCACGCACGGCGTGGCGCACATCAAGAGCTCGTTCAACAACACGATCATCTCGATCACTGACCAGCGCGGTGATGTGATCGCCTGGGCGTCCGCCGGCAACGTCGGCTTCAAGGGCTCCCGCAAGTCGACTCCCTTTGCGGCCCAGATGGCCGCCGAGAAGGCCGCCCGTTCCGCTATGGAGCACGGCGTCCGGAAGGTCGACGTTCAGGTCAAGGGCCCGGGTTCGGGCCGCGAGACCGCCATTCGTTCGATCCAGCAGGCCGGCATCGAGGTGACCGGCATCAAGGACTGCACGCCGATTCCGCACAACGGCTGCCGTCTCAACAAGCGTCGGAGGGCCTGACCATGTCGCGCTACACCGGACCTCGCGCCCGCGTCTCGCGGCGCCTGGGAACCAACATCTGGGGCACGAAGGGCGAAACCATCGCGCTCGACAAGCGCCCGTACCCGCCGGGCGAGCATGGCCGTTCGCGTCGGCGCGGCTCGGTCTCCGAGTACCTCCTGCAGTTGCAGGAGAAGCAGAAGGCCCGCTTCAGCTACGGCCTCACCGAGCGGCAGTTCCGCAACATCTTTGCCGAGGCCTCGCGTCGGCAGGGTGTGACCGGCGAGAACATGCTGCGCTTCCTTGAGCTTCGGCTCGACAACGTGATCTACCGCGCCGGGTGGGCTGCCACCCGCCCGCAGGCTCGCCAGTTCGTGGGTCACGGTCACGTCAATGTGAACGGCCGCCGCGTCGACATCCCGAGCTACCGCCTTCGCAAGGGTGACGTGGTCGAATTGCGTCCTGCTGCGCAGGACTTCACCGTCGTACAGTGGAACCTCGACGTCTTGGATCGCACGCCCCCGGCGTGGCTCGATCGCAACGAGCAGTTCCAGGTCACCGTGCGCGAGCTGCCCATCCGTGAGCAGATCGACATCCCCGTCCGTGAACAGCTCATCGTCGAGCTCTACTCGAAGTAGCAGAGGTACCGATGCTCGTCATCCAGCGACCCACTGTCGAAGCCATCGACGAGGCGGAGGGAAACCTCCAGCGCTTCGCCGTCGGGCCACTCGAGCCTGGTTTCGGCCACACCATCGGCAACTCGTTGCGCCGCACACTGCTGTCGTCCATCCCGGGCGCAGCCGTCACGCAGGTGCGCTTCGACGACGCCCTTCACGAGTTCGACACCATCGAGGGTGTTGCTCAGGACGTCACCGACATCATCCTCAACCTCAAGGACCTCGTCCTCGTGGTGCACAGCGATGAGCCGGTGACCCTGCGTCTTGACGCTCGTGGCGCCGCCGAGGTCACGGCCGCCGACATCCAGCCCCACCCCGACGTCGAGGTGCTCAACGGTGATCTTGAGATCGCCAGCCTCAACGGCAAGGGCCGGCTCGCCGTCGACCTGACTGTCCAGAACGGTCGCGGCTATGTCTCGGCCGATAAGAACAAGACCGGCACCACCATCGGCGTGATCCCGGTCGACTCGATCTACTCGCCGGTTCGGCGTGTGTCGTTCGAGGTCGAGCCGACTCGCGTCGAGCAGTCGACCGACTACGACCGCCTCGTGCTCGAGATCGAGACCGACGGTTCGATCAGCCCCCGCGAGGCACTTGCGTCGGCCGGCGGCACCCTGCGGGCCCTGGTGCAGCTCGTTGAGGAGATGAGCGACGAACCGCAGGGCCTCGAGCTCGGCGAAGCTGTTCAGGTCGCCTCGGGCGGCCCGGACATGGAACTCCCCATCGAAGACCTCGAACTCTCCGAGCGTCCCCGCAACTGCCTCAAGCGTGCCCAGGTCAACACCGTCGGCGAGCTGCTGCAGAAGAGTGAGGACGACCTTCTGGCCATCACGAACTTCGGCCAAAAGAGCCTCGACGAGGTCATCGAGAAGCTTGACGAGCGAGGTCTCTCGCTCCGGAATCGAGACTGATCATGCCCGCACGTCCTCGCAAGGGCGCCCGTTTCGGCGGGAGCGCTGCCCACCAGAAGGCCATGATGGCCAACCTTGTTGCCAGCCTCATCGCGGCCGAGGCGATCACCACCACGGAAGCCAAGGCCAAGGCCATGCGTCCGGTGGCGGAGAAGATGATCACCAAGGCCAAGAAGGGTGGCGTCCACAACCACCGCAATGTTGTGAAGTTCCTGCGCGATCGTGAGATGGCCAGCAAGCTGTTCGACGAGATCGGTCCTCGGTACGAGGACCGTCCGGGTGGCTACATCCGGATCATCAAGCTCGATCCTCGTTCGGGGGACAACGCGCCGATGGCGCGTGTCGAGCTGGTCTGATTTCGTCCGGCTCCGACCGGTTCAGAACGTTGATCGAAGCGTCCCTCCTCGGAGGGGCGCTTCGCCGTTTTCGCCGTATGCCCGGCGACGACGTCCGGGCCGTCGCCCTAGCCTGACGATATGGCCCCCCGGACCGTCGCCCCGCCGCCCGATGGGCAGGTGCGCGTCCGCATGACGGTCGCCTACGACGGTGCTCCGTTCCACGGGTTCGCCACCAATCCCGATGTACGCACGGTGCAAGACGATCTTCACGAGGCGCTGTCGAAGGTCCTGCGAGCGCCGATCACGGTGACGTGTGCGGGGCGCACCGATCGGGGGGTGCACGCTCGTGGCCAGGTCGTGTCGTTCGACGCCGACGCCGGTCACTTCGATGCCGTCGCCTTGACACGAGCGCTCAACCGGATGCTCGCTCCGGAGATCTCGGTGCGTGATGTCGCTCTGGCGGCCCCGGACTTCGATGCCCGGATCTCGTGCGTGGCTCGCAGCTACCGCTATCGCGTCCTGAACTCGGCCTGGCCCGACCCGCTCGTGCGTGATCTGGTCTGGCACGTGCGCGAGCCCCTCGAGATCGGGGGCATGCAGCTGGCGGCCGATCAGATTCTTGGCGAGCACGACTTCACATCGTTTTCGAAGAAGAACAAGTCGAAGGTCAACGAGACCTTCATCCGGACCGTGGATCGGGCGCAGTGGCGTCGTGTCGGCGACACGGTGCAGTTGGAGATCACCGCCAACGCCTTCACCCACCAGATGGTTCGGAGCCTCGTCGGGATGTTCGTCGAGGTCGGGCGTGGACGACGCCGGCCGGACGAGATGGGGGAAGCGCTCCGGGCGATGAGTCGGATGGCCGTGCCATCGCCGGCACCGCCGCAGGGTCTCGAACTCACCCGGGCCCATTACCCCGGCGATGGGTGACGGCCGCGGATTTCGCGCGGTGCAACGATTGCTGTTGCCTGATTGCGCCCGTAGGCTTGTCCGTCGGTCCTGAGCGCCCGTATTCGGCGCCGGACGATTTGTTCTCATCCTTTCGTTCCGCGGAGGAACACCGTGTCCACCTACACCCCGAAGGCCAGCGACGTCGAACGCGCTTGGCACGTCGTCGACGCCGAAGGCCTCGTGCTCGGTCGCCTGTCGACTGAAGTCGCCAACATCCTGCGCGGCAAGCACAAGCCGACCTACACCCCGCATATGGACATGGGCGACCACGTCATCATCGTGAACGCCGACAAGGTCGTGCTCACCTCGGGCAAGGCCGAAAAGAAGCTCGTGCACCGTCACAGCGGCTACCCCGGCGGTCTCCGGAGCGAGACCTACGCCGAGAAGATGGCCCGCAAGCCTGAGCAGGCCGTGATGGACACCATCCGGGGCATGATCCCCAAGACCCGCCTCGGTCGTGCGCAGATCTCCAAGCTGAAGGTCTACGCCGGTCCGACGCATCCCCACGCGGCGCAGAACCCCCAGCCGCTTGAGATCGCGCACGCCACCTACGAAGCCCGCGCCTGATTCGCCACGAGGATCCTGAGATGACCACTCCGCTCACCCAGACCACCGGCCGTCGCAAGCGTGCCGTCGCCCGCGTGCGTTTCCGCAATGGCTCCGGCACCGTCACCGTCAATGGCCGTCCGGTCGACGAGTTCTTCCCGTCGAAGGTGCAGGTTGAGGCGCTGCTCGAGCCGCTCGCCGTCACCGAGACCAGCGAGTCCTACGACATCGACGCCACCATTCATGGCGGTGGTACCACCGGCCAGGCTGGTGCGCTGCGCCTCGGGATCGCTCGAGGCCTTGTCGAACTCGACGCCGAGCACCGTGGCGCCCTCAAGTCGGCCGGCTTCCTCACCCGCGATCCTCGCAAGAAGGAAAGCAAGAAGTACGGCCTCAAGAAGGCTCGCAAGGCGCCGCAGTACAGCAAGCGCTGATCGCGCCGCTGGTCGCGCTTCGCGCCGGTCCCTTGTCTTCGGTCGTCTTCGGCCGATGATGATGCCGTGACGTTGACCTTCGGAACCGACGGCATGCGGGGTGATGCCCGCACCGAACTGACTCCTGTGCTTGTCCGCGCCCTTGCGCGGGCCGGAGCGGAGATCCTTGGTCACCGTGGCTTTGCCGTCGGTCGAGATACTCGTGCCTCGGGTCCGGAGCTCGCCGACGCCGTGCATGCAGGTGTCGCCGCCGCTGGCGGTGATTCAGCCGATCTCGGCGTTGTACCGACACCGGCAGTCGCCCGATGGTGTGCCGATCATCAGGTCGCCGGAGCGATGATCTCGGCGTCGCACAATCCTTGGTACGACAACGGCATCAAATTCTTCGCCCCCGGTGGGTCGAAGCTCGGTGATCGGGTGCAGGACGAGATCCAAGCCCGTTTCGACGCGCTGCGGGAAACCGAAATCGAGGCGATCCCGACGGTCGTGGACGCTCACGACACCGCAACCGAGTCTCACGTCGACAGCGTTGTCGCCAGCCTCGAGGGGCGCAGCCTCACCGGACTCGTCGTCGTCGCCGATGCGGCGAACGGTGCGGCGTACGACGTCGCCCACCGGGCGCTGACTCGCCTCGGTGCTGACGTGACGATGCTCCATGCCGCTCCGGACGGCACCAACATCAACGACGGGTGCGGGTCGACCCATCCAGAATCGCTGCAGGCCGTTGTCGTCGAGCGCGGCGCCGATCTTGGCGTCGCATTCGACGGTGACGCGGACCGGCTCCTCGCGGTCGACGCCGATGGTCGTCTGATCGACGGCGACCAGATCATCGCCATGTGCGCACTCGACGCCAAGGCTCGAGGCTGTCTCGCCGGCGATGCGGTCGTCGTCACCGTCATGACCAACCTTGGTTTCCGGCGGGCGATGGACGACGCTGGCATCCACATTGTCGATACCAAGGTCGGCGACCGTCACGTGCTGGAGGCGCTCGACGCAGGTGGGTATTCGCTGGGCGGTGAACAGTCTGGCCACGTGATCTTTCGCGAGCTCGCTTCGACCGGTGATGGCCTCCTCACGGCAGTGCAACTGCTCGACATCGTGGCGCGCCGAGGGCGCTCACTCGGCGCGCTGGCCGATGCGGCGATGACCCGCTTGCCGCAGGTGCTGCAGAACGTTCGGGTCGCCCAGCGGCCTGTCGACGTCGATGGGCCGCTCGCCCCGTTTATCGACGCGTCCGTTGCCCGCATGGCTGGCCGGGGTCGTGTGCTGATCCGGCCCTCGGGTACCGAACCGCTCATCCGGGTCATGGTCGAAGCCGAAACCGATGCGGAGGCCCGAATGGAGGCCGATGGCCTCGTCGCTGCGGTCGAGTCGCTTTTCGGCTGAACCGTGACGGCCGGACGACGGTCCTAGACTCCTTCCTGCGGATATCCGGCTCAGAATGCAGTCCAGCTTCGCGGGAGAGACACACCGATGTGCGGGATCATCGCCGTAGTCCGGCGCCCTTCGACACGAGCAACGCCGACGAGCCAGTCGGTCCTTGATCTCGTCGCGGGTCAGACCACCCTGCTCGGCTCCGGCCCCGATGCCACCGATGCCATTGCTGCGGTCGGTACTCGCCTTGCCGAGGCCGACGCCCTCCTGCGCGGTGTTCCCGGCATCCGTCTCCTGTTGGCCGAGTCCAGCCTGGGTCCGGCGCTGTTGCACCATTGCGGTGAGCTCCTCGCTGCGGTCGAGCAGGAGGAACAGCGACTCGAGCAGGATGGCAGCCTTTCGACGAAGCAGCTTGAAGCCCGCAACCAGGCGCTGATCGCCGTTCGCGATGGGGTGTGGGCGATTACCCGCGACCGGCTCCGGGCTGCAGAGGTCGTCAGCCACCTCAACGGCGGTGCAATGCATACCGGGTCGCTCGAGGCCTTCCTGTCGATCCACCAGGCTCTGTCGGCGATCGATCGGCTCGAGGTCCGCGGCCGCGATAGCGCTGGCCTGCACGTCCTCGTTCACGACCATGCGCTCGACCTCGACGATCCGGTGATCGCCGCCGAGATCGACCGGCGTTCGGGCGACCCCAATTTCGGCACCGGCTCGGTTCGCGTCGTCGACGGGGTCCTGAGCATCGTGCACAAGACCGCCGCCGAGATCGGTGAGCTCGGCGACAACACGGCAGTGATCCGCCAAGCGTTCGCCGACGACGCGTTGCTGCACGCTGCGCTCGCCAACGAAACCGCTCGTACGCTGGTGCTCGGCCACACCCGTTGGGCGTCGATCGGCATCATCTCCGAGCCGAATGCCCACCCACTCAACAGCGAGCTGCTCGACGCTGCCGGTCCCTATGTCGTCGGCGCGCTCAACGGCGATGTCGACAATTTCGCCGATCTGATCGCCGATGAGGGCGTGACGATCACACCGTCCATCACCACCGATGCCAAGGTCATCCCGTCGCTCACGAGCCGCCGCCTCGGTGAGGGGCTTGAATCGGCTGAGGCGTTCCGCCGCACGGTCGCAACGTTCGAGGGCTCCGTCGCCATCGGTGCGTGCACGGCGGCCGCACCGGACAAGCTTCAGCTGGCCCTGCGTGGCTCGGGTCAGGCGCTCTACATCGGTCTCGCCGAGGATGCCTACATCGTCGCTTCCGAGCCCTACGGCGTGGTTGAAGAGACGGCCCACTATGTCCGCATGGACGGCGAGACACCCGGCAACCCGGAGAATCCCAACGCCAGTCGCGGTCAGATCATCGAGCTTGATGGTGACCTCGCCGGAACGGTCGAGGGGATGCTGCGCAAGGCGTACGACGGCACCGATCTGGCCGTTGCAGCTGACGACGTCGCCGTTGCCCAGATCACCACTCGCGATATCGATCGGGGTGATCACCCGCACTATCTGATGAAGGAGATCGGCGAGTCACCGACCTCGTTCCGTAAAACGCTCCGCGGCAAGATCGTCGAGACCGACGTCGGCTTGCGGGTCTCGCTCGGGCCTTCGGTGATCCCCGACGAAATCCGCGAACTGGTTCGCAACGGCACCATCACGCGGGTGCTCGCGATCGGGCAGGGCACGGCAGCCGTCGCCGGGCAGGCGCTTGCCGCCGGCCTCGATGCTCTCACCCCCAACGGTGAGATCGAGGTGGAAGCCATTCTCGCGACCGAGCTCTCCGGCTTCCGGCTGCGGCCCGACATGAGCGACACCCTGGTCGTCGCCGTCAGCCAGTCCGGTACCACCACCGACACCAACCGCACGGTCGACATCGTTCGCAATCGAGGCGCCAAGGTCATTGCGATCGTCAACCGGCGGGGGAGCGACCTCACCGATCGCGCCGACGGTGTGCTGTACACCTCCGACGGACGCGATGTGGAGATGTCGGTCGCCTCAACGAAGGCGTTCTACTCGCAGATCGCAGCGGGGCTCTTGCTGTCGATCGCCATCACTGACGAGCTGCTCGGTGACGAGATGGCTGACGACCGCGCCGACCTGCTGAAGGGCATCACTGAACTGCCGGCCGCAATGGAGATTGTGCTCGGCCGTCGCGACATCATCGGCGAGGCCGCCCGCCAGTTCGCGCCGAGCCGGCGCTACTGGGCGATGGTCGGCAACGGGCCGAACCGGATCGCAGCGCAGGAGGTCCGGGTCAAGCTGAGCGAGCTCTGTTACAAGTCGATCGCCGCCGACAGCACCGAGGACAAGAAACACATCGACCTGTCGTCTGAGCCGCTGATTTTCGTGTGTGCCGCCGGCCTGTCCGGCTCGACCGCCGACGACGTCGCCAAGGAAGTGGCGATTTTTCGGGCGCACAAGGCAGCGCCGATCGTCGTGGCCGACGAGGACCAGTCGCGGTTCTCGAGCGCGCTCGCTGTGCTCCCGGTGCCGGTGGTCGACCCTCGTCTGGGCTTCATCCTCTCGACGATGGCCGGCCACCTCTTCGGGTACGAGGCTGCGCTGGCCATCGATGCGCAGGCTCGTCCGATGCGCGAGGCCCGCAGCGCGATTGAGCAGGCTGCCGCACACCCCCACATG
>Ga0213866_10003644_pt1 | contig 10387 bp, 11 predicted proteins | sample PICome_11_FD_160079 | JGI IMG/M metagenome (GOLD analysis project Ga0213866, IMG submission 160079) | Coastal seawater microbial communities near Pivers Island, North Carolina, United States - PICO284 | ecosystem: Environmental > Aquatic > Marine > Coastal | place: USA: North Carolina... | reverse complement strand
TTTTGTATTCCTTTATATAATCGTTTATTCCAGACTGTATTGAATAGTTTGTAGAAAAATTGTATTTATTAAATGCGTGATTAGGATCGCAAATCCAATTGTTTGTTTCGAATTTTTTTACAAAATTATTTCCTATTTCACCATCGAAATATTTTTCAAAAGACTCTTCGAAATGCCATACAATATCAAAGTTTGACAATTGGTGTCCCGAGCCAACATTGATTATATCCCCGCATGTTTTTTCTTTTTCTGAATTTAAAATAATGTCAATTGCTCTGACAAAATCTTTTATATATACAAAATCATGATAGCCCTTTGTAACGGTCATCCTCTCTCTGTTTAAAAAATGCCTCATCAATGTAGGGAAAAATCTAAACTCCTTTTCATGCAGTCCATAGATACTAAATGGCCTAACGACACAAACGTCAACACCATATTCCCTTGCATATCCAACAGCGAGCATTGTCGCAGCGGCCTTTGTCCCTTCATACATCGTTCTTGGCTCCAATACGTCCTTTTCTGACATCTTGTTCTTCTTTTCGCCATACTCAGAGGATGAACCTATCTGAACGATTTTTATATTGCTTTTATCAACGCAACATGACAAAATTCTATTTAATAGAACAACATTCGACTCAAACATCTCGCTTGGATTGTAAATATCTGCGGCACAATTTATAATGATGTCAATATTGGTGTTTTTTTGATTAATGACTTCCTCTACAGTCCAATCACTATCTTTTGAATATTCTATTACTGTATTATTTTGTGAATAGAAATGGTTTAGGTTTTTGCCAATAAAACCGTTTGAACCAGTAATTAAAATGTTCCTACCTTTAATCATTAATGACTTCCTTTATTTTTTCAGAGCATATTTTTAGTCTTTGCTCAAGATTCATACCAGGTAAGTGGAGCAAAAAATCTCCACTAACAAATTGCCCCTGCTCATGAGAGCGTCTCCTCCCATAATTTTCATAAAGGTAAGAGTTAATTTCATATTGGGGAACTATTTTTGTATAAGATCTCCAAGGTTCAACATTTTCATTATGTATCATAACCCTTTGCTCTTGCCAGCAATCCCCTTTATATTTATCATATTGACTTAAAATAAACTTAAAATACTCAATGCCCTCTTTTGAATTTCTAATAAAAAAAGAATCCGCATTTATATCGTGGCAGTCTTTGGAAATGATAAAATGATAGTTATTGTCAATGAAATCTTCCAATTTTTTGGTAAAATTCATGATCATTGTATCACATCCACACCAATAAATCCATTCATAGTTATACCTTTCAAAAAGCTGAAGGATAAAATTTATTTTTTCAAAACCATATCCAAGTTTAAAATCTTCTGTTTTTGCATGAAAATTATAGCCATTTTTTTCGCAATATTTGTATTTGTTTTTCCAAGCCGTAATATCCGCCAATTCTTCATAATTTTTATCATGGAGAGAGGCGATTGCCAATTTATTTTCTTTTTCGTAATTTAAAATTAATTCACCATTCATAATTTTGTTTATTCTACTTCTACCATCATTTTAACAGATGAAGTTACTCCGTTGTATAATAATGCCAACTCATGATTATTTTTTGGCCATTTATAAACTATTGCTGGTATACTTTTTTCTTTTAAGATTTTGCCCTTTTTGTGAAAGTCGTCGCAAAAAATAAAATTTGCCCTGTCTTTTGTTAGTTCATACCGTTCATACATTTCCTCTGCGCTATCCGAGCCGTCAAGAAAAACTAAATCAAAACTTAAAGATTGACTTTCTTTTAAAAAATCTGTGCCGCTTTTGTTGATGAATTGCTTGTTAATATTTAAGTCACTTAACGCTTTTTGGCAATTATTTATTGAACTTTCACTCGTATCGCAGCAAATTAAAGAGCCTCCATATCGATCAATATAGTTGGCAAAGTGATAAGAACTCCACCCATCTCCTATTCTTGAACTTATTGAATGTTCTCTTAAACATCCTATTTCTAAAATGTTTGCAGGATTCCTGTTTAGATAAGAGAGAACATCTTCAAAGATTGGATCTCTATTGCCTCTCGTCTTTTCAAAAATTTCTTTGCTAGATAACGTCATCACTTTACCTTTCTAAAAACTCCAATATTATTACCTTCTCCACCTCTTGTTCTTGACCCAATTATTTCTTTTTCAAAATACCAATCTTCTGAATCGTTATTCATTAGACCCAAATCATAAAGTGCTTTCCTAACCCCTATGTTTTTGCCATCATGCTGATGGTCAGTCCCCTGCTCAATTTCACCAACGTCATGAAAGGCCACAACGCCGCCTTTTACAATTTTATCTTTTACTGCCAGAAAATCGCCCTTTACATGGTCTTCACAATGGCAAGCGTCAATAAAACAAAAATGAATATCATTTGGGACATTCTCTTTTAAGAATTGCGCGCTATCTTTTAAATAGAGGACGTTTTTATTTTGCTTTTTGATAAAACTACAGTTATCAGGAACATTAATGATCTCAAGTTCATTTTCTTGAAAGTTTCTATAAATTGTCGCGTATTCTTTTAGATACGCTTCTTTCAAATCAACGCTAACAATATACCAAGGGTTTTGATAATTTTCTTTAAGAAGAGATTTTATTGCTGAAGCTGTTGCGCCGCCAGCGAATCCGACCTCTACCAAATTAAAATGAGGAAAATCGTTCGCGGTATTTAAAATGAGTTCGGCAAATTCTTTTTCTGTGCCTTCTGTCCTGATGCCAAATTTATAAATGTTCATTATATTAATTTAATAGATTCTACAATTTTATCAACTTTTATTTTAGAAATATGTTCGTCGCTCAAGTATTGAGAGTTGGGGTTTATCGGCTGAATGTTTTTAACAAACTCTTTTGAATAATAGGAATGGGAGTATAAAGCGACCGTTGGAATATTATATGCGGACGCAATCCAGCACATCGCTGTATCTACAGTAACTAAGAATTTGCACCTATGAAGAAGTTTAACAGAGTCGATAAATGAAGTGTTGGAATTTTTAATGGCAGAAAAGTAATTGGTGCTATCTGTCTTGTTACATAATTGCAAAACATCATAGCCCTGCTTCTTAAAAAAATAAATCAAACTGTAAATTTGATCAGAAGTTAAAGATTTGTGCGGCGCGCCGTATGCCCCAAACGGGCAAAAGGCAACTGTATTATTCAATTTTTCTTCGTCGCCCCAGTATTTAACTAAATTTATTTTATCGTCACACTCTGGTAAATTATAACAAAAGGCGACATCTTTTACTTGGTGCCGTCTCTTAAACCAGTCTTCGCCATCAATATGAGGAATCATTGGATTGTAGAATTTATCAAATTGCATAGCGGATGCATTGCGGCGATCTAAATCTGTTGGAAAATCATCATAGCCGTCAGCAATAAAAAAGCCATTAATATTAGGTTGATTGTAAAAAAGCGGCACAATATCTTTATATTTCTTATTTACAGTCATACAAAGGGAGGCTTCTGGATAGAGTTCCCGCAATACATCAAATGATGGTTGGTTCATTGCCAGATCTCCGAATTGTCCTTGGCGACCAAATGCTATTTTATTTATCTTGCTCATGTTCTAATCTAAATCCAATTCTCCACAAAAACTCACCCATGCTTTCACTTATCTCATCTACAATTTCATTATCTACTTCAAAGAGGCAAGCATGAAAAGATTCATCAATGCAAATTTTAAGAAATTCTTTTTGATCAACATCTGGATTTATCCACATTTCTTTTTGGGTTGCATTTCTATCATCACATGAACCATCGGCGTCATAATCGAAGAAGTCATCTGGAGGCTTTCTCCAAATTACTTTATATTTTTTGCCCCTGAATACATGGGCTTTTATATCTCGGAAATCGCCAAACTTTTTATTGGCCTTTAGCTTCTTTTTCATAGATGTTTAATATTTTTTGTGCGACCGTATGTGGTTCAAAAATTTCTTTTTCAAAAGATTGACAAATATAATACGTTTCCATTGTCCCCGCCAAATGATAGTAACGCCTATCTAAAATTGGAGAGATTTCTTGGCATTCTGTTAAATTATTGATAATTTCATCAACCTTACTTACAATATACCCCGCACTTGGTTCAACCGAATATCTATGATTTAGGAATTCTTTGGCGCACTTATTGTCTAGACAAGTTATTGGGACGCAGCCACATATTGCAGCCTCAATCATTGGAAGGCCGATACCTTCAATCTTAGAAGGGAAAATTAAAAATTGAGAATCGTTATAAAGATCGTTTAAGTCGTCATCATGGATGACTCCCAAATAATTCCCGAAATTTGGATTTTCAGAGCCGACAACTGCCAATTTACTCTCTTCTCCAGTCGCCCGCAGAGCATCAACTATCAAACCAAACCTTTTGTTTGGGTCGTTAGCCCTGCCAACATAAAGATACTTCCATTTTCTATCAAGGAACTTTTTCTTATTATCTTTTAAGTAAACTGGTTTGATTGGATTGTAAATGACTTCGCTAACATTGATGTTGAGGTATTTTTTTAATTGGTTAGCCGTTGTATGACTAATGGCGGTCACAACATCAGTTTTCAATAATTGGTTTTTCAACTTATCAAGATCGTTTTGCGTATAATGACCGCTTTCGATAAGATGTTCTGGAATGTCTAATATATTTGCGATCTTTATATCGCTTTTACAGTTAATCAAATCGTCAAAAGGGGGATTGTTGCAGTATGCTAAGTCATAATAAAAATTGTTTTTTGGATTTATATCAATTTCTAAATCATTTCTTCCAAGATTTTCAAAACCATCTGCGATTCTTGGTAATTGGCAGGTGAATCCGTCTGCTCCGAAAAGCGCTATTCTCATAACTTAAACTTTAACTTATGTTCTATTGTTTCTTCTTGTTGCAATTTTTCTGTCGTTTGTGGGTCGTCTTTTTTGCGCCCACCACATCTCGCTTCCCAATGTGGATTCCAAAATGTGTCAATTTTTTCTCGATATTTGAAGTTTAAATATCCAGTGTGAATCGTGTAAATCGGTAGCTTGTAGCAGTTTTCTGCCAAAAGCAATTCATCGGGGACAATATTATGACTCAAAACAATGTTGTTATTCTCATCAACCAATTCTGTGCTATCCGACATTTCTGTATTTATCGTTTTATCGTCATTCCATGCAAAATTTGGAACGCCACGTTTATAACCTTCTTGGTGCATCCTAAATTTGCGGCCAACAACAACGTTTTTTCTAATACTTGACATTTCACCCCAAACGTCAATAGAAGGAATTAAATAACAATTTGGAAATTTGTCAACAAGCATATCTTCTGCAATTGTTCGCCAAGTATGAACTTGATTAAGATCAAAATACTCATCGATATCCATTTGTATTTTAATTGGGTTTCTAGAGGCTTGTAAAGCCTCATTTTTTACCTTCCCGTCAAACTCAATATCGGAATAAGAAAAGTCAGTTGGGATTGTGACAATGTTAATTTTTTTGTCGCTTTTTAACGCCTTAATTCTTTTTACAGCATCATTGACCAGATGATAGGTATCATCTTCCGATTGGTTGATCGTAATGACAATTTCGTCACCGTCTTCTAAAAAGTCAAAATAGTTTTTTAGTGGCGAAATGTAATCAATGTCATATTTTTCAGCATTATAAACTTGAGTATATACTGAAAGTAAGCCTTTTGGATTATTATTATTCATGTTTTAAATATTCAATTAAACTCCATTCGTTTTCGGTTTTTTCAATGTCATAAAAATCATGACTGAGAACCCTATATCTATAAAAATTCTTAAAAACCTTTTCTTTCTCTATCATGTTGATGAAAACATTATCATTTTTCCATCCATCTGTCAACAAAAAATTCAATAATGATTCTTTTGTGAATTCTAAATTGTATTTATCTCTACAGTAATACCTAAATTTAACTCGATTTCCCTCTCTTTCAACAAACTCTTCTTGACTTGTTAGGCCGAGAGCGGCGTGGTTGCTTATTCCATATTCATATAAATATTTGATTTCGTGATTAATTTTATTATCAAACGGGCGGCCACCTTCTTGGCCATCCCATAATCTATAAGCATACTCCTCCTCTTTCTCGAAATAGTTTTTTAGATCAATGACGTTCATTCTAAAATTTTGCAAAGAATAATGTGGCGACTGAATAAAATGCATGTCGTCAAAATATCTAGCAATAAATGGTTTCCCATGACTAAATACAGTATTGATGTTGTCTTTGGCTAAATTGTCGCAAAATTGGCGAATGTTTTTAATAAAATTATCATTAAATCTTTCTTGTCCGTCTCTTAAAATGAAAAAGTCGCCGATTTTTAACCCCCTTTCATTGTCCAACCCTTTATCAAAAAGGAAAAGGTTCATTGATTGGCAGTGATATTTGTAAAATTTTGCATCAATAACATGACCAACACCCTCTCTTTCTTCGAGTATTTCTTTGGTTCCATCTGTAGAACCATGATCTACCCAAATGTGACCATCGACATAATCTTGATATTGAGAGGTTAGCTCATCAATGTTTTTGCGGTCGTTTTGTGTCATACCGCAAACAAAAATTCTATAATTGTCTTTGCTATTATTCATACTTTTTTAAAATCTCTTTATAATCTTCCGTCCCAATATGAACTGATTTAACAATATCACAATGAAATTCTGCGAAAGGCATTGGAGAGTTGGTCAAAGGGAAGAGGGAATATCCAGATCTCAACTCAATATGCGTGTGTTTTAATTTTTCCCAATTGTTTTTTAAAAATACACAATAAGCCCACCAAAGATCTTTGGTTCTGTAAATTGTTGGTTGAAAGGTGTTTGTAACACCGTATTTTGTATAGTCTTTTTTCTGCAAATATAACAGAGCGTCATATTTTTTAATCTTACTTTCATCTGGAATATCCAAATTAAACCTTACTGTCAATAAATCATAATTGTATTTTAAGGCGTTTATCCCCCAATTGAAATAAAAATTCAGACTTTCATCTTGTTTAATGTCAAAGATATAGTCGTCTTCCATCCAAAGAGAGTATTCTGACATATCATTTTGGGACATAAAGTTGAGAACCTTTTGAATGTCTTTGGTATACTCCTCTCCGTGATTGCCGTTATGAGACCAATCGGAGGTTGTCATCAAAACATAATCAAATCCGATTTCGCGCAAAAACCCATTCATTTCATCGGCTATATCTTGCTCGCTTGGGCTAACCTTGATATGGGCGACTTTATTTTTAAATGATTCTAAATTTATTTGTTTTTTAAGATGGTTTAATGTATGCTGATAAATATCTTTATGACCAAAATGACCCTTGGTGGAGGTAAAGAAAATTAGATTCAAAGGAAGCGGGTTATTATAAATTGTGGCCATATTTTGAATTAATTTCTTTTATTTGCTGTGTAAGTTTTTCAAAGTCTTGTTGTGAGAAGCATTTTAAATCATTAAAATTATTCCAACCACAATCCCCTCTAGTAAAATCGCTTTTAGTAAAATCGCTTTTATAAACCTCTTCTGAATCAACTTTATCAATCAATATATCACCGATAAATGGCACGACACATAAAGTTTTTAAAAATTGCTTCTTATTAATCTTATTCTTGTTCATGATTTATTATTTTCTTTTTTTAATCAAACCATTGAGGGACAATAAAACTATCTTTTTTCATATTCTCAGGAATCTTCGTCCCCCAATCTCCACTTAAAATAACACCAACTTCCTCTTCTGTCAAGCGATAAAATTCAATCAAATTATTACAAAGCCGACCATTTGGAGGTAACTTCTTGAACTCCATCTCTTTAGTGTCAGTTCTATGGCGAGTTTCCGTGCCACAATTCCATTGCCTAACCGACCATTTTCCTGCATCTGCAAAAAGAATTGGGTGATAGACGTGAAATTTCATCCTTCTTTCTCGAATATACTCTTGAACTGACTGTTCGGTCCACTTGAGGTGGCTAAATGGCCCAGGGCCGCCACCTTGTTTTGGAATATAATTATAAAATTTTATATTAATAAATTGCGCCCGTTCACTGTATTGCCCATTACCTTGATTCCCGCTCACGTCAATATGGCTGTAAGTTTGATTGTCTCCTAATGCGGCAATAAATTGATCGATCATATCGTCGGTTATGTCATGAAGTAAATATTGGTCATTTTGAATATACCAACAATAATCATATCGCGCACAGAAAAAGAAGCCATCTTGAGTTGTAAATCCTGTCCCCAAGTTATCCTTCCTCAATATCAAATCATCAATCAATTCCCTTTTGTAAAAATCAATAACATAATCTTGGTCGCCGCCATTGCTTAGATATACAATTTTCGGAACATATTTTTGTAATTTTATGTGTTTTTTTAATGAAAGAAGGAGATTTTCCGATTCTTGAGGCTTGTTGTAGTCAAGAATAAGAAATGGAATTATCTTTTCATTTTGATCGATCATAATATTATTTCCTATTAGTTTAACTGAAAAATTTAAAAAGTCAAGATTTTTTTTGGAATTCACAGTGTCAGTGTAAAAATTAATAACACTAATAAGGTAAAAGGCAATGTCAAATATAAGGAATTTATACGTCAGCGACCGTATAGTCGGTCCAGATAGCGAAAGAAACAGCTATTTAAATCTTTTTCAAGATGGGGCTCTTTATTACGCTAATGACGGCACATATAATCAATATATTCAAATTGACGGCGCTTGGCGCAAACAAGCGACTGGCATTGCTGGCAGTGACGTTGGGGGTTTTAATTACGGTTCTGTTATTCACGCCGGAGAAAACGGAAATCTTACCGAAGATAATGACGGTATTAATTTCAAATCTGGTAATTTCGGCGTAAATTATAACGATCCTTACGGTCGTGTTCATATTTATCAGAGCGGCGACAGCAGACCGAGTCTGATTGTGGATGGTTCTTTGGGGAATATTTTTCAGATTAGGGATGCTCTTGATAGTGAGCGCTTTAGAATAAATGACATTAATGGTGTTCCGATTTTTCGTGCTTTAAATAATGATGTTATAATAATGGGGGAGAATGGCTCTGACACTTTGGTTGTTAGTGGCCAAAAAATTAAAATGCCAACTCTTCAATCTGGCTCCAATCCATTGTATAGCATTATTTCTACTGGAGAAGGCGGGGTTTTAGAAGCGAAAAGATTTAGTGATTTAGAATCTGGTGTTGGTAGTTTCTTTTTAACAATTGAATCAGATGGTCAATTAAAACAAAGGCCTTCTGATGCTCAGGGAACGTCTGGCACAAGTGGAACTTCTGGTAGCAGTGGAACATCTGGGACTTCTGGAACATCTGGAACTAGCGCCCTTGGAGTTACATCAGGGACATCTGGAACATCTGGAACAAGTGGAACCTCTGGCTCCAGCGGTAGTTCTGGAACAAGTGGGAGTTCTGGTTCTAGTGGTAGTTCTGGGACTAGCGGGACTTCTGGCAGTAGTGGAACGTCTGGAACGAGTGGAACCAGTGGTAGTAGCGGGTCCAGTGGCAGTAGTGGAAGCTCTGGGACTAGCGGAACATCAGGGTCGTCTGGAACAAGCGGAACGTCTGGCAGCAGTGGAACAAGTGGAACAAGTGGAACGTCTGGGACTGCCGGAACAGACGGAACCTCTGGGACAAGTGGGAGTTCTGGGACGAGTGGAAGTAGTGGTAGTAGCGGGTCCAGTGGTAGCAGTGGAAGTTCTGGGACCAGCGGAACATCGGGGTCATCTGGAACAAGTGGAAGCAGTGGGTCTAGTGGAACGTCTGGAACATCTGGAACCGCAGGAACAGACGGAACTTCTGGGACAAGTGGCAGTTCTGGGACTAGCGGGACTTCTGGCAGTAGTGGAACTTCTGGGACAAGTGGAACCAGTGGTAGTAGCGGGTCCAGTGGTAGCAGTGGAAGTTCTGGAACGTCTGGGTCAAGTGGGGCGCTAACTTTAACAGGAACCCAAGACAATGGAATTATTACCCTTGACGGATCTGCGCCAAATGGCACTGTCGAAAGCAACGCTGTTATTTATAATGATAATTTAGGATTAAATGTATTAGATCCAGATGGCAGATTAGAGATTTACCAAAATGGGGATAGTCGGCCAGCCCTTGTCATTAACGGCGCATTAGGTCAAATATTTTCAATTATAGATTCTCTTGATGGTGATAGGTTTGTTGTTAATGATATCAATGGTCTTCCAATATTTAAAATAGAAAACAATGATAAAATTACACTGGGAGAATATGGGGCAAATACATTAATAGTTGATGGCCAAGAGATAACATTAGGATCATTGACTACAAGTTCTGAAGCTGAGTTTTTGGTTGTCGATTCGGAAGGAATTATTTCAAAGAGAACTAGCGGTGCAGATGGAAGTAGCGGAACGTCTGGGTCAAGTGGTAGTTCCGGTTCGAGCGGGAGTTCCGGCACCTC
>Ga0213866_10003639_pt1 | contig 10398 bp, 9 predicted proteins | sample PICome_11_FD_160079 | JGI IMG/M metagenome (GOLD analysis project Ga0213866, IMG submission 160079) | Coastal seawater microbial communities near Pivers Island, North Carolina, United States - PICO284 | ecosystem: Environmental > Aquatic > Marine > Coastal | place: USA: North Carolina... | reverse complement strand
AACTGTGGTAGAATACATTCAAGGATTTGTAGATGGACTTGGTGAAGTTAGTCAAAAAGTTACAGAAATAACAGGTGCAGTTGGCAACAAATTTTCAGAAATGAAAGACGGAGTTGTCAATTCAACCAAAGGCGCATATGATGGTGTTACACGTTGGTTCGGTCAAATGTATGAGGAAGTAGTTGGCAACTCAATCGTACCTGACATGACACGTGGTGTGCTAGGAAGTTTTGATGAACTAAGTGGTGGCATGGTATCAAAGATACAAGAAGCAATACCTGCAGTGATTAACAAATTTAGAGATATATCAGGTGCAATAGGCAGTTATTTTGAACAATTCACAGGTATTAGTTTATCAAACATTAGAAATCAAGTTGGCAGTCTTACAAGCGAACTAGGATCAAATCTTGAAAGTTTAGCAAGCAGCGTAACAAGCAGATTCAGCGGACTAAGACAAACTGTTTCAAACTTTACAAGAAGATTTGATACAGGAAATGTGTTTAACAATTTGTTTGATAGATTTGCAGGATTCTTTGCAGACGGTGGCACAATACCAAGCGGAAGTTTTGGCGTGGTTGGAGAGCGTGGTCCAGAGTTGATAAGCGGCCCTGCTAATATTACTCCGATTGACAGTGCTAACCTAGGTGGCGCACAATATGTCACGTACAATATTAACGCAGTTGATAGTAGAAGTTTTAGAGAGATGGTTGCAAGAGATCCGGGCTTCATTCACGCTGTGGCACAAAGAGGAGCAAGTGCAGTTCCTGGAGGTAGAAGATAATGGGTTTTCAAACAATCATAGATAATGCAAGTAATATCAAAATAGACAACAGAGGTATGACTGCAACAACCACAACAAGAGGTGGATATACAAGAGCAGTATCAAGAGGAGGCCAACCTTGGATATTTGAAATTGAATTTCCAAGTGGTCCTGATTGGCGTGACTACAGACGTTTGGTTGCTGACATAATGGACAACCAACGCCATACGGCACAAAAGATATACTTCAATTCAGCAGGACATGAATGGATATTTGGTTATCAAGGCAACTATGGCGGAACATTTTCAGTTGCATTTACCAAAGGTCAGAGAACGCTTACACTGCAACAGAGTGCCACAAGTGGTTATAATTTTAGAATAGGTGACATCATACAGCTAGGCGCAAATGGATTGGTATATCAAGTTGTTGAAGATGTGCCATACACACAGACCAGCGTTAAATTACATAGACCAATTGTTGAAGACTCTAGCACAGGCGTCAATACACTAAAAGGACAACAGTGTGGGTTCAATGTGTATTGCACAAGCCTACCTAGATTCAATATGTTTGAAATAAATCAATTTGGATTTGACGGTCCTTTTGTATTCACGGAGACATATGATTAATGGCAACACTAGACGACTATAATTCAATTCGTACAGCACTGATTGTTAAAATAGATGTAGATTACTATTGGAATGGCAGTGGATATAGCCAACAAGCACTTACATTCACTGACAATTTCACAGACATGGAATTTGACAGCTTAACCTATACAGCACTAGGCAAACTATTAAGCATATCACCTATTTCAAGTGAATTACGCAGCACAAGCCAAAGTCTTGTTATGCAGATATCAGGCATTCCTAATACAAGCATCCAAGAAATTACCTATTCAAGATTGCTAAGTGCGCCTGTTTATATTTCAAGGGTGTTTATGGATCCAGATGGCCAATTGCTTACACTTTCAAACATAGACAATCCAATGCAGAGATATGTTGGTTACATTGACAACTATAGTCTTGAAGAAGAATGGGATGCAGAAAATAAAATTGCAACCAACACAATTACAATAGACGTGAATAGTGCAATCGATGTTGTTAGCAAAAAAGTTGGCGGACGTTCTACAAGTCCTGCAAGTATGAAAAAATATTATCCAACAGATGTAAGTTTTGATAGAGTGCCTGCACTTGCAAATCAACCAGTGAATTTCGGAAGATAAAATGAGTTTTATTACAGACATTATTAAATTTGGACTAGGACAGTTTGGTATTAGAGCAACAGGCGACACGCCAAAAGCTATTGTGTCAAGTGCAGTTACAAATTTCCTAAAAGACAAAGTCAATAGTGCATTTAAGAAAAGCAATCCAAATCCAAATCCACCTATTACAAGTTCAGGAGGAGGGGGAGGAGCAAGCATACCTCCCGAAATACAATCAACAGTTACAAGAATAGAGCGTGAGGTAAGACAGGAGTTCAAAGCAGACCAAACCAACAGAATACCTGTTGTGTATGGAGAAAGTTGGGTTGAACCTCTGTTGGTAGATGCAGTGCTTACTAACCAAAACTGCACAATGTGGTATTGTGTGGCTCTTGCAGAACAAACAGGAGACATACTTTCCACAGGTGTTGATGACGGCCTAGGCAACATCACATACACACCTAGTGAAATACTGTTTGAAGAAATACTGCTGAATGACAAGCGTATGGTATTCCAAGCAGATGGTGTCACACTAGATTACCTAGCAGGCCAGGGCGAAACAAATACGAATGTAAGAGGACTTGTTAAGGTTTATCCATACGCAGGTGGCAGTGAATCGCCTGCACCACACAGCCTACAATTTGATACAGCAAGTCATGGCAACGCCTATACGATCTTTCCCGGATGGGGCAGCAATCACCAAATGAACAATCTTGTGTTTGCACTCATAAGGGTTGATTATGATGCTGTCTATGAAGTTAGAGGCATTGGCGGAATGAAATTCAAACTAAAAAACACAATGAAAAAACCAGGCGATGTTGTGTATGACTACATGACCAACACACTGTATGGAGCAGGTGTTGCACCAGAGGAGATTGACACATAATGGGCAGTTTAACAGATCTTAATTTCTACAGCACCAATACATTTACAGTAACAGATGACAGAGACCCCGGACCTAAGTTTAATTTACCTGCTGTTTTTGATCTAGACTTTACAGAATCAAGTGTCAGTTTCACTGTAGAAAGACAAGGCGTAGAAGTACGTGAAATAATTAGACCAAGTGAAGCAGATTTATATTTTGTTATTGATGCAAGTGGTTTTCCTACTGTTACAGTTAGTCTGCCTAGTGTTCCTGCAGGCGTTACAGTTACAAATCCAGGTGGCGCTAATGTTTGGTTTATTGGACCTATCAATGACGTTGCAACATGGGACCTTGTAAAAGATCCAACTATTACACTGCCAAACGAATTTAATGGTAATTTCTTTTACAACGTACAATGGCGTTGGCAAAATAGATCAGGCGTCACAGAATTTATTAATTATCAAGTTGGCTTGTTCATTCCGATAGCTGCACTAGACGTAACAGCAGCTTGCCTTCCATCAACTGCTGAAAGTAGAATCAGATACTCAAGTGTTGATTTGAATGCATTTGGTAATTCAACTGCTTCAATACAAGCCGCAGGACTTAGCAGCACCGTCAGCAACACCAACTTCTTTGCAGGTCAAAGCAATCTACTCAGCGGACATCCTGAGGTTGTTTATGCTGAAACAACAGGCACAGAAGTATGGACAGTTGAAATTGAACCAACTAACCCAAGTCAGATCACAGGTGTTACAACATATGGCACAGGTGGTACTGTAACATTTGACAGCTTGACAAGTGTAACAACAATTGAAGGCACGAAGGACCAAGTGAATAGCCATTTGAATTCGTTCTACTTCACAGTCAATAACAGCAAACTAGACTTTACCTTTACCTACACTGCTTCAAGTGACGCAACAGGTGGATATGAAGATGTTCGTGTTCAAACTGCAAACTGTAGAAACAATGACATAATTGATTTACCAACTACTACAATTTACCATGGCGGTGCAGGCTCAACAAGCCTTGCAGACATACCAAACATCTATGACATTGATTACAATTTGACAGGCAATTACACCTATGAATTAGAATTCTTAACACCAAGTGATGCTACAACAGCAACTACTACAGGTATAACAAGATATTGGGCAAGTGACACAGTATCAAGTGCTCTTAATAACAATTATGGTATTGATATTGCAATTAGTCAAGACGGTTTGTATGTAGCATACTGTCAGTCTATAAGAGGAACATCTGGAGGATTTGATTTTGAAATTTACAAAAAAGTCGCAGGGTCTTGGACTAGAGTTGATACAGTAAGTTCTCCACGCTATCGACGTCAGGGTGCTACTGACGGCATAGGTCAAATGTTCTTTGCTGATGATTACACGCTTGTAATTGAAGACACAATGTATAACACAGACCTTAGTGGTGGATCTGCACTAGGAAAGATTTTCATATATGAAATAGGCGCAGGTGATCAATGGACCCTTGCACAAACAATTGGCAACTCAACTGACAGTTTCAATCTTCGCAGTATGAGTGATGATGGAGATGTTTTGGTTGCGACAGACAATACAACAAACCAAACACCTGTTAGAATATACACAAGAACAGGCACAGGCAATTACAGCTTGGATGCTTCAATAACACAATCCACAGGCAGTTTCGGTAGATTAACTGTAAGTGGTGATGGTGATACAATTTGTTATCGAATGAATAACATGGATTATCCTAACTACACAGACAAAGTATTCTTTTACAGAAACATAGGTGGCACTTGGACAAATATTCAAACACTTGTAGAAGGCGTTGATTATCTACCAGATAGATTCCAATTGAATTATGATGGTAGTAGGTTATACTATTTCAACAATGGCTTAAAATGGCTAGATGAAACCTCAGGCACTTGGTATCGCAATGAAACAACCTACACAATCAGTAGCACAAGCACAAGCAATGGCACCTATACCAATGACCAAGATCCGTTACTAATAGGTAGAAATCAATCAGACACTATATTAGGTGTTTTCAAAACTGCAACCAATGGTGATGGTATTGTAGAAATACACAAATATCTCAATGGCGCATGGGAATTAGTATATGATCCAACAGTCAATACAGCAAGTGAAGGCACTGCAAGGAAACGTGTAAAATTAAGTTATGATGGTAACACACTAGTATTAGCTGACAACGATCCTGATGTATTTTATGAATTTAGTTATTCACCAGATCCTGCAGATTTTGCAGCAGGCGTCCTTACACAAACAGGAACCAGAGAAGAAATCAATCAAGACTTGCAGACACTAGAATTTACACCTGCGGTAGATGAACAAGATATTGAAGTTCAAATTACAGTTACAACACCTGACTCAAGAAGTGAAACAATTGATTTTACCATTGAATATAGACTAGCAGAAATAGACATTGCAAGCACTATCAATGCACAACCAAATAAAACAGTAGAAGCAACTATAAATCTATCAGCTGAGTTTAGTCAAACTTCAAGTCTAATAAATGCAGTGTTCGCCGGCGCAAATATAAGTTCAAGCTTCTCAATAAGTGCAGATCTAACACAAATTTATCCATATGTTATGAATGCAGCAATTGATAGACAATATGTATATGACGATTATCAGACAAGCAGTGTGCTAGGTAACGCCTCTAGTGCAGGAGAATTAGGCGATGATCCACTGGCAGTTCCGTATATTGCAAATGACGTCACAGGATTTACAAGTGGCAATTATTACAATGCATTCATAACAACCAGTGGAGGATTTATTTGGACTGATTATCAAAGTGGTGTAAGCGGTACGACAGGCACTTGGATTAATAATCCTGCATTTCCAATGCAAGAAGCTGGTTGGGTAGAAGCAAATAGTTTTTACGTGAATGATCCTAATTCAGCAGGTAATTTGTCTGCAGGAGACAGTGCATACTCAGGAAGTTTTGCATCGAAAATGTATAGTGTTCTCTTCCACCCTGTTCATAGCACACTTAACCAAAGCGCAACAAGTACTAGACAAAACTTTACAATGCGAATACAAATATATGAATACACAACTAGTTCGCCCACAAGTGGCACAAGTGGATTGCTAATCAGTGACACAACTGTCAATCTAACATATGGAGGTCCTGCATAATGACACAATTTAATTTTTTTGAAATTAATGGACAAGTAGATACAAAGAAAACCATACTTGCAAATCTAAATGACATTGCAGGTAGCAGCCAAAGTTTTTTAACATGGGACCCTAGCCTAGGCAGTTGGCGCATGATACTCAACAGGCCAATCAACCTTTCAACAGATGTTGCTCTAGCATTTGATGATGACAACATTGTTGGTCCAATAAATGTAAGTGGCAGTGGTATCACAGACAAATACAACATACTCAAAGTTGATTTTGTTAGCAAAGACCTTGAAGGCGAACGTGACGAAACTTATTTTGCAATCACAGCAAATGAAAGATATTCAAATGAAGTTGATAACACTCTAAATGTCAGCTATGACTTGGTTGCCGATCAATGGCAAGCTGAACGCATGGGCAAAATTGAACTAAAACAGTCAAGGGTTGATAAAATTATAACATTCGCAACTGACTATAGAGCAATCGCACTCAAGCCCGGAGAAGTAATTACTGTCACAAATGAACAGTATGGATATACCAACAAGCCATGGCGCATACAAAGCATTGAAGAAATAGACACAGAAGATGGCGGATTGTTAATAGGCATAACTGCACTTGAATATGACGTTGAAGTCTATGACACCACAGGTATAACAGTGCGTCAAAGAGACAGAAACACAGGTATCATTCCTGCAGAATCTAACCTTTGTGTTTTTGAAAAAGAAAACGAAGCAGTATCAAACACAGTAGCCAACAGCCTTAACACTGACGCAGGACGCAACAATCTTACACAAGAGATTACTTTTGGAAACAGCAGTTTTAGCATTCCTTTATTGCAAACAGAAAGCGATGGTTTTAGTATAAATGAAGTAGCGGCAGCATTTGGAGGAGGAACAGGCGGTGGTGGCAACATTGCGGCAATTTCAGTAAGTTCAAGTTCTATTCCGCCTGCAGGCATATACACAATTGGAGCAAATGATTACACTACTGACGGAAATGGCAACAGTGCATTGATGACGGTTACAAGTAACGGATCATCTGTTCAAGTAAATGTTACAAATACTGGCTACAATTTTATAGCAAATGAAGTTATAACTATAAATTCAGGTGCAATCGGTGGCGGCAGCATTAATGTAACTGTCACCGCTATAACTCCGCACAAGATGTCTAGGACATTCCAAACTTATAGGCCTATAAAAAATTGCTTTATATCATTTGAAGCACCTCAGGCAGCAAATGTAGAATTTTTTATAGATGGTGCGTCAAAAAATTTAACATTTCTAGGATTGCCTTGTGTAGTACAAGTGTTTAACCGGCCTCTTAATACTTCAACATTCCAAGGTTCTGGTTCATATCAATTGATTACCAAACGTTATATGGAATGGAGCAGTTATTTCACGCAGATTTTGATTGAAACATCATCACCTAAAGAATTCTTAGTAGAAATTAAGCCCTTGGTCACTTATGATCTATCAGCATCTGATAATCCTATAGAAGTTTTAAGTGCAAGTGGATTTCTACCAGTAGGCACACTAGATGAACAAACCGGCAATTATGATTATGCAACTTTGTCAGTAACTGCATATTTGAATTAAGGAGAAAACAATGTATAGATATTGGTATGATGAAGAAACAGGAGAAATATACTATAGAACCCTAGCACAAGGATTCAAAAAATATGATTTACCTTATTTTGATAGTGCAACAGGCATTGATTGGAGTTTTAAGAAAGTCGATGTTTCAACAGGTAATCTAATTGATAGTGAATCACCTTATCAAAAAGGTGATCTATCTCTAGATCCTAGAAGAAAAAACACTATACCTAGTGAAACTGCTACAAACACTATACCGCAACGTAATATATCTGCATCTACCTAACTTTTTTCAGCTTTTTTTCACGTTTTTTTAGGTTTTAAATAAATACATACAGCAGACATTGAGTTGTCTGCTTTGGTGAAAACAATCGCAGACAACTTAACAAGGAGATTCCAATGACAGCTGCAACAAATTATTTAGAAAATGAACTATTAGACCACGTACTAGGTGGAGGCGGAGCAAACGCATACACAGCACCTGCAAACGTCTATCTAAGCCTACACACAGCAGATCCGACAGAAGATGGCAATGTTGGTGAAGTAGGCACAGGTGTAAATTACACTCGCCAAGAACTATCATTCGGTGCTGCAAGCAGTGGTTCAATTACCACAGATGCAGCAGTTACTTTTGATCCTTGCACTAATACAAATTGGGGAACAATTACTCACATTGGTATTTGGGACGCAAGTTCAGGCGGAAATATGTTATTTAAAGGCGCGGTCACTAGCCAAAAATTAATCGAGGTCGGAGACACCTTCCAGGTGAGCACAGGTAACCTAACAATTACCTTGGACTAATCTTAATAGAGGGTGTTGCCTAGTGGCGCACCCTCGTTTTACTTAGAAGGAGAATCGCCCGATGGCAACAATAGTAACAAGAAGTGGTAAAGGCTCAGCACTTACATTCGCCGAGGGTGATGCGAACTTTACTAACCTTAACAATGACAAATTAGAAGACATCACAAATGAAACAATTGGTAGTTTAAGTGATGTTGATACAACAGGCATCGCAGATCAATATATCCTAGTTTATAATTCAACTTCGGGCAATTTTGAAGTAGAAGCACAAACAGGAGGCATTGCAAGTGTTGTTGAAGACACAACACCAGAGCTTGGCGGAGATCTAAATTGCGCAGGAAACCTAGTGCAGAATCCTGTGCTAGAAGATTATGCAGAAACAATCAACATTTTGGGCACAACTGACACGCCTATACTAAATGTTTCAAACGGCAACGTTCAATCAGTTACAATCACAAGTGGTTTGACTATACCTGCGTTTTCGGATGCAGCCGCAGGACAATCAATGACACTATTAGTAAGTGGTAGCGGAACAGCTTCAGGAACTCCAAATCACAAATTTGCAGGTAACAACACAACACTAACAACACTGTCAGTGATTTCAATATTCTATGATGGAACCACATATTGGACATCAGTAGCAACAGACTTTCAATAAGGAGTGACACATGGATTTTAGAAGATGGATAACAATAGACACCGCAGACGCAGACAGCGTAAATTGGCGTGACCCTTATATGATTACAAATAATAAAAGAGTTGCCCAAACAAGTGTAGATGGCACAAAAATGTTGATCAGCTACAACGAAGTTATGCCAAACAGTCTTGGATCAATTGCAAGCCTAGGTGATGCAATGGATAGAACTGCTATGGAAGCGTTGATGGCCACAACAGATTGGTATGTAGATTACGGTTTGGAGGTATAAAATGCCTCTAGGAGCAGCAAGAATTTCATTACTTGCAAAAGCGCAAGTTGTAGCAGTCGCAGAAGTTATTCGTGCCAAAAAAGATGCTGAAGCATTTGGTAACGCACAAATAGACACAGCACAATATAAATTTGGTAGTTCAAGCGCAAAGTTTGACGGCGCAGGAGATTATCTTAAGCCAAATGTTGAATATGGATGGGGAAGCAGTCAAGATTTTACTTGGGAATGTTGGTTTAGACAAGATACAAATACACAAACCTATCCTGTTTTGTTTTGTAATTATGAAAGTTTTGGCGCTAATGATTGGGGATTATTTGTTGATAGAGCAAATAACAACAAATTATCACTTTGGGTAAGAAACATCAACACAAGTGCAGCAATACTAGAATCTACCACAACGATTGCAGATGACACATGGTATCATGTTGCAATTACACGATCAGGTTCAAATTGGACAATGTGGGTAAATGGTTCTAGTGAAGACACTACAACAAGCAGCGCAACAATAGACGTTGATACAAGACCTTTGTATATAGGCATGGCAACAAGCACATCAACAAGTGCATTTAATGGTTGGATTGATGAATTTAGAATGAGCACAACTGCTAGATATTCTAGTACATTCACTCCTTCAACAACACCATTCCAAAATGATAATGACACATTTATTCTGTTGCATATGGATGGCACAGACGGCAGCACATACTTTCCAGATGATAATGGTGTGAGATCTAAGAATGGCGTAAGAGCAGTTGGAGACACACAAATAGACACAGCACAAAGTCAGTTTGGTGGCTCAAGTGCATACTTTGACGGCGCAGGAGATTATTTGGTTATTCCAGGAGGTCCAGGCGCTGACTTTTCAGGTGATTTTACAATTGAATTTTGGTGGTGGGATGATGCAATCAACCAAACAAATTTGTTTGATGGTAGAGGTATTCATTCAAGCTATGATGGATATGATGGAAATGCACTAATTGCACTTGGAGATGCATTATTAATTACTAACCGCACTGATGGTGATTTTAGAGTATGGATAGACGGCAGTGATAGATCAACCGCAGCCCCAGGCACACTTAGCGCAAGCACTTGGACACATATCGCAGTTCAGCGCAGTGGTGG
>Ga0213866_10003638_pt1 | contig 10399 bp, 11 predicted proteins | sample PICome_11_FD_160079 | JGI IMG/M metagenome (GOLD analysis project Ga0213866, IMG submission 160079) | Coastal seawater microbial communities near Pivers Island, North Carolina, United States - PICO284 | ecosystem: Environmental > Aquatic > Marine > Coastal | place: USA: North Carolina... | reverse complement strand
CCCCCGACCCCATCCGCAAGGTCGTCGTCTGGGGGACGGGCAATGTGGGCCGCACCGCCCTGCGCACCGTCATGGCCCACCGGGGCCTCCAACTCGTCGACGTGATCGTGAGCAACCCGGCCAAGGTCGGGCGCGATGCCGGTGAACTCGCGGGCATCGATCCCGTCGGCGTGCTCGCGACCGACGACGCCGAAGCCGTGCTGGCCCGTCGCCCCGACGCCGTCGTCTACGCGGCCAGCGGCGACACCAGGCCCGACGAAGCGCTGGCCGACGTGCTCTCCTGTCTGCGCGCCGGCGCCAGCGTGACCACGCCGGCCATCTACGGACTCCTCCACCCGCCCACCGCCAACGAGCGGCTGCTGGCGAAGGCCAACGAGGCCTGCGCCGAGGGCAACGCCAGCCTCTACGTCTCGGGCATCGATCCCGGGTGGGCCCAGGACATCCTCCCGCTGCTGGTGAGCGGCGTGAGCGGGCGCATCGACGAGATCCGGGTGCAGGAGCTCTTCGACTACTCGACCTACGACGCGCCCGAGATCGTGCGCGACGTGATCGGATTCGGTCGGCCGATGGACGAGCTCCCACCCATGCTGCTCCCGTCGGTGCCGACCATGATCTGGGGACCGATGATCCACACCATGGCCGACGGCCTGGGGGTGACGGTCGACGAGATCACCGAGTCGATCGAACGACTCGAACTCGCCTCGGCGGTCGACACCGTCCAGGGCCGCTTCGACGAGGGAACGCAGGGCGCGTTCCGGTTCGAGGTGACCGGCGTGGTCGAGGGAGCGCCCCGCCTCGTGGTCGAGCACATCACCCGCATCTCCCCGGAGCTCGCCCCCGACTGGCCGACGCCGGCGCCCGGCAAGACGGGCGAGCACCGTCTGGTCATCGAGGGCAGCCCCCGCATCGAGATGTCGATCCACGCCACCGACGGCAGCGACAACCCCGCCGACGGCGGCAACGCCACGGCAGCGGCGCGACTGGTCAATGCCATCCCGGCCGTTGTCGATGCCGAGGCTCGGGTGCTGGGCACGCTCGATCTCCCGCCGGTCGTCGGCGGAGGCCTCAGCCGCGGTTGAGCGGCAGCAGCGGGTGGCCGACGCCGACCGCCGGCAACGTTGCAGCTTCGTGACGATCGGGAACCTCGCGGTGACGCGCTGCGTCATAGGGTGACACCCTCTCTTTTCGAGGCATCCCCCCATGCGCACACATCTTCAAGGCATCGCCCTTCTCGGACTACTCGTCGCCGCCCTCTGGGGCATGACCCGCCTCGCGTCCCCTGCCTTGAGCGAAGCCTTCGGCGAAGACGGCGCACTGCAGGCCGAATCCCGCGACGTCGTCGACCTCGTGGTCGGTGGAGAGACACTCGATGCCCCCCTCGACGACGAGGAACGGGCGCGCCTGCAGTTCCATCTCGTGGTCGGCGGCTTCCTCGACGACCCGTCGCAGGTCGACGGCATCATCGGGGCGCAGACCCGGGCGGCCATGGCCGAGGCGGCCGCCGAGTGGGGGCTCGAGGATCCCACCGACCGTGCGTTCCTGATCTTCGCCGACGAGCAGTCGGCCGGGGTCTCGCTCTTCGGCGACGGCTGAATCCCGCGTTGCCCGACCGGGCCGAGCGGGAACCGGCCATGATGGGCCGGTGACCACCGCGCCCGCCCCGACGGCGTCCACGACCTACCGGCCGAGCCATGAGCTCGACATCGGCTTCGCCGTGCTCTGGACGAAGACCGTCCGCCGCCGTTCGGGCGTGCACTGGTGGTCGACCGAGAGCCCGCACGGAAGCGCCACGGTCGCCTTCCGTTCGTCCGGGGCTCTCGTGCGGGCCGATGCCTGGGGCGCCGGGAGCGACTGGGCTCTCAGCCGGCTCCCTCGGCTCCTGGGCGCCGACGACGACCATGCCGACGACTTCCGGCCCGAGCACCCCGTGCTCCGCCGGCTGCGCGACCGCCACGGGTCGCTCCGGCTCGGCGCCTCCGGCCGCTGGTACGAGGCGCTGGCCACCACGATCATCGGCCAGCGGGTCGTCACCGCCGACGCCGCGGCCAGCCGCGAGCGGCTGTCCCACCACTACGGCACGACGGCGCCGACCGGGCCGGGCAACCCCTTCCCCACTCCCGAGGCGATCCTGCGGCTGTCCGATCACGACTTCCACCGAGTCGGTGTCGAGCGGAGTCGGGCGCGGGTCCTCCGGGTCGCCGCGAAGTACGCCGACCGGATCGAACGCCTCGACGACACGCCACCCGCGGCTGCCGGCGACTGGCTGCGCCGACTGCCCGGGATCGGACCGTGGACGACCGGCATCACCACCACCATCGCCGCCGGCGACCCCGATGCCGTCCCCGTGGGCGATCTCCACCTCCCCCGCATGGTCACGTTCGCCCTCACCGGCAACGAGCACGGCGACGACGACACCATGCTCGAGGCACTGGAGCCGTTCGCCGGCCACCGGCAACGGGTGGTCAGGATGGTGAAGCTCAGCGGTGTGGGCAAGGACCCCCATCGGCCCCGACCGTTCCGCTACGACATCACCCGGATCTGACCGACCGCCGCTGGCGATAGCCGACCGTCTTCTCGATGTATTCGACGGCGTCGGGAGTGGTGCAGCTCGTGTCGCCGTGGTCGACCGCGACGTGACCGACCCGCTTCGCCGTGCTGATGGCGAGCCGCTGCAGCGCCGCGTTGCGCAGGGCGATGCAGATCATGGCCATGCTCATCTCGTGGCGGACCCGATTGGGCCGATCGTGGATCTCCTCCTCGATCTGGCGCAGCAGGCCCCGCAGCTCAGCGATCGACCACAGGTCCTCGTCCTCACAAGTGCGGGCGACGATGCCCCATCCGGCGCTGGCAACCCACTCGCCCTTGCGGTCGCACCACATGTCGGCCCGAGACCGGGCCACCGGCGACTGGGCGACCACGTCGGCGACGGCTCCCGCCGTCTGGTAGCAGACGGCGTCGCGAGCCCATCGATCGGCCAGCGATGCGCTGAACTCCGACGGGTCGACCACCTTCGCGGCGAGCATCCGGGCGTCGTGATTCCCCGAATCCCACAAGGCGAGCCCGAGGTCGTGATCGACCTTGATCTTCTTCTCGAGCTTGCCGAGCGCCGCGTAGCTCACGCCGAACATGGGCTCCTGAGCGCCGTGGCGCGGATAGATCTTGCGGTTCTGTTCGGTGCCCTCGGCCTCGAGCGCCGCCATCACCTCATCGAATTCCATGCTCCGACGGTAGCCCGTCGGTCACATCAGTTCCGCAGCCCCGAAGGCAACGCCGAAACGAACGCACCAGATCACCACCGTCTGGTAGCGGGCCAGGTCGACATCGGGCGGGATCTCGTAGTTCTGACTGCCGATGTTGCCCTTCAGGTCGCCGAGGTTGACGAAGTCGTCGTCGAAGTCACCTTCGTCGGCATCGGCCGGCGCAGCGGACAGATAGACGTCGAGGTCGGGACCGTTGTCCGTGGCGAAGTCCTCGAATCGCAGGACCCGCTCGTCGGTGCCATCGGTGAGTACGAGCGCAGCGCCCTCTGCGGGGTGGCTCCGACCGACGAACGACCCCGACACCAGCGTCATGACCTCCTGCTCCCCGGACGCGAAGACCGGAGCCGCCTCGTCGACCTTGTCATCGATGAACAGCGTGTGGACGCCGAACACCCCGAAGGCGAGATAGGCGACCAGTGCGCCGATCACCACACCGACCGGGGTGAGGGTCTTCCAGTTGCGGACGAGAAAGGAGCGCATGGGCCTGTCAACGCCGGCGCCCCGCCGATGGTTCCCCGACTCAGACAGGGTCGAGCGCGACCACAGGGATCTCACGCTCGCACCGCTCCTGGTAGTCGGCGTAGTCGCCGTAGGCCGCAACGGCCACGGCCCACAGCTCGTCGCGCTCGGGACCCTCCACCACCCGAGCCCGGTAGGAGCGGCGGTCGGGGCCGTCCTGCAGCATCACGTCGGGTTCGGCGACCAGGTTGAGATACCACACCGGGTGTTTCGGCTGACCGCCCATCGAGGCGATGACCAGGTAGCCGTCGCCGTTGGGGACCCGCACGAGCGGGGTCTTGCGGGTCTTGCCGCTCTTGCGGCCGGTGGTGGTCAGGATCACACAGGGGACGCCGTTGAACTCGCCACCTTCGCGGCCACCGGTGCGCTCGTAGCGCTCGACATGGTCGGCCACCCAGTCGTGGGGACTCGCTTCGTAGCTGGTCACGTCGTCGGAGTCCTGTTGCCGGCGCGCATGATCACGAGGATCACGATCGCACCGATGATCGAGCCGATCCAACTCTCCGTGCGGCTGAGGTCGAACTCGCCGTCGGCCATCAACGATGCGATGAGTCCACCGACGAACGACCCGGCGATGCCGAGCAGCATCGTGCCGAGGCACCCCCAGTGGCGCCCGGTCGGCACGAACACCCGGGCGATCAGCCCGACGATCAACCCCGGGATGATCCAGGACAGCCAGTCCATCAGGACCAGCCGGATCCGGCGCCCGCCACCATGCCGTAGGGCCCGGAGGGCCAACGGAAGCAGTCGCGCATCAACTGATCGACCTGGGCCCGGTCGGCCACGCCCTCGGCGACCACCCGGTTGGCCTCGCGCACCATCGCGAAATACACCCGGTTCGCGACGTATCCCCAGTTCTGGTCGTTGTCCTGCACGACCACCGGGTTCTTCCCGGCCGCGGCGGCGAGCCTCACCACCGTGTCGACCGTCGCGTCGCTCGTCTCGGGACCACGGATGATCTCGGCCAGCTTCATCACCGGCGCGGGCGACGCCCAGTGCCAGCCGATGAACTTCTCGGCCCGATTCGTCGCCGCCGCCATCGCCGCGATCGGAAACCCCGAGGAGTTGCTGGCGAAGATCGTGTCGGCCGGCGCGATCTCGTCGAGGTCGCGCCAGAACTTGATCTTGAGACCGAGGTCCTCCGGGATGGCCTCGATGATCAGGTCGACGTCGACGGCCGCGTCGAGATCACCGGTGAAGGTGAGACGGGCCAGCGCGGCGTCGGCCTCCGCGGACGTCAGCTTGCCCCGCTCGACCGCACCGCGGACCCCGAAACGGCCGGTGTCCACCCCTTCGCGGGCGGCGTCGAGCACCTCCTCGCTGAGGTCGCGACAGATGACCTCGTGACCGGAGATCGCCAACACCTGGGCGATACCCGAACCCATCACGCCGGCTCCCATGACACCAATTCGTTCGCTCATGGAGCGATTCTTCCACGATTTCCGGTCGACGCACTCCGGGGTGTAGCCATCCGGAGTGGAAAACGGCACCGCGGCCGCCGACGACCGGCCTCGCTCCCCCTGGCGGATCTACGGCCTCATCGCCGGCGCGATCGCGCTCTCGACCCTCAACTTCTCGCTGGTGTTCGTGGCCTTCGGCGACATCGAGGAGACGTTCGAGGCCAGCCCCGGCGCGGTTTCCTGGACCCTGACCGCCTTCTCGATCACGACCGCCGCCGTTTTCGTGCCGGCCGGATGGGCCGCGGATCGCTTCGGTCGCTCGAGGATGTTCCTCATCGGCTTCGGCACCTTCATCGTCGGCAGCCTGCTCGTGTCGCTCGCCCCGACCGTGCACTTCCTGATCGCGGCACGCATGGTCCAGGCGGCGGGCCTCGCCATCGAGTCGCCGGCATCGCTCGCCCTCGTCCTCGACGAGTTCCCGGTCGAGCGTCGGTCGACCGCGGTGGGAGCGCTCGGCGCGGTCGGCGGGGTCGCCACGGCGATCGGCCCGGCCATCGGTGGCGCCCTCATCGACAATCTCACCTGGCGGTGGGCGTTCTTCCTCAACGTGCCGCTCGGCATCATCGTGTTCGCCCTCGTCGCGCCCCGCCTGCCGCGGACCTACGTGCCCGACACCACCGGCCGCGAGCCCCCCGACCTGGCCGGAGGTGCGTTGCTCATGGCCGGCGTGGCCGCGCTCGCCCTCGGAATCGTGCAGAGCGACGACTGGGGCTACACGGCGCCTTCGACCCTGATCACGCTGACGGTCGCGGTGGTCCTGCTCATCGGCTTGATCCGCCGCTCCGGCCGCCACCCGTCACCGATCCTGCACCTGCCGTTGTTCCGCGACCACGACTTCGCCCTCGGCAGCGCCCTGTCGCTGATCGTGGCCGGCACCTTCGCCGGCACCTTCCTGGCCTTCGTCCAACTGATGAACGAGGGCTGGGAGCTCTCGCTGCTCCAGTCGGGGCTGGCGGTGGGCATGATCCCGGCGATCGCGGGCCCCATGTCGATCGTCTCCGGTCGGGTCGCCGACCGCTTCGGACACAAGTACGTCATCCTCCCGGGGTCGCTGCTGATGGCGATCGCGGGGATCTACATGTTCGTGGCCGTCGGCGAGGAGCGACAGCTCGTGGCGGTCTGGGTGCCCTTCGTCCTCGTCTACGGGCTCGGTGTCGGCTTCGCCCACGCGGCGTGCCAGGCGGCCGCCCTCTCCAACGTGGGTCAGGCCCGCCTCGGCATCGGTGGCGCCATGAACCGCATCGCCCAGGAGATCGGCCAGACGATGTCGGCGGCCATCGTCATCGCCCTCCTCGCCCGTGAGGCCTCGATCATCGACGGAATCCGATCGGTCATGGTGATGCTCGTCGTCCTGAGCCTGGCCGGCGCGCCGCTCGCCTTCCGGCTCCGGGCCCGGGGCAGCGCCGTTCCGACGACCGCCTGAGCGCCCGGCGCGCCCGAGTGTCAGTCGCCTGGCGTACGGTGCAGCCGATGCCGGGACACCGACGATGATCTCCTGCGGACACTGTGGAGACCGCCACGCCACGGTGGCCGAGGTGCGCAGCTGTTCGGCCGAGCCCGGCAAGGCGATGCGAGCCGACGAGCCAACCGCTCCGACCGAGGACCGCACCGGGCCCGGCGCAGTCTCGGCGCCCGAACCGGTCGCCCTGCTCCCCGACTGGGCGCACCTCGCCGGGCCGGCGAGCCTGGCGCGAAACCTCCTCGTCCTGCCGGGCCAGCCGGCGGTCGGCCCTTGGCGCGACTGCCCCCGGATCGTGGTCGACGACACGCCCGACGGCCCGGCCAAGGTCCGCGCCGCCCGTCGAGACAGGGAGCGGGTGGTGATCGAACTGGCGGTGCCGCTCCCCGGGGCCGACCCGATCCTCTCCGTCGACTACTGGCATCTCGCGCCCGAGACCGACCTCGAGGGCGAGGTGCTCCGCCACCTCGTGCTCACCCACGCCGTCGACGCCCGCGACCCGGCAGCGCCCGCCATCGCCGAGGTGAGCGCCGCGGTGGCGGCCGGGGGCGAGGTGCGCACGGCGGGTCCGGGCGACATCGACACGCCGAGCGGGCCGGCGTGGGTCGACGGCGGACCACTCGACTGGTTCGAGCCCGACCGGCTCGGTGCCCCGGTCGTGCCCGCCGCCCATCTGCGGATCGGGTCGCTCTCCCCGCTGCGCGTCGGTGCCCCCGAGGCCGACCTCGCCCCCGACCAACTCGAGGCCGTGCGTCATGGCGGTGGAGGCGCCCGGATCATCGCGCCGGCCGGGTCGGGCAAGACTCGGGTGCTCACCGAACGCGTCCGCCACCTGGTGCGAGACCGAGGGCTCGAACCCTCGGCGATCTGCATGGTCGCCTTCAACGTCCGAGCCCGCGAAGAGATGCAGGAACGCACCCGCGATCTCCACGGCCTCGAGATCCGCACGCTCAACTCGTTGGCGCTCGCGATCCTCGCCGGGCGCGGGCCCTTCGTCGCCCCCACCGACCGGCGGTCGCCTCGGGTGATCGACGAACGCGAGGTCCGGCGGGTGCTCGACGACCTCGTCGGTGGACGGCGCCAGGCGATGGCCGATCCCATGGCCGTCTGGCTCGAGGCGCTCACGGCTACGCGCCTCGGCCTGCGTTCGCCATCGGCCGTCGAGCAGGAGTTCGGTGGTGACGTACGCGACTTCGCCAACGTGGTCCCCGAGTTCCGCGACCGACTGCAACGGGCGGGCGCGGTCGACTTCGACGAGCAGATCCTCGGCGCCATCGAGGTCCTGTGCACCGACCCGGTCGCCCGGGCGGCAGCTCGCCGGGCCTGCGGCGTACTCCTCGTCGACGAGTTCCAGGACCTCACGCCCGCCCACGTCCTGCTGATCCGCCTCCTGGCCGGTCCCGCGGCCGAGGTCTTCGGCGTCGGCGACGACGACCAGACGATCTACGGCTACGCCGGCGCATCACCTTCCTGGCTGATCGACTTCGCCGATCTCTTCCCCGGCAGCACGACCCACGACCTCCACGTCAACTACCGATGCCCTCCCGCGGTGATCGATGCCGCGTCGACCCTGCTCACCCACAATCGGCGACGCATCGACAAGACGATCACGGCCGCCCCCGGCCGCGGGCCCGTCGAGGGCGAGCTTCAGATCTCCGCAGACACCGACCCGTTGGCTGCCACCGTCGGACGGGTCACCGAACTGGTCGAGTCAGGGGTGGAACCGTCGGCCATCGCCGTCCTCACCCGGGTCAACGCCACGCTGCTCGGCCCGATGCTGTTGCTCGGCGAGGCCGGCATCCCGACCAGCGCACCGGTCGACGCGAACTTTCTCGAACGCACGGGGGTGGCCGGCGCGCTGGCGTGGCTGCGAGTCGCGGTCGCACCCGAACGCTCCCTACCGGCCACCGCTCTCGAAACAGCGGTGCGCCGTCCACCGCGCGGCATCAGCCGCCGCCTGGCCGAGTGGGTCGGCGAGCAGCGGAGCCCCCGGGAGCTCGAACAGTTGGCGCTGCGGCTCAACCAGGCGCGCGACACCGACAAGATCGTCGCCTTCACCGACGACGTCCGCCTGATCCGGCGCCTCGCCGACGACGGCGCCACCACCCGCGACCTCCTCGAGGCGATCCGCGACCGGGTCGGACTCGGCCAGGCGCTCGACCAGCGCCTCGACGCCAGCCGTCGCTCCGTCGATCGCAGCGCCCACGGCGACGATCTGGCGGCGCTGCTGGCCGTGGCGTCGGTCCAGCCCGACCCCGCCGAGTTCCCGACCTGGCTCGCCGAGCGACTCGGTGCGGCCACGCCCCAACACTCCGGCGTGCGACTGTCGACCATCCACCGCGTCAAGGGCCGCGAGTGGCCCCACGTGATCGTCCACGACGCCACCGCGGGCCTGATGCCCCATCGGCTGGCCGCCGACCGTGAGGAGGAGCGCAGGGTCTTCCACGTCGCCATCACCCGCGGCCGCGACCGGGTGCTCGTCACCGCGGCCGAGCCTCCCTCGCCGTTCATCGCCCAACTCCGCACCGCTCGTGACCCCGACGACGACCCCGAGCCCGAGCTCCGTCCGGCGCGAAGCCCGTCGGCGCGCAAGACCGCGGCGAGATCGGTCCCGGAGGTCGGCAGCCTCGCCGAGGCGAGCCTCCGCGAGCGGCTCAAGTCCTGGCGGGCCGACACCTCCAAGGCTGCGGGGATGCCGGCCTACGTGGTGTTCAACGACGCCACGCTCTACGACCTCGCCCGCCTCCGTCCGATCGACGACGACGAACTCCTCGCCGTACCCGGCATCGGGCCGGTCAAGGTCGAGAAGTACGGCGCCGAGATCCTCACCATCATCGAAGCCGCGCTCGACGACGAGCCGTGAGTCGGCGGGTTACTGTCGGCCCATGTGTCGCAACATCACCACGCTGAGGGGCCTCGAGCCGGTTGCCACCGAGGAAGAGATCGCCGCCGCAGCTCGCCAGTACTGTCGAAAGGTCAGCGGAGTGCAGAAGACGTCCGCCGCGACCGAGGAGGCGTTCGAACGCGCCGTGGCCATCATCGCGGAGGCCACGACCGATCTGATCGACGCGCTCCCACCACGGAAGGCACCACCGAAGACGGAACCACCGCTGCGTCGCCTGTCGCGGTCTGCGTGACCGCACCGACTCAATAGCCAGGGGTGTTGGCGGCAGACCGGAAACGGTCGAGCCCGAGATCGGCCACGAAGTCGCCCGCGAGCCCTCTCCACCCCTCGTCGAGAGGGATGCCGCTGGTGTCGGCGGCGATGTTGAGCGACCGGAAGATCGCCACCGTCTGCGCGGCCTCGACGACGGCCGCGTCACCCACGGCCTCGCGCAATGCCACCCGAGCGCTGGGCAGCGTGTGGTCACGACGCCATGCCGCCTCGGCGAAGGCCGAGAGGAGACTCGCATGCGCGACGCCGGCATCGGCTTCACCGACCACCGCGTGGAGGTCGGCCTCGGTGTCGGCCGCATCGCTGCTCAGACCGAGCAGCATCGTGTGGGCCGACGTTCAATAGAAACACTCGTTGAGAGCGCTGGTGCGGGCGGCCAGGAGCTCCACCTGCGGCCGGGTCAGGGCCCGGTCGGCCCAGACCATCTCGTTGAACTGGTGACCGGAATACATGGCGAAGACGAGCATCATCCATCGGTCGTGGTCGGCCCCGGCGAGGCTCAACGAACGGCGCACGTTGGGGCCGT
>Ga0213866_10003636_pt1 | contig 10405 bp, 7 predicted proteins | sample PICome_11_FD_160079 | JGI IMG/M metagenome (GOLD analysis project Ga0213866, IMG submission 160079) | Coastal seawater microbial communities near Pivers Island, North Carolina, United States - PICO284 | ecosystem: Environmental > Aquatic > Marine > Coastal | place: USA: North Carolina... | reverse complement strand
AACAGGCTGGCAAAAACAACCAATAAAACTGTCGTGCGCGCTTCCAAAAGGCTGGCGGAAATTGTCACCGGTGCCAGCATGAGCAGGGCAAACGGGTTGAGCAAGCCGCCGGTCAAATATAAAAGCAGCGCCAATTGCGCCAAATCATAGGCCAGATAGACCGCCGTTTGCTGACGCGACAACACATGTGTCACCGGATAGTTGAAATCCAAATAGACATTCAAACCCACTGACAGGCCGATAATCACCAATAATTCGGCCAGGGGCAGGTCAAAGCCCAAAACAACATGGGTGAACACCACCGCAACTGTCTGCCCCAGCACGGCCAGCCAGCGAAGAAAGATTTGCACCCGCAAACGCAACCCGCCCTGAAACTGCAAAGTCGGGTCAATCTGGCGCGGCTGCTGAAAACGGGTCTGGCTCATATGGTCACATTCCTGCCCGGCAATCACCGCACCTGCGACATGAGGCGGCTTGCAGGCGGCATAACGCATCAGTATATGGGTAAGAAGTTGTCATTAAGACGATATATCGTTCCGCAGCACCGTCGGCAAGCGGCAGGGAGAGCATAATGGGTAAATCGCAGAAAACAGCCTTTGCATTGGCCGCCGCCGGTTTGCTGGTCATACTGGCTTTGCTGGTCGCCGATATTATGCGCCGTGAGGCCACAAGCCCCGCCGCGGCGCCGTCGCGCCCGGATATTGGCGGCGCGTTCAGCCTTGTTGACATGAATGGGCAGAATGTCACGCAAGCGCAATATGCCGGAAAAAACCTGCTGATTTATTTCGGCTTCACCTATTGCCCCGATGTCTGCCCGATGGCGCTGATGCATATGGGCGGTGCGCTGAATATTCTGGCCGAAAGCGCGCCGCAACGCGCTGCCAGTGTGCAACCGCTTTTCATCACAGTTGACCCTGAGCGCGACACGCCCGAAGCGCTGGCCGAATATATGATCAATTTTCACCCGCGCCTTGTCGGCCTGACCGGTTCGCCCGAACAAATCCGCGACACGCTGGCCGTTTACCGCGTCTATGCCAGCAAAGTCATGGATGAAGGCGCCAGCGATTATTTGATGGATCACAGTTCGATTATTTATTTAATGGATGGCGAAAATCGCTATCTGGCGCATTTCGACCATAATCTGCCGGCTCAAGAACTGGCAGCGCTCTTGCAGCAAAAACTGCCCTGACTTGCGGCAAAAGTGTTTACCCGCCAAACAGCCATTTCAGAAAATCACCTTCCTGTGACCCCATGCCGGGCAAATCAGCGCGGGCGCGGTCTTTTTGCCGCGCCATGAAATCATGCCAGATTTGCGCCGGCAGGCCACCGCCGGTCACGCGCTGCATGGCGCGCCCGTCATCATTGCCGACCCAAACGCCAACCACCAGCGCGCCCGTATAGCCGACAAACCAAGCATCGCGCCAATTTTGCGATGTGCCGGTTTTGCCGCCAATCTGCAAGCCATTTATGGCCGCGCGCCGACCCGTGCCATCCACTGTCGCGGCATGCAACATGGCATTCATCGCCGCCACATTGTCTTTGCCGACCACACGCAAGGGTTTGGCAAGCTGGCGTTCATAAAGCACATCACCGGTGGCGGTCACCACATTGGAAATCACATAGGGGATGGTCTGAAATCCGCCATTGGCGAAATGAGCATAGGCGCTGGTCAATTCCAGCAAATTAACCTCGAAACTGCCCAATGCCAGCGACGGATGCGGCCTGAGTGGCGAGGTAATGCCGAGGCGTTCGGCAATCGCAATCACCTTTTCGCGCCCGGTCGCTTCGCTGATTTGCGTCGCTACCGTATTCAGCGAATAAATCAACGCCTGCTGCGCCGTCACATTGCCGCGATATTCATCATTATAGTTTTTCGGCGTCCAATCACCGACTGAAAAAGGCGCATCAATGAAACGGTCATCCGGTTTTAACCCATTTTCCAATGCCGCCAGAAATACCAAAGGCTTAAAGGCTGAGCCGGGCTGTCTTTGTGCCGAAACGGCGCGGTTAAACTGGCTGCGCGCATAGGCACGCCCGCCCACCATAGCCCGCACCGCCCCGTCCGGCGTCATCACCACCATAGCCGCCTGTGTCGCCCCCAAACGCCGCCCTTCCGTCTCAAGCTGCCTTTGGATGATTTGCTCTGCCGCAAGCTGCATAGTCGGGTCAATTGTTGTCATGACATCCAAATCCGCGCCCGGACGACCGACAAAATCGGGCAATTGCTCCATTGCCCAATCCAGCGCGTAATGCGCTGCATTATTGCTGCGCGGCTGGATAACGACCGAGGCCAGCAGATTTTCCGTATCCGGCTGATTGTCCAGATAACCGGCCTCATCCATCGCTTGCAGCACCAGCCTGGCACGCGCGCGCGCCGCTTGCGGGTCGCGGGTTGGCGCATAGCGCGACGGCGCTTTCAAAAGACCGGCCAATATCGCTGCCTCACCCAGCGTCAAAGATTGTGCCGGTCGGTTGAAATAAATATCCGCCGCCGCCTGCACCCCATAAGCACCGGCGCCGAAATAGACGCGGTTCAGATAAAGCGCGATAATTTCCTGCTTGGTCAGCTTGGCTTCCAGCCAAAAGGCGAGCAATAATTCCTGCACTTTGCGTTTGAATGTGCGCTCCGGCGTCAAAAACACATTTTTGGCAAGTTGCTGGGTCAGGGTCGAGCCGCCCTGCTCAAGCCGCCCAGCGCGCAAATTAACCAGCATGGCGCGCGCCAGCCCGCGCGGGTCAAGGCCGAAATGGTCAAAAAACCGCCGGTCTTCAATCGCCACCACCGCCTCAACCAAATGCGGCGGCAAATCGGCATAAAGCAGGCCATCGCGCGACTGGCCGCCACTGCCGCGCCGGTCAAGCAGCGTATCCTGCGCCGAATAAATGTGAATTTCCGGGCTGCGGTCAACCCGCCAGAGATCGTCCGTATCCGGCAGGTCAAGCGCGTAAATAAAGGCCAGCCCGCCAAACCCAAGGCCGAGCCAGACCAGCGCCACCATGCCCCAATAGAACAGCCTGCCCCAAAACGAGCGTTTTTTTACCGCGCTGTCATCCGAGCTTACCACTTGTGCGTCACCCTGCCCCCGTGCTGTCGCTCATCCGCTTGCGGTATCCGGTTAAATATCCAGATTGGCAACCGTCAGGGCATTTTCCTGAATGAACTGGCGGCGCGGCTCAACAATATCGCCCATAAGCTGCTCAAACAAATCATTGCTGCCGGCGACATCTTGCACCCGCACCTGCAATAATGAACGGGCATTGCTGTCCAGCGTGGTTTGCCAGAGCTGGTCGGGGTTCATTTCGCCCAGCCCCTTATAGCGTTGCAGGCTGACACCCTGACGGCCATGTTGCAGCACCGCAGCCAGCAAATCGCTGGGCGCAGCAATCGGTATGGTTTTATCCTTAATGGTCAGGCTGGCCGGGTCGAGATAGACCGCCTGCAAATCAGCCGCCATTTCATCCAACCGCCTTGCATCAGCCGAAGCGATAAGCGGCCCGTCAATATCAACCGTCTCGCGCACACCGCGCAATTCGCGGGTAAAGCGCAAGCCCCCATCCCCGGAAGGCGCGCCCTCCCAACCGCGCTCAACCTCGTCAAGCGTCCTGTTCAAACGCGCAGCAATATAGGCGGAGCTTTGCTCGGCCATATCTTGACGCGACAAAATATCGGGCGACAAGGCACCGGCAATGGCGGTCTGTTCAATAATGAATTTCGGATAACGCCCCGGCAGCGCATCCAGCGCTGATTGCATAAAGCGCGCCTGATTGACCAGCGCGGCCAAATCCTGCCCGCTGCGCTGTTCGCCACTGGCGAGGGTGAGATAAGCATCGGCAAGACCGGCTTCGACCAGATAATCTTCCAGCGCGCCTTCGTCTTTGAGATAGGTTTCCGAGCTTTGGCGACGCACTTTGTAAAGCGGTGGCTGGGCGATATAGAGATAGCCGCCCTCTATGATTTCCGGCATTTGCCGGTAGAAGAAAGTCAGCAAGAGTGTGCGGATATGCGCGCCATCAACATCGGCATCGGTCATGATGACGATTTTGTGATAGCGCAGCTTTTCAATGTTGAAATCTTCCCGCCCAATGCCGGTTCCCAAAGCGGTAATCAGCGTGCCGATTTCATTGGAGGACAGCATTTTGTCAAATCGGGCGCGCTCCACATTGAGGATTTTACCGCGCAAGGGCAGCACCGCCTGATTGGCGCGATTGCGCGCCTGTTTGGCCGAGCCGCCAGCGCTATTGCCCTCAACAATGAACAATTCAGACAGAGCCGGATCGCGTTGCTGGCAATCGGCCAGCTTGCCCGGCAGGCTCGACACATCCAGCGCGCCTTTGCGCCGTGTCAATTCGCGTGCCTTGCGTGCCGCCTCGCGCGCGGCGGCCGCCTCGACCACCTTATTGACCACCGTCTTGGCCTCATTCGGGTGTTCCTCAAACCAGCTTGCCAGCACTTCATTGACCACGCTTTCCACGACCGGGCGCACTTCCGAGGAGACCAGCTTGTCCTTGGTTTGCGAGGAGAATTTCGGGTCAGGCACTTTCACCGATAAAACCGCGGTCAGCCCTTCGCGGCAATCATCGCCGGTCAGCGAGACTTTTTCCTTTTTGGCGAGGCCGGAATTATTGGCATAATTATTGACCGTGCGGGTCAGCGCTCCGCGAAAACCGGCCAAATGTGTGCCACCATCACGCTGCGGGATATTATTGGTGAAACACAAAACCGTCTCGTGATAGCTGTCATTCCACCACAGCGCCAGTTCCACAACAATGCCATCCTGCTCGGCTTTCAATGTAATAGGCTCGGCGATAAGGGTTGTTTTGTGACGGTCGAGATATTGTGCGAAAGCGGCCAGCCCGCCTTCAAAAGCCAAATCGACAATGCGCGGCTCAGTGCCGCGATAGTCTTCCAGCCTAATGGCGAGGCCGGAATTGAGAAAAGCCAGCTCACGCAAGCGGTGTTCCAAAGTGTCAAAGCTGAACTCGGTCATGGAAAAAGTCGCCGCAGAGGGGTGGAAGGTTACTTCCGTGCCGGTTGTGTCGGCAGTGCCGGTTTCCTGCAAATCCTTTTCCGCCTCGCCATTGGCAAAGCGCATATTATGGAGCTTGCCGTCGCGGCGAATGGTCAGCTCCAGCCAATCCGACAGCGCATTGACCACGGAAATGCCCACCCCATGCAGGCCGCCCGACACTTTATAGCTGTTCTGGTCAAACTTACCGCCGGCATGCAATTGCGTCATAATCACCTGCGCGGCGGAAATCCCTTCTTCGGGATGAATTTCGGTCGGGATGCCACGGCCATTGTCGCTGACCGTCACCGAGCCATCGGCATTCAGCTTAACCGTCACCGTGTCACAATAACCGGCCAGCGCCTCATCGATTGCATTATCCACCACTTCATAAACCATATGGTGCAGGCCGGTGCCGTCATCCGTATCGCCAATATACATGCCGGGGCGTTTGCGAACCGCCTCAAGACCTTTCAGCACTTTAATGGACGAAGCGCCATATTCATTATCGGCTTCCGTCTCTGCCGGATTTTGATTTTCTGTATCGGTCATTTATCTGCCTGTCTTCTGTTGGGGTTCATGGTCACTGCGCGCCGCTATCGGCTGTCACGCCATTTGCATCCAAATGCAAAAAGCGGCCATCGGGCATAAAGGCGCTGAAAATATGGGCATCCGTGCCGGTTATCCAGCTCTGCCCGCCCAAATCGGCCAGAATATCGGCCAAAGCGGCGCGGCGGCTGGCGTCAAGATGGGCGGCCACCTCATCGAGCAACAACACCGGCACATCGCCAATACGGGCGGCAACGCTGCGCGCTTGCGCCAGAACAAGCCCGACCAGCAACGCCTTTTGCTCACCGGTTGAGCATTGCGCGGCTGGCATCTCCTTGGCGGCGTGCCAGACCTGCAAATCGCTGCGGTGCGGGCCTTCCAGCGTGCGCCCGGCCGAGGCATCCAGCCCGCGGGCATCGCGCAGGCGCGCCCGATAGGCATCTTCCACTTCAACCGCCGCACTGGCCTCGCGCATCATCGCCTCCAGACCGCCTTCAAGCGCAACACCGGCGCGCGGAAAGGCATTTTCCGGCATTTGCACCAGACCGACAGCCAGCGCATCCAGCGCTACCAGACGGGCAGCGGCAATGGCCGTGCCTTCCAGCGCCATTGTTTCTTCCAACCCGTCCAGCCAAGCATTGCCGGAAAACGGCGTTTGCGGGGTCTGCAACAGCCGGTTGCGCTCGCGCATGGCTTTTTCATAGCGGCTCAAATGACCGGCCAGCGCGCTGTCCAGTGTTTGCGCGAAGCGGTCAAGAAATTTGCGGCGGCCACTCGCACCATCGACGAATAATCTGTCCATTGTCGGCGTCAACCATAATTGCGGCAAAGCGCGCGCCAGCCGGTCAAGGCCGCGCACCGGCTCTCCGTCAATCCGCAAACGGCGTCCGTCACTGCCGGGCTGCCAATGTATCGCTGCCCGCATTGGCCCGGTCGCGCCATCCATATCGGCCAGCACCACCCAGCCCTCATCGCTGCCGCTATGCAGCATGTCCTCCAAACCGCCGCCGCGCAGGCCGCGCCCGGAAGTCAGCATGGAGACCGCTTCAAGTATGTTGGTTTTGCCGACGCCATTTTCACCACTTAAAATAATGGCGCCCGACCCGCATGGTAAATCAAGTGCTTCATGCGAGCGAAACCGCGTCAAACGCAGACGGGTAATATGCGGGGCAATGGCCGATACCGGCAAAGGCTGGTCTTGCCGCGCCTGCGCGCGCAGATTCCCCATGCTACACCCGCATGGGCATCAGCACATAAAGCGCGTCAGTGTCTTTGTCGTCGCGGACAATGGTTGGCGACCCGCTATCGGCCAGTTCAAATGTTGCCGTCTCGCCATCAAGCTGACCGGCAATATCAAGCAAATAGCGCGCATTAAAACCGATTTCCATCGCATCGGCGGCATAGCTGACGCTTAATTCATCATTGGCATTGCCGCTTTCGGGATTGGAAACCGACAGGCCGAGACTGTCCGTCTCCAGATTGAGTTTGACAGCGCGCGATTTTTCCGAAGAAATCGCCGAGACGCGATCAACACTTTGCGCGAAGCTTTTGGCATCCACACTCAGCGTCTTGTCATTCTGCGTTGGGATGACGCGCGTATAATCGGGGAATTTGCCGTCAATCAGCTTGGAGGTCAGCACGATATTGTCAAAGGCGAAATTGATTTTCGTGTCCGACACTTGCAAGGACACCTCACCCTCGGCATCTTCCAATAATTTCTGCACTTCACCGACTGTTTTGCGCGGCACGATAATCGCCGGCATGGCCTCCGCCCCGACCGGCTGGTTCATTTGCACCCGCGCCAGACGGTGACCATCGGTCGCCACGGCACGCAACAAGTTTTGACCCTCATCCTCCAGCACATGCAAATAAATACCGTTCAGATAATAGCGGGTTTCTTCCACCGAAATGGCAAAGCGGGTTTTTTCAATCAACCGCCGTAAATCATTGGCCGGCAGAGCAAAGGCCACCGGCATTTCATCGCGCGCCATAGCCGGAAAATCCTCGCGCGGCAGGGTTTGCAAAGCGAAGGATGATTTGCCGGAGACCAGCACCAGACGCGACACGCTGTCATCGGTTGAAATTTCAACCTGCGCGCCATCGGGCAGTTTACGCACAATGTCATAAAGCATATGCGCCGGGGCGGTAATCGCGCCGGGCTGGGCGATATCGGCCTCGACTTTCTCGCGCATCTCGATTTCCAAATCCGTGGCGGTCAGCCCCAAAACGCCGTTTTCGGCTTCCAGCAAAACATTGGACAGAATAGGGATTGTGTTGCGTCGTTCCACGACACTTTGCACATGGTTCAGGGCTTTCAACAAGGCGCTGCGTTCAATTGTGGTTTTCATTCGACCCTCGCTCACGTCACATTCTACAAACCGACCGGTTCGCTTTCGATTGCGTCAGGGGGTTTACAATGGCCGTAAGCGGCGACAGGCTTATTGGGTCGCAAAATTATGCAACCGCCTGTTTGTCTGCCGAATCAGCGATTCGCAAAACCCCTTAAACTTGCTTAAAACTATAGCAGAATTGGCCGCGCAAAGGCGATTTTTTTGCCCCGCAAAACGCCCAAAAACCGGTTTTTCCCTAGTTTTCGAGCATCCGGCGCAGCAAATCGACATCTTCGTCCAATGCCGGGTCTTCACCGCGCAATTGCTCAATTTTCCGCACCGCATGAATAACGGTTGTGTGGTCACGCCCGCCAAATTTGCGGCCAATTTCCGGCAGCGACCGCGTGGTCAATTGCTTGGCAAGATACATGGCAATCTGGCGCGGGCGGGCAACCGCGCGGGCGCGGCGCGCCGACAGCATATCGCTCATCCGCACATTGAAATACTCGGCAACGCGGCGCTGGATTTCATCAATTGTCACCCGTTTTTCAGAGGCACGCAGCAAATCGCTCAACACATCTTGCGCCACTTCCAGCGTCACCGGTTTGCCGACAAAAGACGCATAGGCAATAATTCGGTTCAGCGCGCCTTCAAGCTCGCGCACATTGCTGACAATGCGGCGCGCCAGAAACTCCAGCACTTGTTGGGGTATCATCGGGCGGGCAATGCTCTTGCCATCCGTGGCGGCGGCTTCGGCCTTGATTTGCGCGACTTCCGCCTTGGACTGCAAAATGCCCAATCGCAATTCGTAATCGGTCGGGTGAATATCAGCCACCAGACCCCAGCCCAGACGCGAGCGAATACGCTCCTCAATGCCTTCCAAATCGGTCGGCGACCGGTCGGCAGAAATAATCACCTGCCGGTTATGGTCGGTCAGCGCATTGAAAGTGTGAAAAAACTCTTCCTGCGTCGAATCCTTGCCAGCAATGAATTGGATATCGTCAATCATCAGCACATCAACTTCGCGGAATTGCTGCTTGAAGGACATGACATCCTTGTAGCGCAGGGCGCGGATAAACTGATACATGAATTTTTCCGCCGACAGATAAAGCACGGTACGCTCAGGATTCTGGCGGCGGATTTCCCAGGCAATGGCGTGCATCAAATGGGTTTTGCCAAGCCCGACCCCGCCATAAAGGAAAAGCGGGTTAAAAGTGACCTGCTCGGTTTCGGTCAAACGGCGGGCAGCGGCATGCGCCAACTCATTGGATTTGCCGACAATGAAATTGTCAAAGGTGAAGCGTGCATCAAGCGGCGCGCCAACCTCATCGCGCGGCGTCGCCGCATCTGCCGCTTGTGCCGCTTGCAGCTGGCGCGGCTTTTGCAGGCGCACAGGCTGGCTGACCGGCCCCGGCACGGATTTCTGCTCTCGCACTTTGGTTTCCGGCACGCCATTGCGCGTCCATTCCGGCTGCAAATCAATATCCACCCGCCTTATGGCATTGTCTTCCGCCTGCCAATAGCTGCGAATGCGCGCCACATAATGCGCCTCAATCCAGCTGCGGACAAAATTGGTCGGAGCCAGCAAAATAACCCGCCCCTTATCGGCGCCGCCGAGGGACAGGAGTTTGAACCAGCTATTGAAAGTCGCCTCACCAAGTTCACCGCGCAAGCGCGAGCGCACACGCTGCCATTGGGCTTGCAGGTCAAGATTGTCGGCTGGTGCGTTATTCTTGGTCAATTCATCCTCCATCGGGCAGGGAGCAGCGCAAGCGGCTTACCCGGCTAATTTTGCCGCCAAGGCAAATCAGCAAACTTCCATCCATTCACATTGGCACGATGACCATGTGCATCCGTATCACCTTCAAAACCGCCAGCAACATTATAGCAAGGCGTGTGTCCTTCGGAGGTCATCACGCGTGCTGCCGCCATTGAGCGCACGCCCGACCGGCAAATAAAAAACAACGGCGCGGTCGCCGTTCCAACATGCGGGCGCAATTGCTCGGCAAATGCCGGATTGACCTGCAAATCGGGATAGCTCTGCCATTCCACGCAAAGCGTCTGTTTGCCCAGACCGGACAAATCGGGCAAGCCGACATATTGCCATTCGGCTTGGGTGCGAACATCAACCAATATGGCATCGCCATCAGCCGATAAAACCTGCCAGCATGTGGCAGGGGAGACATGACCGGCAAACCCGTCGCTCTCCAATGGCTCCAGCTCAATGCTCGACGTCATAAGACCCCCCAGAACTTTCCGGCAAAACCGGCAATATCCACCCCAACCGCCAGATTTTAGCGGTCATTCAGGCAGGCGCGAGCAGTAATTTGCCGAGCAAATTCAAGGGCTTGAAGCGCCCCGAAACCTTTGAAAACCGCCTGTGTCAGCGAGTTGTCCAAGATAGTCGGAAGATGATTTTTGTGCAACGGGAAGAAAGCAGGAACAGAAATTTTTTTCGATTTTTTTTCGATTTTTTTTCAATTTTATGTCTCCCAAACAGAAATTGCGCCGGGCCAGAGG
>Ga0213866_10003635_pt1 | contig 10407 bp, 6 predicted proteins | sample PICome_11_FD_160079 | JGI IMG/M metagenome (GOLD analysis project Ga0213866, IMG submission 160079) | Coastal seawater microbial communities near Pivers Island, North Carolina, United States - PICO284 | ecosystem: Environmental > Aquatic > Marine > Coastal | place: USA: North Carolina... | reverse complement strand
AAGCTGCTGTAGCCAATTCACCATAACTCAATTTATGGCTATTTGATTTATTAATAACATAACCACTTTGCGCATAACATTCTGATCTATCAACCCCCCACTGGGTGGCAGCCGCTTGAATTAACATTTCTCTAGCTGAAGCTCCTGCTGCCCTCAAATTATCATAAGAATCTCGAATCGTGGTACTACCTCCTGTTGCCACTATAGGCATAAACGAGGCGATTTTTTCCATCATACTCAATCCATTATAAATATCCCGTGGTTTATTTACCACTATAAATGGATTCGCATAAGGACTTTCCGGTTGAGGAGCGATGACTTTAATCGAATTCATTTCTACTTCCAACTCTTCAGCAATTAACATTGGCATAGAGGTATAAACACCCTGCCCCATTTCGGCACGAGGCACTGCCATAATAATAGTATTATCTGGCGCAATTCTAATCCACGCATTTAATGAACTTCCATCGCCAAATCCTTCTCCCGTATATTCTTTAATTTTTTTGCTGACATACATCATTCCTCCAACGCCAACAGCCAAACCACCTCCAACGACGCCACCTGCAATAATAAAAGCACGACGGGTCCATTTTTTTTTCTTATTTGTCATTGCATTATTTTTTTGATTGAAAAACTAGATTTTGATAAATCATCTCTTTAAAATAGATGATTGCTTTAGCCTGCAAGGTTTGTCTTTTCAGCCCGCCATTTTGCAGCCGTATGAATAGCTGCTCTAATCCGTTGATAAGTCCCACATCGGCAAATATTATTAATTACTCCATTTATATCTTCATCCGTAGGCGCTGGATTTGTGTCCAATAGTGCCTCTGCAGCTACAATCATTCCTGACTGGCAGTACCCACATTGTGGCACTTGATGTTCAATCCAAGCTTTTTGAACTTCCGATAATTGCCCTTCTGTAGCGACGCCTTCAATCGTTTTAATTTCTTTTCCCTCCACAGCTGAAACAGGTAAAGTACAGGTTTTTGTAGCGACACCATCTAACATAACCGTGCAAGCACCACAAGAGGCAACTCCACAGCCATATTTTGTACCGGTCATATCTAGTTCATCACGCAAAACCCATAACAAAGGCATGCTCGATTCAACATCAATTTGATGCGATTTCCCATTTATTATTAATTCCATGATAAAATTGAGTTGGTAGTATACAGTGGCAGTTTGCAGTTTGAATATGATATTTCAAGGCAGACTCCTATATTTTACCTTTTTGATAAAAATTATGATCTGGTAAATATAGTATTATGAAAGAGAAAAATATAAGGCTTGATTCTATATTGTTAGGCAACGGACATCTCTTAAAGATATCCGCTGCCTAACATTAGACTTTATGAATCCTGTGCATTTACGGCAGCGATACCTACCATATCTACGATCTGCCGAACACTTGCGCCCAATTGAAGCACATGAACCGGTTTTTTCAATCCCAAAAGAACTGGTCCGATGATATCCATCTCAGCGGCATTATTCAATAAATTGTAGGCAATATTAGCAGAAGACAAACTTGGAAAAACAAGCGTATTCGCTCGATGACCTTTCAATTTTGAAAAAGGAAAAAACTGCTCTAAAACATCTGGATTCAACGCCGCATGTGCCTGCATTTCACCATCCACAATCCAATCTGGATGTCTTTCATGAAGAATAGATGTCGCTTTTCTCATCAATATTGCCGACTCACCTTTTGGCACCGATCCAAAATTCGAGTAAGTCACTAATGCAATTCTTGGTTTTATATTGAATCGCTCAACTTGTTCGGCAACCAACTCAGTAATATCTGCAATATCCTCAGCATTCAAATGATGATTAATCGTCGTATCTGCCAAAAATAGAGGTCCAAATTTTGTCATTAAAATATGGGTACTTGCCACCTTTTTCACCCCTTCTTTTGGTCCAATAACTTGGAGTGCGGGTCTAATTGTTGCCGCATATTTTTTTGTTAATCCACCAATCATTGCATCCGCAGCCCCCGTCTCTACCATCATTGCGCCATAATAATTTCGGCTCCTCATTAAATCAGAAGCCTCTCTTGGCGTAATGCCTTTTCTTTTTCTTTTATTAAATAAGATAGTTGCATAGTTTTCAAATGTTTGCTCCTCCTGCTCTGTAGCATAATTTTTAGGATCAATGATTGTTATATTTGGTAGATGTAAATCATATTCGGCAATAATTCCCCTAATTTTATCCTGATTCCCCAACAAAATAGGGTAGGCAATTTTCTCTTCAAGCACAACTTGTATTGCTTTTAAAACAGATATGTTTTCTGCATCGACAAAAACAATTCGCTTAATGGACTGCTTGGCTTTGGTTTCTATTACCTTTGATAAAGATCGGTCATTTCCTAACCTTTTCGATAATTCCAAATTATAAGTGTCCCAATTCTCAATTGGAAATTTGGCTACTCCTGAATCCATTGCCGCTTGTGCGACGGCTGGTGCCACAGCTGTAATCAATCTTGGATCAACTGGTTTAGGAATGATATAATCTTTTCCAAATTTTAAATTGATATCCCCATAAGCCATATTGACAATATCCGGAACTGGTTTTTTTGCTAAATCTGCCAATGCCCGCACTGCCGCCAGCTTCATTTCTTCGTTAATTTCAGAAGCCCTAACATCCAATGCCCCTCGAAAAATAAAAGGAAACCCTAAAACATTATTCACCTGATTTGGATAATCAGAACGACCCGTCGCCATGATACAATCTTCCCTTGCTTCTTTCGCGTCTTCATAAGAGATTTCAGGAGTCGGATTCGCCATGGCAAAAATGATGCAATTTTCCGCCATACCCTTCACCATTTCTTGATTTAAAACGTTACCACGAGATAAACCAATAAAGGCATCTGCCCCAATTAAAATATCCTTCAAAGAGGTATCGGCAGGCATGGTTCCGTTAATAAATTCAGGTTTTTTACCCGTCAAATTATCCCGACTTGGATGAATTAAGCCCTTACTGTCATACATGAAAATATTCTCCTTCTTTGCGCCAAGAGAAACATAAATTCTTGTACATGAAATCGCAGAAGCCCCAGCCCCATTGACTACAATTTTAGCTCTTGAAATATCTTTTCCCACTATTTCAAGAGCATTCAAGAGTGCTGCCCCACTGATAATAGCCGTTCCATGTTGATCGTCGTGCATCACCGGAATATTTAATTCCTTTTTCAACCTTTCTTCAATCTCAAAACAGGCTGGCGCAGAAATATCTTCTAAATTAACCCCTCCAAAAGTGGGTTCTAAAATTTTGACTGTCCGCACAAATTCATCCACATCGGTCGTATCTAACTCTAAATCAAAACAGTCAATATCTGCGTATATTTTAAATAATAACCCTTTTCCTTCCATTACGGGTTTACTCGCTTCCGGACCTAAATTTCCCAAACCTAAGACTGCGGTTCCATTACTAATCACGGCAACCAAATTTCCCTTGGCAGTATATTTATAAACATCACTTGGCGTTTCTTGAATCGCCAAACAAGGATCCGCAACTCCTGGTGAATACGCCAAAGATAGGTCACGCTGGTTAGTGGTCTCCTTCGTCGGTATGACTTCAATTTTCCCTGGTCGCCCCTTGGCGTGATAGTGCAAAGCCTCTTCTCTTAATTGTTTTTTATCCATTCTATTTTTGATAATTTTAAATTAAAGCTCGGTAATTTGGGAGCGCAAAAGTAATATTTTAGTGAGCTTTTTATACTTAACGTTCCAATGCATACACTCGTAAAAACTAAACTTATCTCATTACTCAATGCTATTGAGGCAAAATATACCATTAAAGTCAAGGTTTAGAATATCTTGAATAAAATTCCACTCTTGAGTTGATAATACATTTTTGACAAGCTTAACGTTTAAAAAATACGCTTGTCTCCATTCTTAAAAAGCTGTATTATTACGGCTCTTCCGAAATTTAATCTTCATATCCAATGGCAACCAAAAATCTTTACGCACTTCTTATCGGCATCCAAAAATACCATCCTTCCTCTTCCGTTCCACCCCTTTCTGGTTGTGAAAAAGATGTCCGGAATATCAATATGCTCTTAACGGAATTGTATGCTGATGAATACAATCTACACATTCAAAAATTACAAAATGAAGCAGCGACCTATGAAAATGTCATTGCTCATTTTCGAGATAAACACCTTCAAAAAGAAGATGGAAATGAACGTGATGTTATACTCGTCTATTACAGTGGACATGGTTCGAGAGAAAAAGCAGCCGATGAATTTCGAGATTATTTCCCTGATGGATTCGGTGAAACAATAGTTTGTTATGATAGCAGAAAAAAAGAAAATGGCATCATGACTGGGCTAGATTTAGCTGATAAAGAATTGGCCGTTTTAATTTCAGAATTGGATAAAATTTGTCCACATGTAACAGTAATGATGGATTGTTGCCATTCTGGAGGTGGCACAAAAGATACCAATTATAACGATGAAGAAGTCAAAATCAATTGGGAATCATCTCGGCAATCTTCTGATCGAAAAGAAACTCGAAAATTAAATAGTTATTTAAATGGCTTTTATGAAAACCAATTAAAAATGGATGGAAAAATCAATATTCCAGAAAGTCGTCATATACTACTAAGTGCCTGTTCTAATATTCAAACTGCCTATGAAATTCAAAGCAAGCAAGGCCTATTTACCAATCGGTTATTGAAAGTGTTACTGAGTGAAAAACAAATTTCCTACGCTGATCTATTTTCAAAATGCCGATTGGCAATGCGTCGGGTCACCAAAAGTCAAGACCCTCAATTTGAAACTTCTAATCGTTTTGATGGTACTGATAACTTTCTGAATATCGGAACTAAAAAACAGGGAAATCAACATTCCATTTTTTATGAGGACAATTCGTGGTGGATCGATTGCGGCGCTATTCATGGGCTTTCAACTGATGAAGATAAAGAAGGAATATTTGCCGTTTCGGAAGGAGATAAAAAATTGGGTTATGCACACACAAAAAGTGTCGGGATTCAAAAAAGTGAACTTGAATTAGAATTTACAGGGAGTCCTGGAAAGTTTTATAAAGGGGTCATGACCAGCTTGGCAGCATTACCCATTTTAATGAGGGTAAACGGAGATTCAGAAAATCAAAAACGCTTAAACACCAACTTAAAAAGCTATCAACCCATTCATTTTCAATTAGATAGTAAAATATCTACATCCAAGTTTCAATTAAAACTTAGTGAATATTCTGTCGAAATTTGGGATACCGAACGCTCCATATTAATTCGAAAAATAAATGGAAATGACGATAGTCGAGTTTTTAAAGACGTGTTTGAATGGCTAGAACATTTAGCCGAATGGGAAAAAACATTGAATATTCGAAATGCAAAAACGAAATTCGACTCTAATAATATGAACTTCCTTTTAACTGTTTATGATGGGAAGAATAATCCTCAAACCTACAGTGAAAATGAAATAACCTTGTACCCTTCCAAAATCGGAAATCAATATGAAGAGCTTCGTTTTGAATTAAGAGTTGAGAACAATTGTGGGCAAGAAGTACATTGTTCCCTATTTTATTTTTCACCGGATTATGCCATATATTTTGTCGATTATCGCGTAATTCCAAATAACCGCGCCGCCCTTTTCATGGAAGATACGCTTACCATCATTGAAGGAAAATCACAATCAACGGAGCAATTAAAGATATTCGTCGGCACCGAAAAAATGGATGACTTTTTGTTGGAAATGTCTCCTAAAGAAACGGGGGAAACGGTTAATTATACCGTCACTAGAAACCTTGAGTTAGCTGGTCAAAAAGCTATTGGAAGTTTTTATAAAGAAAAGAAAAAAATAATTGTAAATGATTGGTTTACAAAAAGTTTAAAAATTTTATTGATTGGGAAAAGTTAGCTCTCGTCAAAAACAATTCAAAAGTTTATCATCCGAATTCAATCGCTGAAAACCGGCTGCCAAATCCACATAAATATATAGCCAATCATCACGCTTTTCAACTTTTCCACAAATTGAAATGGACTCGCCAACATAATCTAAGATCTCTTCCCCAAGTTGCTGTCCTTTTTCGTCGAGCATCATTAAATATTCATTTTCACCAGCCTCATTTTTTATCCAAAAAGCAGGAGGGATACCACCAGAAATACATCGAATAGCGCAAGAACGATGAGGCTTGCCATGCCCAGGTTTCATCACTCCAAAATAACACTTTGTGTCTATAATTTCCCCTTTTAGCGTTTTATCACCATAAAAATCTTCTCTAACATCATACTCCTCTTTGCCCCCAATCGCTATAATTGAATTTATTCCTTCCGTCATTTCCAAAACGGATTTACCATCTTTATAAATCAATGTTCCCTTTATTCGCACTTTATTATTTTCCAAACTCCGATATATATCATCGCGACGTTCAATATCATGAATAGTCTTTCTTGCACCTGCTTTTCCAAAACCAACTAACAAAACATGGTGGTTCATTTCACGCCCAAAAACCGTTTTCCCATCATTCACTCGAAGCATCGGAACAGGTTCCAATACTAATACTCCTTCAACCGTTGTTTGATTACCAAATTCAAAAAAAGCGGTAGCAAAGCCTCTTTGAGAAAAAACAATAGCGCCTGCAAGAATCAAAATTAAAACTCCTAAAATAATAGTGGTTTTTTTCGATTTCTTGGCAAAAGAATCAGGAGCCTCGGGTTGCCAACCTATATAAAATTCATCTTTTTGATTACTCATTTTTATTAATTTTTTAGGTGATTTTCACGGGTTCAACTGCTGTTCCCTCTGCGTGTGGTTTCGGATTTACAAAAACTTTTGAGCCCACCACTTTTAAATCATATGTACAAACTTTCTCTTTGAATGGTGGTGGCGATTGTCCATTCTCTGGCAAATATTGATATCCATGCCACGGGCAAGTAATGCAGCCATCCACAATTTTCCCTTCACCGAGTGGTCCATTTTGATGTTTACACACATTGTGTACCGCCGAAAGTTTTCCTTCATATTTAAAAATGGCAATATTTTCATCACCAACAAGTATAACCTTCGCACGATTTTCATCAATTTCATTCACATCACATACTTCTACAAAATCATCAGCTGAATCTTTTTGAGGTCGAAATTCTACTCTTTTTTCTTTAAATGCTGCTACCAAATGAAGCCCAATCACACAGAATAACCCAATGCCTAACAACACAATATATACAGACGACTTCTCCAACTGAATAACGCCCAAAACCACATGCATAATCAATAAAGCGTAGGCAACATAAACTAGCATATGTAGAGACTTCCAAATTTTGGGGCTTAAATTATTTAACCAGAAATCATGACTGGTCGCAGCCATCAAAAACAAAATAAGCAACGCAAAAAAGCCCAATGTTTGAAAAGGGAAATTCACTAAAGAACCATAATGAGTATTTGATAAAAAAAGAGAAGAAAGTGGATTCATATCTCCAAGAGCATGAAACTGAATCATACTAAAAAGCCCATGAATCAAGGCAATAATAAACATCGTCACGCCTAAATGACGTCGATTATAAAGTATGGGTAAATATTTGGAATTGAGTCTGCATATCGGTCCAATCAACAAAATGATATGAAGCATTATAATCGCACAAGAGCCAGTTGCCCGAATAATTAATGTTTCTGCCGTTATCTCTGGGAAAAAAAGGACGTTTAATAAAATAAAAAGCACCAAATAAAGTCCTATCAAACCGAGCATGATTCGGTCATAAATCTTTTTTTGCCGATTCCATAAAACGGCTGAATAATTGACTGCCATAAGTTTGAAGTTCTTTTTTTTGAATTTCCAAACTTAGGAAGATTTAAGAAAAGAAAGGTATTTCAATTAATTTTCCGTTTCAATTTATCCACAAATTCTTTTCTTCTCTTTTCACGGCGACGTTTTCGTTCCAATTTTTCATTTTGTTTTCGAATGCGGTCATTGCCTCCACCATTTGACTTTCGCCGAGGCGAAACATTCTCTCGTGATTCTTCATTTTTATTAAATAAATTCTTTATCCAATCAAAATCAAAAATATCTATCTCTTCTTCTGCCTCTTCCAAATAAGAGCGGTCTGGCAAATATGGTGGGCAATTTAACTCCGCCAAAGTCAAGCTATCCGGTTCAGGAAATTCCAATTTTTTCCACTTTCTAAATTGGGAATCTTTGTAAACCTTATTCATGAATCGCCCCCAAATTGGCAATGCAGTTTTGCTTCCTTGCCCCAATTTCATACTTCGAAAACGTATTTTTGGAGAAGTTCCTCCCACCCAAACACCTGCTACCAAATTGGGTGTAAACCCCATAAACCATCCATCCGAATGTCGTTGAGTCGTACCTGTTTTTCCAGCAATTTGATTGTACAACCCATACTGAAATCTCAACCTTTTAGCCGTACCACTATCCACTACCGAGCGCATTATTTTGACTAAAATATCTGTAGTTTCCACTGACAATACGCGTTCAAACTCATCAGGATTTGGCGCATCGAAATTAATTAATACTTCGCCATTTGCAGTTTCGATCCTTTTCAGATAATGAATCTCAGGACGCAAACCTCGATTCGCAAAAGTGCCATACATTTTGACCATTTCATAAAGGGAAGCATCCATCGTTCCAAGACTAATGGAGGGTACTTCTGGAATGTCCCCTGCAATACCTAATCTCTCCGCCAACATTTTGACAGAATCAATACCAGTACGCATAATCAAATCCACAGTCACCACATTTACAGACTTGCTCAATGCCCCTTCCATAGAATAAATTCCACCATATTTTCCGTCTGAATTTCGAGGTTGCCAATTTTCAAATTGAGTATATTGAGTCAATAAATTATCTATATATTCACAAGGAGGTATGCCCGACTCTATAGCTTTTGCGTAAACAACAGGCTTAAACGTCGAACCGATTTGGCGTTTAGATTTAACATGGTCGTAATAAAAATATTCGTGGTCAACGCCGCCAACCCAAGCAAGTGTTTTGCCCGAATGTGGGTCAATCGCCAAAAAGCCCGTATTCAAAATTGACAGATAATATTTCAAAGAATCTGTGGGCGACATTAAAGTATCTCTATCACCTTGTGTTTCCCAATCGTAAATAGTCATTTTGGCTTCGATATCAAAATGAGTATCAATTTCCTCTTCTGAAAGTCCACTTTCTTTTAATCTTTTATATCGTTTAGAATTTTGTTTGGCTTGCTTTAACAATTGATCATCTCCATAAGATTTTTTGCCTTTCCAATGTTTAAAATACGCTGCTTGAAGTTCTGTAATCTGCTCTTTTACAGATTCTTCTGCATATTGTTGAAGTGCGGAATTGATCGTCGTATAAATCTTTAAACCATCTGTATATAGATTGTAAGACTCACCATTCTCTTTTTTCACATCCTTCAATAACTCACTAACCTCCAACCTCAAATGCTCCCGAAAATAGGTTCCCAAACCTTGATTACTGCCCTCGCGGTAATAATTCAACCCAATCTTCTTTTGAGACAGTGAATCATAAGCCGCTTGATCCAAATATTCATATTTGACCATTTGACCCATAACTACGTTTCTACGTAGTCGAGCTCTCTCTGGATTTTTTAGCGGATTATAAAGTGAAGTCCCTTTCAACATCCCCACTAAAACCGCAGCATCTTCGACATTAATTTCCTTTGGAGAGGTATTGAAAAAACGCTGCGAAGCGACCTTTACTCCAAAAATGTTTTCACTAAAGGGAACCGTATTCAAATATAAATTTAGAAGCTCTTGTTTTGAATAAATATTCTCTAATCGGCGAGCGATAAACATTTCTTTCACCTTCGCAATTGGAGTAGTAAACAACATCAATCTTTGCCTCGGAAATACGTTTTTGGCAAGCTGCTGACTCAAGGTACTTCCTCCTCCTCCCGAAGCATCTTGCATTAATAGGGTTCTAAAAAACACCCGAATCCATGCTCGAAAATCAATACCGCTATGCTCAAAAAACCGAACATCTTCGGTCGCAACAAGTGCATTTATTATATTCGGTGAGATTTCCTCAAAATCTGCATTAATTCGATTTTCGACATAATATTTACCTAAAAGTACCCCATCATCAGAATAAACTTCAGATGCCACATTGTGCTGAATTTGTTTCAATTCTCCATAATTGGGTAACCTTCCGAATGCTCCCAAATAAATCATTAAACAGAAAATAAAAAGGAAAAGAATTCCACTTAAAGCAGAAACAAAGGTAATTTTAAAGGCAAGTGCGCTACGTGGTTTTTCCGTTTTAAAGGCAACATATCGCTGCTGTACAGGATGCAATTTTTCCCGCAACCACGCGCCTATTCCCAACCAAAAGCTTTTGCCTTTATCTATAATAGATTTAAAATCTGCCATTTAGATTACGGTTTTAGATGCACGAAATGCTATTTCTCAAAACACTCCACCTCTTCTTTATCATACAA
>Ga0213866_10003633_pt1 | contig 10409 bp, 9 predicted proteins | sample PICome_11_FD_160079 | JGI IMG/M metagenome (GOLD analysis project Ga0213866, IMG submission 160079) | Coastal seawater microbial communities near Pivers Island, North Carolina, United States - PICO284 | ecosystem: Environmental > Aquatic > Marine > Coastal | place: USA: North Carolina... | reverse complement strand
GAGATCCGCTTCCGTTGGAATCTTCGTGCCACCAGTGCTTGCCTCAACAATTTGCTCGGCGCACATGCGGCCGCTTTTGGCTGCAAAGTAAATTCCTTCCCCAGAGCTTTTGGTGACATAGCCAGCTGCATCGCCAACCAGGGCCATCCGGCCCACAACTCGGCGGGGCCTGGGATGTTCGGGAATCGGGTGGGCTTCAACCTTGATCACTTCGCCATTCACCAACCGTTTCTTGGCCCGTTCCCGGATTCCCACCTGGAGGCTTTTGATCAAACCTTGATTCTGTTGCATGGTGCCCGTACCCACGGCGACGTGGTCGTACTTGGGAAAAACCCAGGCATAAAAATCAGGGGATACGTCCGTACCCACATACATCTCAGCAAGATCTTCGTAATACTTCATTTCCTCCGCAGGCAGCTTGATGCGCTCCTGGAATGCAATAGCAACGTTGTAGTCCCCCGCATCCATCGCTTTGGCTACGCGACTGTTGGCCCCATCGGCGCCCACGATCAAATCCACTTCCAGAGTCTTGGCATCACCGGTGGCTTCCCCACTGGCATAATCGGAGTAAGTGAGGGTGTACGGCCCCTGACGATTGGCGCCGGTTTCAATTCTTGTTACCAACCCATTCACCAGCTGGGCTCCGAGCTGGGCGGCCCGCTCTCGGAGGAAGGCGTCCAGAATCTCGCGCCGGCACATGCCGATGTATTCGTCTTGGTTGTCCAAATTGATATCCACCTCCCGGTTGGAGGGAGAGATCATTTTCATGTGGCGAACCTTGCGGTCAATGATTGACTCAGGAAGGTCAAACTCATTGACCATGCACAGCGGTATGGCTCCACCGCACGGCTTGGCATTGTCGAGCTTGCGCTCAAAAATCCACGTTTGAATACCGGCTTTGGCGAGCACTTCAGCCGCACAGGAACCACTCGGGCCACCACCCACCACTGCCACACGCAACATCGGAAAACCGCTCCGCCAGGAAGGATGTTGCTTTGAAGCTAACACTGCAGGCTGGCTTGTTGACGGGCCATGGGGTCTGCCCACTTAAGGTCGTCATTGCTGCTTGATCGCCCGGGTGATCGGTGCCAGTCGCGGAGCTCTGTGAACCGTCGCAATCCCAGTCAGCCAGGCCGCTCCTCCGCTGCGGGGCAGCGAGGGCTTGACGACATTCCCATTGCCCGGCGCACGGCAACGCCAGGGATGACAACCAACCCTTGGCTGCTGCGCCTGTCGATCGGCAGTGCCTGCGCGCTGCTGGTGGTTGCCCTGTTGCTGGTGTTGAGGCCCCGTTTCCTGGCCCGCATGTTGGGTATGCCTCCCGTCAGTGGCCTCAATGCCCGAACCAGTCCGGATGGGCGGCTGCTGGGCCACTTCCCCTATGGCGAGCTGGCTGGAGCGGAGCTGGTTTCGGTGGCTCCTGGATTGGCCCTGCAGCACGATGCTGCCAGGTCCTTGCTCGCCATGCAGCGGGATGCCGCCCAAAGCGGTGTGCGCCTCGTGGTGCTGAGTGCCTTTCGGCCGGTCAGCCTTCAGAACGAGGTGTTTTTTGGCGTCAAATCAGAGCGAAGCCAAAGCGCCAGCGAACGGGCCAAGGTGAGCGCCCCACCTGGCTTTTCCGAGCACAGCACCGGCTATGCGGTGGACCTGGGGGATGGGGATGATCCAGCCACAAACCTGGCCCCTTCTTTCGACCAAACAGTCGCTTTTGCCTGGCTTGAGCTCCATGCGGCGCGCTACCACTTCATTCTGTCTTTCCCCCGTGACAATCGCCAGGGCGTGAGTTACGAACCCTGGCACTGGCGCTTTGAAGGCAGCGCCGATGCCCTCAAGGTGTTTGAACCGGCCCAGCGGCTGTCTCGATGACCTGCCCAGAGCCGAAGCTTCGAGCAGCCAGCGGGCTGGGGGGTGGGCTAGAGTTTAACCTTGACTTCAAATTTGTCTCATCTTTGGGTCAAGTCAGACCAATCCATTGAAAAGAAGCTTTCGTTTTTATGAGCAGCGGCGCACACACTGGCACGCCGATTCGCAACATTGCGATCATCGCCCACGTTGACCATGGCAAAACAACCCTGGTAGACGCCCTGCTCAGTCAGTCGGGCATTTTCCGCGAAGGAGAGGCCGTGCCCACCTGTGTCATGGATTCGAATGACCTGGAAAGGGAACGCGGCATCACCATTCTCTCTAAAAATACGGCTGTCGATTACGAAGACATTCGCATCAATATCGTGGATACCCCTGGCCACGCCGATTTCGGCGGCGAAGTGGAAAGGGTTCTTGGCATGGTTGATGGCTGCTTGCTGATCGTCGACGCCAATGAGGGGCCCATGCCCCAAACTCGCTTCGTGCTTAAAAAGGCCTTGGAGAAGGGGCTGCGACCGATTGTTTTCGTCAACAAGATTGATCGGGCCCGGGTCGATCCTGAAGTTGCCGTTGACAAGGTGCTTGACCTCTTCCTGGAGTTGGGCGCTGACGATGACCAGTGTGATTTTCCCTACCTGTTCGGTAGCGGCATGGGTGGTTATGCCAAGCCGGATATGAAAACGGAGAGCGACACCATGAAGCCGCTCTTTGATGCCATCCTGCGCCATGTGCCCCCGCCGGTGGGGGATCCGGAGAAGCCGCTGCAGCTGCAGGTGACGACCCTCGACTACAGCGATTTTCTCGGCCGGATCATGATCGGCCGCATCCATAACGGCACGATCAAGGCCGGCCAGCCGGCCGCCCTGATTCGGGATGACGGCAGCATCAAGCGCAGCCGGATCAGCAAGTTGCTGGGTTTCCGGGGCCTGCAGAGAGTGGAGATCGAGGAGGCTCGCGCCGGTGATCTGGTCGCCGTGGCCGGCTTTGATGAGGTCAACATCGGCGAAACCATTGCCTGCCCGGACCATCCCGAGGCCCTGCCCCTGATCCGGGTTGATGAGCCCACCCTGCAGATGACCTTTGTCATCAACGACTCACCCTTCGCTGGCAAGGAAGGCAAATTCGTCACCAGCCGCCAGGTGCGTGATCGGCTCCAAAAGGAGTTGCTCACCAACGTGGCTCTGAGGGTGGAGGACACAGACTCGCCAGACCGCTGGTCGGTCAGCGGCCGCGGTGAATTGCACCTGGGCATCTTGATCGAAACAATGCGCCGCGAGGGCTATGAGTTCCAGGTTTCCCAACCCCAGGTGATCTTCCGCACCATCGATGGCACCCCATCGGAGCCCTACGAAACGTTGGTGCTTGATGTGCCGGAAGAGGGGGTTGGTGCCTGCATTGAAAAACTCGGCATCCGCAAGGCCGAAATGCAGAATATGGAAAATACCAACGATGGCCGCACCCAGCTCGAGTTCGTGGTTCCTGCCCGGGGGCTGATCGGCTTCCGCGGCGAATTCATCCGGGCCACCCGCGGGGAGGGCATCATGAGCCACTCCTTCCTGGATTACAGGCCGATGCAGGGTGATATGGATAACCGCCGCAACGGCGTGCTGATTGCCTATGAGGAGGGCACGGCCACCTTCTATGCCCTGAAGGGTGCGGAGGATCGTGGCCAGTTCTTCATCACCCCCGGCACTAAGGTGTATAAGGGCATGATTGTCGGGGAGCACAATCGGCCGCCCGATCTGGAGCTCAACGTTTGCAAGGCCAAGCAGGTGACCAACATCCGCTCGGCCGGTGCCGAGGTGCTCGACACCCTGCAGGCGCCGATCCAGATGACCCTGGAGCGAGCTCTGGAATACATCGGACCCGATGAGATGCTCGAGGTGACCCCCGAATCGATTCGCCTGCGCAAGTTACCCTCGAAAAAGGCTGCCAAGCGCTAACAGCAGGTACCCGTGTACCACGATTCAGAAGAGGAGGCCCTGGCTGCTGACCCCCGCCTGGGCCAAGCCATTGCCCTGTTCAATGCGGGCGATTGGTACGGCTGTCATGACAGCCTGGAGGAGCTTTGGCACGAGACCTCCGGCAACATGAGGCCCCTTTTGCAGGGGATTCTGCAGATCGCGGTAGCAGAGTTGCACCATGAGCGGGGCAATTGTCGCGGTGCCACGATCCTCATGGGAGAGGGGCTTGGACGCCTCAAGGGCGTCCTGGCGGCCAGGGCCCTCGGCCTCGACCTTGGCAACCTTCGGCTAACCGTTGCCGAGCGGTTGCGGGCTCTGCAGGAGCAGCGCCCCCTCCAGGAGTTACCCAAACCGTGGCTGAGCGCGGATTCCCTGCCCCCATGCTCTGTAGATTGATGAATTCGGTTGCTTGCCTGGTCTTGCCTAGCCCGATCACCCGTTCAGCGCTCATGGGTTTGCTGCTCCTTCCCTTGAGCCTGGGGGCTCAAACCTGGCTGCCCGTTGCGGCTCAAACGCAACCGTTGAGGGTTCAGACATCAGCGGGCAGTGACGCAGATGGGGATCAACGCTTGCCAGCCAAGCCAAGCTTAATTGGTGGTGCTGAAGCTGGGACACCGCTGAGCGGCCTGGTTACGATCGAATCTGACCTTCAGAAAGCTGATAATTTGACCGGTGTTGTGACTGCTACAGGGAACGTGCGGATTTTGTATCCAGATCGAAGGGTGGTTGCAACGGCGCGTCAAGCGCAATACTTTAGTAGGGAGGGTAGGGTTGTGCTCAGTGGTGATGTGGATATTCGTCAGGACAATGGCAACAGCATCCGCGCTGAGCGGATTGTTTATCTCGTTGAGCGAGAACGCATCCTTGCCGATCCCGCCCCAGGCGAGCAGGTGATCATTCGCTACTATCTTAATCCTACCGATCGAGACGTGCTGGGCGGTCAGGGTGATCAAAACTCTGCATTGCCATGAGTTTAGAGTTAATCGATGTTGTTCTCTCCATAGGAAATCGCTGCCTTGTCAATCATGTTTCACTAGACTTTGCCCAAGGAGAAGTGGTCGGGTTACTGGGGCCAAATGGAGCTGGAAAAACGACGACTTTTGGCTTGGTCACTGGGCTCTTGCGTCCAGATCATGGCCAGGTGTTGATGAATGGACAGACGATTGCCCATCTCCCAATGCCGAAGAGAGCCCAACTGGGTATTGGCTACCTCCCCCAGGAACCAAGTGTCTTTAGACAGCTGACGGTTCGAGACAATTTGGGGCTTGCCCTCCAGGAAAGCCGAACCCCCCGGCGTTTGTGGCGCCAACGGATTGATGCCCTGATCGAAGATTTTCATCTGACCGACTTTCAGCATCGGCTTGGTTACCAGCTATCGGGGGGTGAACGTCGCCGTTGTGAGGTCGCTCGTGCGCTTGCCGTTGGTGAGGAAGGCCCGCGTTATCTGCTCCTGGACGAGCCCTTTGCAGGCGTTGATCCGATTGCGGTTGGTGATCTGCAAAGTTTGATTCAACAGTTGCGGTCCCGGGGCATGGGACTACTAATCACAGATCATAATGTCCGTGAAACCCTGGCAATTACCGATCGCGCTTATATATTATCTGAGGGCCGAATATTAGCATCTGGTTCGTCCGAGACCATTTCGACTGATCCACTTGTCCGCCGTCATTACCTTGGTGAGGATTTTAGGATTTGAAACCTCTGTATTTCTTTGGTAGTTTTCTGGCCCGTTTCCTGACTAGGTTTCCACTCCTAGATCGCTGGATTCTTGCTGAATTAATTCCCCCGCTCTTGTTTGGTATTGGGGCATTTACTGCGGTGAGTTTTTCTGTGGGAGCTGTTTTCGAGATTTTGCGGCGTATTTCAGAAACATCCGTGCCCTTTGGCGATGTTGTTAAAATTCTCTTGTTGCAATTGCCATCCTTCATGGTAATTTCATTCCCAATGGCCACTTTAATGGCCGCGCTTCTTAGTTATGGCAAGCTTGCATCAACCAGTGAATTAACAGCTTTAAGAAGTGTTGGAGTGCCCGAATGGCGCATGATTATGCCAGGCGTATCCCTCGCGCTAATCATGATGCTTTTAACCCTCTCATTCAATGAGTGGGTTGTTCCAAGTACAATGTATGAGTCCAAAGCACTGCTTGATCGTTCCTTGGGGAGAGCGATTGTTGGCCAATCAGCCGAAAATATTATCTATTCCAAGTTTGGTGAAATTAAGGATGGTGGAGGTGGTAGTAAAAGGGGTCTCACAACCTTTTTTGCTGCCAAGGAATACAAGAATGGTGAAATGCTAGGTATCACCGTTCTTGATTTTGCAGACACCGATCGCCAGATGCTCCTGCAAGCCGAGTCTGGTCGTTGGCTGGAGGATCAGGGTAGTTGGGAATTCAAAGATGGAATCATATCCATTCTTCCTTCCGGCAAGGATAAACAGCTCACAACAGGTGGTTTCGATAATTACCGATTCAAGCTTGGTATGGAGCCGATTCAAACGGCTAAATTACCCAAGGACTTTGATGTTTTTTCGAATACTTTAACCGTTGGCCAGGCGATGACTGCCGAACGGTTGTTGAGGGAATCGGGTCAAGTCAAGCGTGCTCGTAAGTTTCAGGTGCGAATCTGGGAAAAATTTTCTTTCCCGGCAGTCTGCCTTGTTTTTGGTCTATTGGGATCCAGTCTCGGAAGCCGTCCCACCTCTCGGCAAAGCAGCAGCAAGGGCTTCGGCATGACGGTCGTGTTCCTCTTTCTGTACTACTTGGGTGCCTATATATTCAGCATGATTGGTGTCAACGGGTTCCTGCCGCCCTTTGTTGCCGCTTGGGCCCCCGTATTGTTGGGTCTAACAACAGGGATATTTATTTTGGCTCGATCAAGTCGATAATTTAGTTTGCCTACTTGCCGCCCATCTCCTGCATTCGTCTAAACTAAACCAACATCGGACGTATCAAATGTTCGCGGATCCTGTCATTGCCCTAGGCCTCACAGCGTTTGCCCTCCTGCTGTTGGTGTTGCCTCTGGCCTTTTGGTCCCTCAGTGGCGGCCATACCAGCACGGCGGTGCGTTTGCTGGTGGCTGCTGCCAACCTCTGCTTAACGGCTCAGCTTGTGCTGCGTTGGTGGGATTCGGGCCACTTCCCGATTAGCAACCTGTATGAGTCGCTCTGCTTTCTGGCCTGGGCCTGCACCCTCACCCAGCTGCTGGTGGAGCGAACCTGGCCCTCTCCCCTGGTAGCCGCATCGGCCACACCCATGGCCCTGGGCTGTGTGGCTTTCGCAAGCTTTGCACTGCCAGATCGGCTTCAGGAAGCTTCCCCCTTGGTGCCGGCGTTGCGGTCCAGCTGGTTGGTCATGCATGTCAGCGTGATCATGGTGAGTTACGCCGCCCTGCTTGTCGGTTCGCTGCTGTCTGTGGCAGTGCTCGTCACCGACCGAGGCAACAATCTGGAACTGCGCAGCAGTTCGATCGGCAGTGGGGGCTACCGCCAAGCCAGGCTGGTCGCAGCAACCGAGGGCCCTTCAGCTGGTGCGGAGGGGCTGCAACTCAGCAGCGTGGCCATGCCTGTGGTGGAACAACTCGATTCGCTTAGTTACCGCACCATCACCGTGGGCTTCCTGTTGCTCTCGGTTGGTCTGGTCAGCGGCGCGGTTTGGGCCAATGAGGCCTGGGGCAGCTGGTGGAGTTGGGACCCCAAGGAAACCTGGGCGTTGATCTGCTGGCTGGTCTATGCGGCCTATCTCCACACCCGCCTGATCCGGGGTTGGCAGGGCCGCAAGCCTGCCCTGGTTGCCGCCGCTGGCCTGGTGGTGATTGCGGTCTGCTACATCGGGGTCAACCTGTTAGGGATCGGCTTGCATAGCTACGGTTGGTTTTTCGAGAGCTGAGTGCTGGACCGTCAGGCCGCCACCGGGGCAGGACGTTTGCTGTTGCGAATCCCGGTGATCGCCTCGGCATAGTTGGGTTGGTTGAAGATCCCTGAGCCACTCACGATGGCGTTGGCGCCAGCTTCGATCACCTTCCAGGCATTTTCTGCCTTGATGCCACCGTCCACCTCGATCCAGGGGTCCAGCCCGCGCTCGTCGCACATGCGGCGCAGGGAGCTGATTTTCTGCACCTGGTTGTCGATGAAACTTTGGCCGCCAAAGCCAGGGTTGACGCTCATAATCAAGACCAGATCACACAATTCGAGGCAATATTCCAGGCTATCGAGTGGTGTGCTCGGGTTGAGCACGGCCCCGGCGAGCTTGCCTAGGTCTTTGATTTGGGCGAGGTTTCGGTGCAGGTGGGGGCAGGCCTCCACCTGCACCGAAATGATGTCGGCGCCAGCCTTGGCAAAATCGGCGACGTAGTTTTCCGGTTCCACGATCATGAGGTGGACGTCCAGGGTCTTGCTGGTAACCGGACGCAGGGCCTGGACAATCAGGGGGCCAATCGTGATGTTCGGCACGAACCGCCCATCCATCACGTCAACGTGAATCCAGTCGGCACCAGCCTGGTCGACGGCGCGCACATCCTCACCCAGACGGGAGAAGTCGGCTGAGAGGATCGATGGGGAGATCACCAAGGGCTTCGTGCTCATGCTGGTCTATCCGGCTCAACGGGCACGCCATTGTAGGTAGTGGTTGGCAGGGCCATTGGCACTGATACAGTTGCGGCCGCTTCACGACTGAAAGGCCCAGCAGCAGCAGGACTCTGCCCCCACTCCTGCCTGGCCTAAGCCCATTCCTGAAGCCCATTCCCCTGCCGGATCACCGTGGATCGCACCCTCATCCAGGAAATTCTCGAGGTCGTTGAACAAGCCGCCATCGCTTCAGCCGAGTTGACCGGCTTGGGCAAGAAAGATGAAGCTGACGCCGCTGCCGTTGAGGCCATGCGCACGCGCATGGGTCAGATTCAGATGCAGGGGCGAATCGTGATCGGAGAGGGAGAGCGGGATGAGGCCCCCATGCTCTACATCGGTGAAGAGGTGGGCAGTGGTACGGGGCCGGGTGTTGACTTTGCGGTGGATCCCTGCGAGGGAACCAACCTTTGTGCCAACAGCCAGCGCGGTTCAATGGCGGTGCTGGCCGCCTCCGACCGCGGTGGCCTGTTCAATGCGCCAGATTTCTACATGAAAAAACTGGCCGCGCCTCCCGCTGCCAAAGGGAAGGTGGATATCCGCAAATCCGCCACGGAGAACATCGCCATCCTCAGTGAGTGCCTCGGCCTGGCCGCCAGCGAACTCACCATCGTGGTGATGGATCGGGCCCGCCACAAGGACCTGATCGCCGAGATCAGGGCTACCGGTGCCCGCGTTCAGCCAATTTCCGATGGTGACGTGCAGGCTGCCATTGCCTGCGGCTTCGCTGGCACGGGCACCCACTGCCTGATGGGGATCGGGGCGGCGCCTGAAGGTGTGATTTCGGCAGCTGCCATGCGCGCCTTAGGTGGTCACTTCCAGGGCCAATTGGTCTATGACCCCGCAGTCGCCCAAACCTCGGAATGGGCCGATTACACCAAGGAGGGAAACATTGCCCGCCTCAACGAAATGGGAATCACCGATGTGGATAAAATCTACGAGGCTGAGGAATTGGCATCTGGAGAAAACGTTGTGTTCGCCGGTAGCGGCATCACCGATGGCCTGTTGTTCCATGGCGTCAAGTTTGAAAAGGACTGCACCCGCACCAGCTCCCTGGTGATCAGCACCCTCGATCACTCCGCCCGGTTCACGAATACCATTCACATCAAGCCTGGCGCTAAAAACATCGCGCTGAGCTGAATCTCCGCCCCTGAGCCCAGCCGCCTGCCTTCATGCATATTGCCGTCGTCGGCCTGAGTCATCGCACGGCCCCAGTGGAGATCCGGGAGCGCCTCAGCATCCCGGACCAGAGCATGGAGGCATCGCTTCAACGGTTAAAGGCCGATGAGCAGGTGCTTGAGGCGTCCATCCTCAGCACGTGCAACCGCCTCGAGATCTACACCCTGCTCAGGCATCCCGAGCAGGGGATCGACTCCATTGGAGCGTTCCTCAGCCAGCATTCTGGGCTGGCTGTCGACCAGCTTCTCCCCCACCTCTTCACCTTTCACCACGAGGAGGCCATTGCCCACTTGCTGCGGGTGTCGGCCGGTCTCGACTCCCTGGTGCTGGGCGAGGGCCAGATTCTTGCCCAGGTCAAGAAAATGGTGCGGCTGGGCCAGGAGCACCATTCCGTCGGCCCAATTCTCAACCGTCTGCTCAACCAGGCGGTAAGCAGTGGCAAGAGGGTCCGCACGGAAACCAATCTTGGCACCGGTGCGGTGTCGATCAGTTCAGCGGCGGTGGAACTCGCCCAACTCAAGGTGGGCCAGGCACGCGGTCTCGACGAGCTGGTGTCCCTTGACCAGGAACAGGTGGCCGTGGTGGGTGCGGGGCGAATGGCCCGCCTGTTGCTGCAACACCTCCAGGCCAAGGGCTGTCGCGGTGTGGTGGTGCTGAACCGCACGGTTGCCAAGGCCGAGTTCCTGGCCGCTGATTTCCCCGCCCTGCCCGTCCAGTGTCGGCCCCTTGACGATCTGGACCACTGCCTCAGCACCTGTTCCTTGCTGTTCACCAGCACCGCCGCCG
>Ga0213866_10003632_pt1 | contig 10410 bp, 7 predicted proteins | sample PICome_11_FD_160079 | JGI IMG/M metagenome (GOLD analysis project Ga0213866, IMG submission 160079) | Coastal seawater microbial communities near Pivers Island, North Carolina, United States - PICO284 | ecosystem: Environmental > Aquatic > Marine > Coastal | place: USA: North Carolina... | reverse complement strand
CCTCCCAGTACAAGGCCGATAACAGCACCAGCTATTGCTAAATTTCTTCCTTGCTTTCTGTCAATAATATTCTGCGGAGCAGAAGTTGATTGTGCTGCGGATTGCTGTTGTTGTCCTTGCTGCTGCTGTTGTTGTTTCTGAGGTTTCTGTTGCTGCTGAGATTGCCCTGTTGTAGGAGGTGGTGGAATTATAGGCTTCTGTGTAGGTTTGTTTGCCGAAGAGGTGCCGATTCCCTGACTAGCTGGTTGCTTGTATGTTACTTTCGATTTAAACGCACTATTATTACCCATTTTAGAAAGGGTTGGCTTTTCTTTTAATGCTTTATTAGCATTAACTACTTTTCCATCTTTTTTAACTTCCTCAACAATAGTTGGAAAATTAGTACCTTTATTATCCCAGACTTCTTTTTGTGTCTTTTTAAAAGATGCTCTTAGAGAGTCTGCGTCACTTTGTTTTCCTTCACGTTTTAAGTTCTCTATCTTATTAGATATAGCATCTTCAATTTTGAAAAGCTCATTTTCTCTTTGTTTATTGGTACTTCTATTCGCCAATACATTATTAGATTTTTTAAATTGATCTGGAATAGCCACTGAATCATCTAGAAGCCCTTTATTATTTGATACAAAATCTTTGTATTTATCTCGTGTATTTTGAAGGAAACCCGAATAGTTCTTTTTATTTAACTCACCAACAGTAAGGTCACCATCGTTTTTTTTGCTAATTTCAGACAGTTTACCAGCTTTACCTATATCGTACCCGCGGTTTTTTATATCTTGCTCGGCATTTGCTCGTGCCTTATTGTTTTCACGTATTTTCAGTCCAGTTCCAACTGCAGACATAACCATTCCAACAGGTGCTAGCGGAGTGTTTGCAAGTGCCGTACCAGAGGCCAACATTGCACCAACGCCTGCTCTTCTGCCTACAGATGAATTATGATGAAAACTCCTGCCTTTTTTATCCTCTTTCATGCTTGATTTTGTGGCTGCCCAAGTTACGGTAGCATCCTTACCATCAGTGGTCTTTTCAGTCTTTTCGGACTTTTCAATGATATTTCCTTCGTTTTCTAGCTTATCAATTGAGGTAGCCTTTTGTCTGGATTTTGAAATGCTGTGGGCACTATATGCTGAGTGCGCAAGACTACTTGCCATCAAGGCTGTTCCAATAATTGGCAAGCCACCTAGGATAGGTAAAGATGCATTTGCGACTTCTGAGGCTGCCTCCCAAGCATCTCCTAAAGCATCGCCTACAGGAGATAAATCAATACCTTCGCCACCACCATGAGGGCCAGCATGAGCACCGCCACCTGACGGACGACTAAAGCCGCCACCTGATGGGCGACTAAATCCACCTCCGCCACCACCACTGAAGCCACCGCCACGTCTTCTTACGACAATTACTTTTTCTAATAACATTATATTGACTATTTCTATGTTCTATAAATTGTTGCAGACTCATTTAGAGAAATAAATCTGAGTCACTATTGTACCATAAATGCTACCGGAGGGGAAGGCTTTGTTTAAGTGTGCTATTTAACTGGCCTTACGCAAAATGTGTCTAATGGATAAAAAGGCATAGAAAGAAGGTGAGGAAGTCGCGATGGCGTTAATACTGCTATATACCTTAGGTTTATAGAGGGGTGTTAAAAATGTGGGGATATTCTCTTTTATTTAGTATACTATTTTTATCGAAAGCGGTGAGTGTCAGTATAGTGTTTGCCTAAGCCAATTTCTTTGTCGAGAGTATTAAAAAATAAGTTATTCTCATCTAATTTTCTAACTTTCTTAACAAAGTTATCTCCTAGGATTTTCTGGACAGATTTTATAGTTTCACTTTCTTGAAGGCTTTCTTTGGGAGCTTCGCATATATTTCCTTTAAATATCTGTTTAAAGGGTTCGTCTTTTTTAAGAGATTCTGTATCATCGGACTTAAGAATGCGGTTCAGGCCTTTCAAAAATCCTTTCATTTTAGGTGATTCACCTAATGTGTCTTCGACGACTTCATTAAAGTCTTCACATTTTAATACTGGTGCATAATAATTAATATAAAAAAACATTTTTTTATCTCCTATTTCCTCAAATCGACGATAGCTCTCTGTAACTTGATTTTCTAGAAGAGAAGAATATTCATTAATAACTCCTGACACCGTTTCATTTATGAAAGGGCTTTTTTGAGTGTATCGTTCAGTAAAATTATTTTTTTTGCTTATTATACTTGTCATTATTTGTCTACTAAAGTTTATATACTCTATTATGCTTCTGGAGGTTTGTGATATATAGGGCTATTAACTTATATTTTCACAAAGTCATAACCCTATATACACACCATAACTTGTAATCCTAAAAAATAAAATCACTCTCAGTTAATGAAATCTCACCCTCTAGGGAAATTGCAAAATTAGAGTCTTCATGAATGATAAATGTATTTCTATTAAAGTTTATAACTGATAGATCTTCAATAGAAGCTATTTCAGTATCTGATATATCAATTTTATCAACGCCGACTGTAAAATCAGCTATATAATCCTGAGCTCCAATAACGGAATCATTTAAACTATTAAAGTCAAAAACATCAAAGCCAACACCTCCTGATAAAATATCAGCACCATCCCCGCCTTGTATATAGTCGTGCCCATACCCGCCATATATTATATCTTGACCATCACCACCAAATAGAGAATCATTGCCAATACCACCTGATATTATATCATTTCCTCCCATGCCATGAATGACATCTGATTTGTATGTACCACTTAAATTAGTATCTATAGATAACGAGTTATAAATAGCTGGATAGTCGGAAACTTCTGTATTAGCCGGAAGATTATTTATAACATCAATACCTACAACCTTTAAAACACTAGTAATTACAGAATTACTATTTTGTAGAAAAGAACTATAAGATAATCCAGCATCATTTATATTTTGTGCTTGTTGCACCATGATACTCCATACATCATCCGCATTCCTTCCTTGCAGGTCGATTTCTACTTGCCCCCTATATTGTGCATAATCAGGATCTCTATAATCCATTGAATCTTCCATTGGTACTCCGGTCTCTGCCGCAATATCCCCATATTGATAGGATATACTAGAATCTTTTACTTGAGTTCCACCTCTTATTACAAACTCACTTCCTTCATCATCCTGGTATACTAGATACAAATGATACTTTACATTTGCTGTTAGTAATGCTGGTCTTGCTTCTATAAATATTTTTGACATTATTTTATTCCTTTCATTTAGATATAGTTAACGGTTGGCTGTAATTGCTTGGATTGACAACCTGTTGTTTTTTTTCTGTTTTTTTTTGTCTAATGTGGCTTGGTTCAGGGCAGAGATAACGGTTATGCATTTAAACCATGCATTAAGATTTCTCTTTATCTGTTATTAAGCTTTATTAGGTAATAAATTATAAATAGTTATGGAAAGTTTAGATCGTAACTACAGGTAAGCAAACTAAAGTAGCTATATAGTAACCTATACTTTTCCTTTAAATGAAGACTCATATCCTTATCCATAGATATTAATTAAACAAAAAAGAAAAGGGCCTCCCCTAATCTGTTGACATAATTAATAACAAAGATTTTTTAGATTTCAATATTTTTTTATAGAATTCTTATAGAATTTATACAAAGAGTCTATAAGAGGGGCGATGCTGGGATACCCAGAGGGTTGCCTACGTTGCCTAAAGGGTGGTAAGCTGGCGACGTACTTTATCATGCGCCGTATTCTATAAAAAATGGCAAAAAGCTATAATTTGATATAAGTTAAGAAAGTCATTATCGGAAACTAAACAGGTTCCTTAGTCTTATTGAGGTATTTACTAATGTCTGTAATATTCCCCGAGTCTGATAAGTTATCAGAAATATTTGAAGAGTTATCCTTATAGAAGTCAGCCTCAGTCAGGTACGGTATAGTAATGCATATGTGAGTACTTTTCAGGAGATTATTATTATACTCTAACTTCCCCTTTAGAAGTTCTACAAGTTTCAATATGGCTCCGTATTCTAAGTCTGTACCATTAGTTCCTCTTGCAACGGACTTATTATTATCATAACTGGCAATACGTTTTTTCCAATCCTCTTCCGAAAGACCGTTACCGTCATCACTTACAGTGACTTTTAAAAACTTTGCATCCTTTTCAACAAACGATGAAGCTTCAATATTAATATAACTTCTTGGATAATCCTCAATGGAACGATAGATAAGACCTGTTAGAATTTGCTCTAACTTTCTATCATCAGTATATATACCCGTAATATCTTCTTGAACCTTATATGATATTTTAAAGTCAGCATAAACCTCTTCATCAAGTTGACGAACAACACATTTTTCTATAATTTCGGCAATATTCACATATGAGCATATTACTTTGTCTATGGTATTGGTAAGTATTTGCTCTGAAATATTAATTATCTCCATCAGGTAATTAATCTCATCATTTATATCCATGCTCCTACTTGCCATGGTTTTATCTTGGATTAATAAGCTGGCACGTTCTACTATCTCCCCAATTTGCTGCCTAGAGTCACGCTTTAAAGATGCTAAATAACCTTCTCTACTCCTCTTAGCAGAAATGGCTCTGTTGATTTGCAATTGAAGGTCTTTTTTCGCTTGTTCAACTTCCTTTTTCTGCTCTAATAACTCTGCATTTGTCAAATGCTCTTTTTCAATGGCATCTTGCAAAAGTTGCTTACTATTCTTTTCTTGTTCCAATAAAATATTTCGAGATTTTAAAGTTCTTTGAAAAAGAACTAATATCTTTGATAGGTTATATGTATCAACGGAGCTTCCTCTTGGAAGCCTTCCAATATCTGTCTTACTGGCACCTTTTAATATTAAATTACCTTTATTGGAAAGTACCCTGACTGGTCTGATTGTTACAAAGTAGAAAATAAAAAGAACTGCAAGGACTATCAAAGCAACCTTTATATTATTATAGATAATATTTTCAACTAGATTGCTATATGCCTCAGAATATTTAAAAGTATCATAGCCTGTATAAACTATATATGGATAGGGCTGCGATTTTAGATAAGTTACAAATTCTGCACTTCCTATTGAAAAAGGCTTCTGCAACTTACCTTTATTGCTCTCCAAATCTTGGGTTTTTATATTATTACTAATATCTGCAGAATTCTTGTTAAATGAATTGATTATTATATTTGAATCTATATCGGTTATGATAAAATAAGAATCATCAATATTTGCCGTTTCTTTTATAGCTTTAAGTATCTTTTGCGTTTCAACATATGAAACTATTGTACCGATATGTTTATTCTCACTATCATAAACCCCAAATGCAACAGGTAAGATATTATCCATAACATCTTTGCTATAAACCATTTTAGATATATGTAACTTCCAAGGTTCTATTGAGGCACTATAAAGAGACGTCTTGCCAATTGCCGAATATGGTTCGTTAATTATGCCAAAAAGGCTGCTTACCTTTACATTACCGTCAGGAGTTACCCAATCAAAGGCCGGCCATTGAAATGTTTCAACTATATCTTCATTAAAACTCTCTATAGAAATGGCGGAAAATCGTCTCTTAAAAAGGTAATGAATATTCTCTTTATCTTCTGCCCCTTTTTCTGCAATTTTTCTTCCCATATACTCGGCTATTCTTTCTATATTATTAAAATAGCTATTTATTTCCGAATTTATAGAAAAGGCATTACCCTCACTTTGTTGGATTACGCTTTGCTTTTTTTCCGATTCAATTCCTTTAACTGAAAGAAAAGTTGAAATGATTGCAACTGATATAATTGCTAGCAGGAATATATAGTAATCTAATGATAATCGGCTTAGATATGCGGATTTCAAGATTGTAGATATTTTTTTCTTTATAGATTTCATAGAATTTATTGGATTTTTAAATTTTATTGTATATTTTTTACTACTTATTTATAAGGCAAATCCTAACAGAAGATATTTTTATTGCAATGAGTCACTCAAAGTTACTAGTTATAGCATTTACTGCATTTTGCTTGATTAGTTTACAACTCCACGGACTCGCACAAGCAGAAGTTGATAAGACGGATGGTAATTTCTCTTTAAAAGATATTACTATTACAGATAACAAAAGCGAAGTTTTCCCTGCAAATGGCGGACTTAATAGAACTGAGAGCTCATTTTTTAGATCCCCTTTTGCCATTCATGTTATAACCAGTGAGGATATTAGGCGCTCTGGTGCAACAAGCATTCAAGAAGCATTGCGACTAGCACCTGGAGTGCAGGTTGCCAAAACTAATTCTCAACGATGGGCCATATCAACTCGAGGCTTTAATGGTCAGTCTGCTAAAAGAGTTCTAGTAATGATCGATGGCAGAAGCATTTATACACCTCTATTTGCTGGTGTTTATTGGGATGTACAGGACTTATTAATAGAAGATATCAAAAGGATTGAAGTAATAAGAGGACCTGGTGCCACGATCTGGGGAGCAAATGCTGTAAATGGAGTGATTAATATAATCACTAAGTCAGCCCAGGAAACTCAAGGATTTCTAGCCACTGCCACAGCTGGCACTAGTCACATAGGTTTTACCGAGGGCGTTAGATATGGAGGAAAGATAAAAGATAATGGTTATTATCGTATCTATGCGAAACGTCAAGATATAGACGAAATTGAAGAAGCCGGCTCAAATCTTGGCTCCGGTGATGACTGGTCTTCATTGCGCTCAGGCTTTAGATTTGACTGGAGTAATAAAAGTAATGATTACTTTACACTCCAAGGTGACTTATACGAATACGATCAAAACCGTAAATTAACTATATTTTCTGATGACGCTACAGAAGTAATAAATGTTGTAAACCAAGACACTGCAGCAGGTGGAAATATTCTTTTTAGATGGTCCCACAAACATGAAAATAATTCCGAATCAATTACACAACTTTATTATGACCGAACCGAACGTACAAGCATTCCACTTGACCATACAAGAGATACTATAGACTTTGATTATCAAAACACTTGGGGTATCAACGCCAGAAATAAACTGGTATGGGGGGTAGGATATAGAAAGTTTATATTTAAACTTCAAGATACTGCATATTTTGGTTTCATGGATGACTATCGAAATGAAGATCGATATAGCACATTTTTTCAACATGAAATTGGTATCATCGATAATGAACTATATCTTACACTAGGGGCAAAATTTGAGAATAATGGTTTTACAGGTTTTGAGTACCAACCAAGTGTTAAACTTGCCTGGCACCCTTCTCAAAGTCAAACTCTTTGGGCCTCAATAGCAAGAGCCGTTAACACCCCGAATCTTTCTGATGATAGTATTAATATCATAACTTCTCAAAATACAGATACAGGAGGATTTAACCGAACAATTGGTAATAGCCAAATACAATCTGAAGATCAAATTGCTTATGAAGTTGGCTATAGATCTCGTCCTACTAATAATTTTAGTTATGATATTTCGTTATTTTACAATGATTATAGTGACATGGTTGCACTATTACCATCATACCAAGATGGTAATGATGTAATAACTCCAGGCAGTAATTATGGAAGTGGATACTCTATTGGGGGCGAACTTACTTCCACATTGGATGTAACGGATAAACTGCGTCTAAATTTCACATACTCATTTATAAGTATAGAAATTGATGCAGATTCTACGAGAGAAAGAGCTGAAGGAGGAACTCCAAAACACCAATTTAATATCCGTGCACATTATAACATAACTGATAATTTAGAACTTGATAATATATTATACTTTGTAGATGAATTAGAAGCTATCAATCTAAAAGATTACACAAGATTAGATACCAGACTTGCATGGAGACCAAAGCCCAACCTTGAATTAAGTTTAGTAGGGCAGAACTTATTAGAAGATAGTCATCAGGAATTTTCTCCTACTTTCTATACCAGTCCGACAGAGGTCGGTAGAACTATATATGGGAAGGTGGTATGGAAATTCTAAAGAAATTATCATCTGCCATTAGTTGGCTATATAAAAGTTCTATAAGGCAAATCCTTATCCTAACATGTATTTGCAGTTTAACTCTTTACCCTATTAATGCTATCCCTCAACCAAGATTAAGTAGTGATTTACTTGCTAATATTGTTGTTGCACTAACCAAGTACCTAAAATGGAAAGAAAAAGACTATAAAGATAACATAACAATATGTACCTTGGGAAGTGATGGGGTTGGTGATGCAATTAATAGAATAGCAAGCTCTCAAGGACAAAATATTACTGTTAAAAACCAACCTGATATTTCTGCATTATCAAAATGTATGATTGTTTACATAAGTATTACCGAGGAAGGGAACGCTGATGAAATATTGTGGCGTACAAAATCAAAGCAAATATTATCAGTTAGTGCAATTCAAGGATTCAAGGAAATGGGTGGAATAGTTCAGATAGTACAAGACTATAATAAAGTATACTTTAGGTTTAATGTAAAGTCGGCTAGGAATTCTCAAATTGTAATAGACAGCGATTTGCTGAATATGTCTACTGAGTAGAAGGCACTAATATTCCAGCTCTGATAGATGCACCTATTGCACCTTCTATATAAAACCTAATTTGGTTAGGATCCGTAATGTTATTTTTTATAGCAAAATTGTGAGCTTCTTGAGAATATTGTTGAATCAAAACCAATGAAGGTTTTATATTATTCTTTTCAAATATTTCTTCTACTGTCCTTGCTGCTTCTCTAAATATACGACCGTCATACCCAACATCATCGACCTGAATATTCTTAGTAATATTTAAGAATGCATTAACAGGCTTATTTAATATTTCAGATATTAATTCTAGTTTTTTTAAAGTTTTGTCAGAAAGCTTATTATAGCTATTATGGACTATGTTATCGATATGGTAATGTTTGATATTGGAATTAGGAAATTTCTCGTTAATCACGCGAGCCATTTTAACAGAAGAATATCCCTCTTCGTTCATAGTATCACGTAATTTCTGAGAATTAATAGCCCCCATTACAATATTTCTCTATAAAGAATTGCAAAAATTATATTAATAATAAAAAGATATTATTTTATATTTTTAATTCAAAATAACTATTATTCTATAAAATAACATTTTCTATTTGAGAGCAAAATATAATTAACTATTCAACTTATGTCAACATCATTATAATCCTATTATATATTGTCTATCCTTCATATTGAGTTCTTACCGTAAGTCAGCATAACTTGCATATAAAACTATTAATAATTTTATATGCAATAGCCGAGTCATAGTTTGTTTATAGATTTTTCTATAATTTTACTTGACTGGCTACTCATTATTAACTAATAGTAGATTTATATATCGCACAATAAACTTAAAAAATGGGGCATGATCATGAATAACTTAAGTACATCATTTCACGAGGAAGTTATAAAAGTAACTGAAATACTTAACTATATAATGAAGCATAATGACTTAATGTTCATAAAATCCAGATTCCCAGAATTATGGGAATCTCTACTTGATGCTTACAACCTTACCGATTAATTATATAAAAAATCTATTAAATTGTGAATTAGCCAGCCATCATTAAATCTAAAAACATCTATTTTAGCGATTAATTTCACGATTATTAGCTTCATGGAGTAATGTCACCAAAAGGTGCTAATAAACTTAGCTCCAAAACCGGCAGGTTACTTGAAAATAAAGAAGTAACAAAGAGGCTGTTCTTCTGTCTGTTAGAGATGTAAATCAAAAAGATATTAAACTTATTGAAAAGGTACATAAGCGATATAAGTTTAAATAACTTTAGACATTATGACTCAAGTAAAGATAAAGAGGATAAATAATGTATCTGCCGCATGTATTGACTACAATATCTATTAGTTTATCGCCCTAATTGGAATATTAAGCTAGACCAAATCAGCGTTTCTTGTTTTCATAAATGGTAGTGCACCTTTTCTGTCGGCTTTACATTACAAAAGTTTAATGCAAAACTCTAACTTCTTTACGAATATTTAATAACATTTGTGATATAATAAATACAATGCTTTTTTTTGTAATATAACGGTACAAAGGTGTTAAATTTTAGGGGAAACAGAAAGAGTAGAAGGTATTTTCGTAAGATATTGCGACAGATATCCAGAGCAAGGCTTAATCAGCTTTTAAAGTCTCCATGCTCCTTTGTAAAATACCTTTCTAAATTCGGAATAATCTTAACATTTAGTAATTCAGCCTTGGCAAACCCTGAAGGTGGCGTTGTAGTTGAAGGAAATGCCGCCATAAATAACCAGACCGATACCTATATGAGAGTCGATCAATCGAGTCAAAAAGCGGTAATTAACTGGCAGGATTTCAGTATCGATGCCGGCGATCATACCCATTTTGCACAGCCAAATGCCTCGGCTATAACGCTAAATCGCGTTGTGACCAACATTCCGTCAGAGATTTATGGCAAAATGACTGCCGTTGGGCAAGTA
>Ga0213866_10003631_pt1 | contig 10411 bp, 7 predicted proteins | sample PICome_11_FD_160079 | JGI IMG/M metagenome (GOLD analysis project Ga0213866, IMG submission 160079) | Coastal seawater microbial communities near Pivers Island, North Carolina, United States - PICO284 | ecosystem: Environmental > Aquatic > Marine > Coastal | place: USA: North Carolina... | reverse complement strand
GAGCGCTTCAAAACTGAATGTTTCGCTTTGGTCAATGCTCTCTCCTTCCATCGTGATGAGGTCGCCCCAAGGCATGCGGAGAACGGAGAAGTCAAAGGCGTCAGATTCGCGTATGATACTGTTACTCAGGGCGGTGAGCGCAGAGGAGCGGGCGGTCAAGTCGAGGGAATAATCACTCCAAAGTGGGGCTGGTTGAACGACGATGAAATTGCGAAGGAGGTCGATACGACTGCCATCCTCAACGAGCTCAGTGGTCGAAAAGCGAAGCGATACAGGATGATTGATGACCGCATCTTGGCCGTTGAGGTCAACCTCGACCTTGAGTTCGTTAAACGCTCGGAAATCACCGAGCAATTCTTCTGTGTCCAACCCCAAACCGGTGTTCATGTACATGGGGCCAAGGGTCACCATCTGACGCTCGAACTCTGAACGCTCGACGTCTTCAATGAAGCGGCTGATGCGGTCCTCATCGGATACCGCACCTGCAGAAAAAGCACGTAGTGTTTGAGAAAGCGCTGGGTTATCATCCCCGATGTGGTCCATCCCCCATCGCATCCAAAATGCCATTTCATCGTGAATCGTGATGGTGGTGACACGCTCGAGCATCAAACCGCCGTCCTGAGAGGTGAGGTCCATGCTGATCTCCAGCATCATGCTGCTGCCAGTACCGTCGGTTCGTAGTGGCTCATCGGGAGGGTAATACGTGCCGGTGCCACCGCCGGTGTCAAAGGTTTCAACCTCGTAAGTGGTTGAGCCTCGCAAGGAAGGTTGACCAGGTTGGAACTCCAATTCAACCTCGACATTGATCGTTTCAATTCCACCGGATGCATCCGTCCACGTCCACGTGACGCGCACGGTATCGCCCACCGCAGTTTCGATGGGGTCGCCCGATACAGGGATGCCGTTGACCTTCAGCGTAATGGATTCAGCCATGGCCAGGGTGGACAAGCCCCAAGGTGAATCAAGACGAACGCCCAGGTACACATCCGAGCCTTCAACCTCGGGCTCAACCATGAAAATGTCCATCACGGGAATGGTCGCTTCAAGCGAAGAAGCCTCATCCTCACTGCCCCAGAAAAATTCCAGTTTAGCGTCAGCGGCAGGAACGCTGAACAAAACCGCTTGAGCGGTGAGTTCGATTTCAATGTTTGATGAGCCGGTCGTGGTGAACGATTCGACATCGATGTCAAAGGTCAGCGAGCCAGCCCCTTGAGCGAGGAAAGAGGACCCTGGTTCGGTGGCCGCACTGAAACTCTTCGAGCCCACGCTAACGGTGGCTGTGGCGTTGATTTGGACACCAGCAGCATTGGCCACCTCGTAATTGATTGAAAAAGTCCAGGTGGATGATGGTACGTCTCCGCCCCATGTATTGGGGAGGAGCCAGCGACCGATGGTTTCCTGCGAGGAAATGGAAGTTTCAACGCTCAGGCTTTGGGGCTCTTCAGCCAGGTCGGCAGAAAACGGTGTGAGCCGCTTGTTGCTATCGCTCCCGATCAAGTAGAGTTCAACCGGGGTTGCATCACAGCACACCAAGATGTCATCGGAGGCCGAAGCTTGACTTGTGGCGATGAAAGGCGACGCAAAGGTCGCGAGGAAAATCGCACACAGAAAAAGAGCACGGCGCATGGTTCCCGACTTCCTCCAGTCAACAGTGGCTCATAACTTGAACTCCTCATCGTGAGGAGAACAGGTTCAAAGTGCCTTCTCGAGAAGAGCACCAAGTTCTTTTTCAAACAACGTGACGAGCGCTTCGCCAACCTCGCCTTGAAGTTCATCGGGAAGCAATCGAAGGCCGAGGCGGGTGGCGGCTCGAGTGGCTTTCAGTTCCGCATAGATACTGCGCGCTTTGGACTGGAAATAATACGCAACAGCCTCTTTGATTTCAGCCTTCAAATCAGGGTCTTCCTCGACCTTGGCCCGAATATGACTCTTGAGTTCATCCTTCACGAGGTCCCGAAAGGCTTCAATCACCAAATCTTCGGTGGACATCAACTCTTGGAGTTGACTTTGGATGCTTCCGGTCAACAGACGCTCAATCGCCATGACCGTCCTAAGGGCTCCTACGGTTTCAATCCGTCGCTTGACCTTCAGCCCAAAAACGACCCGTTCCAAGCCATTGGTCGAGCAAAGTGGAGGCAAACAAACGACCCGCATCAGCTGCCTCTGGCCAAGCCTGTTTGACCATGTACAACTGGCTGGCCAAATCATGACGGTCATCACCGACCAACATTCGGTGCCATGTCAGTTCCTCAAGTCGTGGCGTTGACAATTCTGGGTGGGTGAGGCAGGGAAGGAGAAGTTCGCTGATCGCCATGCTTCGCTGATCGACATCCATCGTTGGCCAAACCTTGGCCAAACGTTTCAATTGTCGCTCCGAGAGGCCAGACATCATGCCTGCGGCAGGTGATGGGACCTCGGGAAGGGGGACAACTCGAAGCGTGCCTTCCTCCTTGAGATGGTTCAACACGGTGGTGTGAATGGGGTCCATGTTGGTTTCAAGAGATGAACGAGACCAGAGACCGAGGGTAATGAATGGCCGGAGCTTACGGACCCTACGCCCGTTGGGTGCGATGAAGGCTGCCAGCGCGGCGGCTTGGAGGACAGGATCAATGGCACCGGAAAAGGCCCGGTGTTTGGCACCCATCTCCACCGTGGCCATCAATGGAACAAGATGAAGGTGTTCGGACGAGGCGAGTTCGTCCACCGACCATGTGGCCTCTTCGACGTCCAACACCACGGTGAGACCGTTGGTTTCAACCTACCATGCAGGAGGAGCATCTCGAGGAAGGTGATGTCGAGGAGTGAACAATCGGCGACGGTACCGAACGCCGACATCGAGCAAGGCAGCTTCGAGTTGACCGATGGCGAGGACACCTTCTGGCGTGGCAGGAGCGGTCAGGTGAACCATCTCTGCCGATTTGATTGCGAGACCGTGTGCTTCCAACATCGCCCTTGACGAGACAAACATCGGTGTTGCAAGAAGGTCGCGCATCGTGAACAAACCGGAGGAACGTTGCGTTCCTCATGAAGGTGTTCGTGCCAGTGGCTCAATCACTCGACCATGAGGCGGAGTTCGTCTCGCTTGTAGCGCCAGTCGCTAGGGAGGCGGTTTTCATTGATGTAGTAAGAAGCAAGACGGCGGATTTTGGCTTCGGTGATTTCGAGGGCTCGCTTGTTGTGGATGTCCTTGTGGTTCCCGGAGCCAAGGTGGTTGATGATGGCGACAGCCTGACGCATGAGGTTCATCATGTCTTCAGGGTAGCTGCCGGTCATGTTGTTCTCTGCGAGAACTTGGCCAATGCGCTTGCCGAGGACAAGACGGACGTTCGGGACGGCGTGCTTGTCGCGGAGGATGGTGCCGATTTCGGCGGTGGAGTGTCCGGCCTTGGCCAAGTCAAGAATGAGGGACTGAACAGCATCTTTGTCGGTGTTGGACCACTCAGGTGCCTCGGAAACGTGAGGACGGGTTGAGCCACTCTGGCCTTTTCGGGACTTGTACATACGTGCCATATCACAACACCAAGCGGCCTTCCGACTTATCTCCCCTTCTTAATCACTCCGCCATCCACTGGCGTGCTGTAGGCTCATCACTTCTTCTTTCGTTGGTGTGATTTCGCAAGGGTTCCGGGCGTACCACCCCATTCCCAACCTGCAGCAACCGCGCGGGCCAAACCAATGCAATCTCCGCCCTGAAGAATCCTGAGGTCATCGCCCATTCGGATGGTCGGGTCCGCCTCTTTGACCAACTGGGCAAAGACGTCACCTTTCCAAACCACATCGCCATGCAAAACAACGACTTTGAGCGCCTGATGTTGATGGAGGTGCTCCACTGCCGCTCTCGAAAACGAGAATCCATTGCGATCGATGGACCAAACAGCTATTTGTGTCCCATTGAGTTCAAGTCGCCAGCGAGGAAGTTTACCACGGACGACCAAATCCTCACACCATGAATCGGTGCCTGTCACCTTGCGGGCGAGGCTTTTGAAATGCTCCTTGAGTCGAAGGTTGTTCTTTTGATTCTTTAATTCATAGCGATCTCGGGCGTCCTTGACCGCTGCGCTCAATCGAGCCAAGGCATCGAAATTCGTCGAACCTTGACCCTCACGAGTATTCACAACGTTAACGGAAAGGAAGGACAAATCCATGTCCGTGTGATTGATGATCTCCTTGTAGCCGACGCGCTGCACCAAGGCTGTCAACATCCTTCGGACACGGTCAAGTTCATCCGACGACCAATCTCCTGTCACCGGTACATCGTAGTTGGCGGCGGGCCAAGCATCCTCAAGGTCCCTTGGTACAAGACCCAGAGGTGAGGTCATCATCACCTCATGACAACCCGTTGTGGCGATGGCGCGCAGGAATTGGCTGTGTGATTTTGAAAGCCTGTATGGCTTTCTCGCCGAACAAGGTAAGAGAATCATCACGGTGCGAACAGGCAAGGGTGCCTCGTAAGCCTCCGTCATGAACCGTTCCCAATCAACCACCAGCGGATCGCGCAAGGCGTTGGGCGAAAAACAAGCAAACTCGGTCGTGGCAGGCATGTGTGAAGCCAAGACTCCCTCTTGCTGAGCGGCCAGTTCCTGATGCCGTCGAAGGTGTTCCACGAGGCGAGGACTTGACTGACTTTGCTGGACGGTCAGCGACCGCAGGGAACCGGACATAACAGCTGCTCGGACCTCATCAAGTGCTTTGACCATGTGATAGGCTTGAGCCTCGATGCTCGTCACTTCGTGTTCAAGAGGAAGGCGTGGACCCCATGCGGTCAACATGACATTGTTAGCCGACGCCTCTCTGCATCGTGCAAGGTCAAACAAATCGACGCCCATGGACACGAGCACGCTGAGGTTGTCCGGGCCACCAAGGCCGGGTGTCCAGAGAAGGGCACCAGGGAATCGATGTTTGAGGGTCATCACCGCCAAGGGTAATTTACCCGGTTGGCTGGCCAATTGAACTGCATCGGTCAACACCACGATTTCGGGGGCAAGCGATGGGTCGGTCAGTGCATCATCGTGATTCATCCGCTGCCAAGAGACCGGCAACAGGGAGGATGTTCCTTGCGCCTCCCCTGCATTCGCATCTTCGAGTGATGGAGGAAGGACGTGTCCGACGTTGACTGAATACGTTGGTCCTTCGACAGTGAATTCAGGTGGGGAGAACGCACCTCGAGATGTGATGCTCAAGACCGAGGGTAACGATGCAGAGGAGGTTGAGGAAAACGGTGCATAGTCTACAGGAAGAAGGGGGTCGTCTTGCATCAACACCAGCGCTGGTGTCTTGGCCGTTGGTGATTTTCGGTCACCCAGACCCCAAACACGGCCGTAGCGGTCGCGATGCAGAACGGTTCGCCCAAGGGCATCGGCCATACCATGCCCTGCGGCCGTATCTTCTTGAAGAGTTTGAACCCAAACCGGGGGGAGGGTTTTGAAAGACGCCCTCTCACGCCATGTCATGGGATGGGGCAAAGGTGAGCGCCGAGCCGTGGTGCTCGTTCTCCTTCTGCTGCTTCTTGCGGTCCCTGCCGGCGCCCAGACGAATCAACCCATCCAACTCGATGAGGGGGCGTCCGTCATTGAGCTCACCTCAGGTCAGGTGCAGCAGGTGCAATTCACCGTGGCACCTCAAACGGCGGCGGTCCTGTCGTGGTCGTGTGCATCTTGCGATGTTGAGGTGGACGAACATGATGCCGATCTCGTCATTGAGGCACACGGGGACAGAATGCTCAGTGTTCAGGCCAACCAAAGCGACATCCTCACACTGACCTTCACGGCCGATTCAAGCGAAGACGTCGAAGTGCTGCTGTTCAACAATGTCAGCACGTCGATGAACACCCAACGTCCTGCCCCGGGTGCACCCACTGAGGTTGCCACTCCTGTTGAGTGCGCCTCAGCCATGGCATGCTTAACGGCCAATGACCAGCACCTCTTTGCCGTCCCAGGAACCAATGAACTGGCCACAATAAGTGGCATGGTGAAAGCCAACACCCATCATCACGTGTCGTTCAACGTCTCACTGGGCGACACCATCGAGTGGCAGTGGATGGCGACCACCAATGCCCTGACCGTCGAGTTCTTCCACCAAACCGAGACGAGTGAAACGCTCATCGATGTCGTCCACAACACCGATGCACCCACGGTTTGGTCAGCGTCAGCTCCGCATGGAGAACACTGGACATCACCTGCTGACGGGCGGTTTATCGCTCGCCTTACGACGCAGGCCCCCACCGCATTTTGGGTCGCCCATGTCGTTCACCACCCGCTTGTATCGGTCCAATCCTTGATGGAAAGCAACCTCACATCCGGCGCTGTCATCCTCGGCCACGAGAACATCACGGCCCCGTTTTCCTGGGATGATGTCCACGAACTGACCGTGAAGGCGGTTCACCACCCTCTGGCGTTCTCCGTTGACCAATTGCTCAACGGTGCTTGGGTGGACGGTTCGACCCAGATCCTCCAACCCGGAGCACCGATGAAGGTCTATCCCTATCCAGACGTGAGTGCAGGTCGAATCAAGGTGACCGATGCCCCCGTCTTCATGCTCGAAGCATCCATTCGTTCCTTTGATGATCTCTCCGGACTTGAAGCACCCTCCTATCGACCAACGGACTTTGCCTCAGATAATGCATCATGGCCTGTAATCAACCTCACAAAAGCCACGCCCGGGGAACTGACCCTGGCGGTTCATGACACAACAGACACCTACCGTTTGGTGGTTGATGGCTGGAGCGAATCCATCCATTTCGTTCAGTTCGTCGTTGAGGGCGATGTAACAGGACTTGAGATTCAACTTTGGGACATCGATCAAAACACCGGTGAAGTGTTGGCGACAGATATCACCCGCCCGGTAGGCGAACAACTCCGAATCGGTTTGCAAGTCGGCCGTGGTACGCATTACCTCCAACTCCGGTTCCAAAATGCATCTGAAGCCACGCCACACCTCTGGGGAGAAGAGGTGCCTTCGAGAACCTACACCCTGCGACCCGCCTACACGCTGATCGATGAAGGCGATGAGCCATGGTACCCACCCAGCGAAGACGCTGTTTTCTGGGGTGGAGTAGCACGTTGGTTCATGGGGCTTCTGTTCTTATTGCCCGTGGTTTACCTGATGGTCCACATCAAACGGTCCCAAGCCTTTGCAGCCTCCGTGGCTGCCAAGAAAGAGAGGTTATCATGGTACATCACAAGGCTGGACAGCGGTGAAAGCACCCCAAAGCAAGCGCGAATGGACATGAGCAAGGCCTTGCGAGCCGTCGCTGAACTTGATTGGAACGAAGGCCTGGAGGCTTGGGGGCCGAAGCGGTTGGAACATCGAACCGAAGACATTGCACTCGCTATTTGGAGTGTCGACAATCGCTTAGCAACGCAGGAGGAGGCTTGGCCGGTCGTGGTAGGCGTTCATGTCCTGAATGGTACATGGGATCTTGCTGCTCTCCGATTTGATGCTCCCGAAGGACAAGGCTTTGAAGTCGCTCATGTAGAGCCACGCTTCCTTTTCCAAGGCGAGGAAGTCTTCCTTGACACCATGGGGCCTGGCCACCGCACCTACCTCATCGTCGAATTGGTGGGACCCGCACAGCGAGTTGACGTTGAACTCAATGGCCGTATGGACGGTCAACCGTTCGCTGCTCGAGTTCCCGAAACCCTCGAACGATGACCAGCCGGTCAACCACGACGGCGCTCTTTCGCATCTTCGAGGATGCTGGCCTCAACATCGCCGGGGGCAAGGTCCGCTCGCATAGCATCCAAACCCTTCCGTGTGGCTTTGGGGACTTTCTTCGGCATGTGGAGTTTCAAAAGCACCACCACATCACCTCGGCCTCCACCTCGCTGCCTGGGAAGTCCGCGCTTTCGCAATTCGATGGTCTCACCGGAGTTGGAGAGAGCTGGAATCTTGATCACCAGCGGTTTACCGTCGAGATGCTCCAACTCCACCGTGGTTCCCAGGACCAAATCGGCATAGCCAAGCGGCAGGGACATGATAAGATCGGAACCAGAACGTTCGAACCAATCGTGCTGGTCGACTTCGAGCTCAATGAACAAGTCACCGGGTTCACCTACACCTTGCGGAGCGGGTTCACCTTTCCCTCGCATCCTCATTCGGGTGCCATCCTCAGCGCCTTCAGGGACGCTGAATCGAAGCGTGCTTGATTTAAGTTGTTGGCCGCGACCCGAACAATCGGTACACGGATGGTCGGCCACTTTCCCTCGCCCACCACAATCTTGGCAGGCCTGAACCGCTTCTTGAATGAACGGCCCCACTTGTTGTCGAACACGGACTTGTCCTCTTCCAGCGCAGCTGTCGCATGAGGTCAAGGCACCACCTTCTGCACCTGTTCCATCGCACGTGGTGCACGGTTCAGGGAGGTCAACAACCACCTCTTGGTCTGAACCGAGGAATACATCACGGAGCGAGATGGAGTGTCGAATGAGAATATCTGAACCACGACGTGCAGAACTACGGCGTGTTCCACCTCCAAAAAATGAGGAAAAGAAATCACCGCCGAGGATGTCCTCGAGATTGATGTTGAAGCCACCTCCACCGAAGCCACCGAAGGGTGAACCTTGGGGCCCGCTGTGCCCAAATCGGTCGTATTGAGCACGCTTTTGGTCGTCTGAAAGGACGGCATAGGCTTCTTGGATTTCTTTGAACCGATCCTCCGCATCCTCTTCGGTACTCCGGTCAGGGTGATATTTTCGAGCCAAGCGACGGAAGGCGTTCTTCAGGTCACTGGCCGAAGCCGACTTCTCAACGTCAAGGACGTCGTAGTAGTCTCGCTTCTCACTCATCTTGGCGTCCTCGTTCAAGACGACGGGGGACCTGCTTTGAACCTCACGCTTGTCCTTCAAAGGTCCAAGCCACAATGCGGGCAGAATCGCTCAGAGGGAGTCACGGGTGCAGCGCAACCTCGGCATGTCGGGCCCGTGGTGGCTATGGGACTGGACGACGAGGGAGGTTGACCCATCATGGCCATGCTTTCCAGTGATTCGGAAACAGCCGGCACGGTCTTCCCAACGGGCGATGTTTGAGCGCCGCCCCGAACTTGTCCTGATGTGGTCATCACGGTTTCAACCCCGCCCGAATCGCTCATCGAGGTGATGTTGACCTCCGAATCATCCTCTCCTTTGTTGAGACGAAGCGGAGCCACAGGGCGTTGTGCCGTAACCGGGGCTGCTGAGGCAGCTTGTCGCAATCTTGCCTGCCGTTGGGCTTCACGCTCGGCCTTGCTATCAATCCCAAAGAAACCGAAAAGCGTGTCTAAAAAACGGTCCATAGGACCGCTTTTCCTGCTCGCACCCATCGTTCCGACAACGGTTTCGTCGTCCAAGGTAGCGCTACCGGTGACGCGGGCGTTGGCCTTGACGATATGAGACGCTTCACTGAGCATTTGGACCTCCACCTTGGCCTCGTCGCCCAATTCCATTTCCGGAGCCTCTCCTGAAATTTCTGAAACCGAACGATTCAGGCCATGCTTGTCCACCGGGTTCAAGGTCCCATCGAGGTGTGCATCGGTTGCCCAAACACCTCGTTCTTCTGCCTCATAGACATGTTTGATTTTTCTCATGGCCTTTGCCCGGTTGTATTCATGGTCTTTGACCACGCCTGAGCGACGATAGACCACCACACCGAGCAGCAAGGCCACAGCGTACCAACCGTACATCAATCGTGGTTCGAGTTCAAACATGGTCTGCAGCGGCGGGAGCGAAAAGTGGGAGGCACCCATCACGAGAAGTGGCAACACGCTGAGGCTGCGGTTTGTGACCCCACGTGATTCAGCCATCGTGCTCAGCCTCCCGTTTTGGTGATTACCTGATGTATCTATTGGCTGAATGTTTCTATGAACGGTCGCTTGGTATTCGCCCACGGCGAACCAGTCCATCCACCAATCCCAACGTAAAACTGGTGTGAAGCATCAGCAAACAAAGCGGCACCCCCAACAGGGCCAACCATCCGTCGCCACGTGCAGTACGATCGAGACCAGCCAATCCAAGCACTGCCCCGTAGCAGGCAGCAAGTCCCCACCAACGTGGCTCACCTGTGGCCACCATGGCCAAGGTCACGAGAAGGCCAAGCAGAGGGAGAAATTCCTGCCATGTCGCACGCCGGGGGTGCTTCATCAGGACCTTCGTCCGCCAAAACCCATACCTGTGCCCCATTTTCCACCAGTTGACCAGGGAGGTTCGTTTGTGCATGTGGACCGTCGGGCCGCCATCCCTGTACAGAATGTATCCTGATTTCAGCAAGCGCATGGAGAGTTCACTGTCCTGACTTGTGATGAACGATTCATCCCAACCGCCGACGGCGCTCAACGAAGAGCGTCGATGCATAACAAAAGCTGGGACCTTTGTTGGTTCTCGACCACGGAATTGACTGAATTGTCCACCGCTTCGCCCGAGGGGTGATGCCAAAGCACCGT
>Ga0213866_10003630_pt1 | contig 10414 bp, 9 predicted proteins | sample PICome_11_FD_160079 | JGI IMG/M metagenome (GOLD analysis project Ga0213866, IMG submission 160079) | Coastal seawater microbial communities near Pivers Island, North Carolina, United States - PICO284 | ecosystem: Environmental > Aquatic > Marine > Coastal | place: USA: North Carolina... | reverse complement strand
CTAGTTTTTACAGTCGTTTTCCTTTCTTCTTGCAGAATGCCTTTAGCAGAAAGGTTTTCACGCTTAATCAAATCAAAAAAGCCTTTATCCTCATTTCCTATGACAGAGCAGAGTATGGGAGTAGCACCCAGAGCTTTAATGTGTGATGCTACATTGGCAGCTCCACCTAATCTTTTTTCATGCTTTTCAATGTCCACAATTGGTATAGGTGCCTCAGGAGATTGTCTATTTATAGAGCCCCACATGTAGGAATCAATCATGGCATCGCCAACAATTAAGACCTTAATTTTTTTAAAATCGTTGAAAATGCTATGCCAATTTGTATTCACTATTTTATTGAAGTTTTGCTAATGATTTTTTCATTCTTTTTACTGCTTCTATAAGGTTTTCTTCTGATGCAGCATAGGAAATCCTAACGCAATTAGGTGAGCCAAAAGCTTCACCAGCAACTAAGGCTACATGGGCATCGTTTAGAATATACATACAGAAGTCACTTGAGTTTGTAATTGTTTTTTCACCATCACTTTTACCGAAATAATGAGATACGTCAGGGAAGATATAAAATGCCCCATCTGGTGTATTGGTTCTTATTCCAGGTATTTCAGAAAGCATTTCTAACATTAAATCTCTTCTTTTGTGAAATGCTATTCTCATATGTTCTACTTCAGATGGTGAGGCTAACATAGCTGTTTCTGTAGCCTTTTGAGCAATTGCACATGTTGCCGAAGTCACTTGGCCTTGTATTTTATTACAAGCACTAGCAATCCATTGTGGGGCTGCGATATAACCAACTCTCCATCCAGTCATTGCAAAGCCTTTGGAAACTCCATTAACTGTAATGACTCTATCTCTAATGGAATCTATTCTTGCTATACTAAAATGCTTAACTCCGAAATTAATAAGTTCGTATATTTCATCACTTACCACATATATATTGGGGTAATTTTCCAACACTTTGGCCAATTCTTCAAGTTCTTGTTGACTATATACTGTTCCACTTGGATTGCAAGGAGAACTGAAAATAATCATTTTAGTATTTGGTGTAATAGCGTTTTCTAAGTCTTGAGGACTCATTTTAAAGTCATTGTCAATACTACTTTTTACGACTATTGGAGTTGCTTCCCCTAGTTTAACGAGTTCATAGTAACTTACCCAATATGGGGCAGGTAGAATAACTTCATCGCCTGAATTTAATAAACTTAAACAAACGTTAGCAATTGATTGTTTGGCTCCGGTCGATACAACAATTTGATCAGGACTGTAGTCTAATTTATTATCCCTTTTCAATTTTTTACTTATGGCTTCTCTTAGTTCTAGTAAACCAGGAACAGGGGTATAGTGAGAGTAGTTGTTGTCAATAGCATTTTTGGCAGACTCTTTTATGAATTCAGGGGTGTCAAAATCTGGCTCACCCAGACTAAGTGCGATAACATTGTGTCCTTGAGCTTTTAGCTCACGGCTCATTCTTGCCATTGCAAGAGTAGCTGATTCTGACAATTGCTTTAGGCGATTTGAAACTTGTTGCATTGTTGAGATAATAAATAATGATTAGTTGCAAAAATACTAATTTACAGATGTCATTTATCTTTAATTAAAATCATTTCCATTTATTTTTTATTATGATTAACTTTGTAGTAATCATTTAACCTTTTCTCAATCATGCAGTTTCGTTTATTACCCATTTTATTATTATTTGTTACAACTCATTTGTTTTCTCAAGACTGCCCTCAGCCTACAGGCCTTTTTACTGATAATTATACTTTTAATTCATCATATGCTTCTGTTAATGCAAATTGGGAATCTTTATTAGGTACGGGTGTTCAGCATTTCTTGGTTAATTACAAACAGCTTGATTCCTTAGAATGGAATAATTTGGCAAATTTAGATAGTACTGCTACTAGTAAAATAATGCCTTTTCTTGATTTTAACACCACATACGTTTGGAGAGTAGGCTCGTTTTGTTCTGAAAATTATCAAGACCCAGCACAGTGGTCTGTTGTGGATACGTTTACAACAATGGAATATATTGATTGCCCTGAGCCTACCAATATTTATTCTGATAATGTTATTGTTACTGAGGTAACAGGATTTGCAGATGGCCATTGGGATTCTATGCTTGGTATGGGTGTTGATCATTTTTTAATTGGATACAAAAATGTGAATGACACTTCGTGGAGTTATATCTCCAATATGGATAGCACCATCAACTCTAGAACAATAGGTGGAGATCTTGATCACGATAATTATTATGAATGGAGAATTCAGGCTTATTGTTCTCAAAATCAAAGTTATTATTCAGAGTGGTCTGTTAGAGATACTTTTTACATTGGCAATTTTGTAGCTGAGGCCTTTACTCCAGAAATCAATATTACCTTATCATCATTAATTTGTGAGGAACTGTCAGATATTAATTTCATAACAGAACAAGGTTTAAATGAACCAGATATTCAATCAACTTCTGTTACTTCAAATTTGGGTTATATAAATCTAGATAATTTAGAGATGGGACAAAATGTGGGAAATGCAACTGCTATTGCAGGTATCAATAACTTTATCAATAATGAATATTCACTAGAAATAAGTGAAATTAATTCTGTCGAGAATTCAATAGAAATTGATTTAGTTAATGATGATGAAGAAACTCAATTTTCTTTTACTATTGAAAATTTAGAAGGTGGAGGTGTAGAAATGTCTATTGTTTCTCCTTCAGATAATAATTCTTACACTTCCGGCAATAGTTTAGATATCAATTTAACAGGGATTTTTATGAATCCTAGCCCTTCATTATTGCAGTTTAATGTAACTGTTTTTTCTGAGTTAAATGATGATGTTTTTAATCAAATTGATTTTAACATTGAATGTGCAAATACTATTGCTACTTTTGATAATGTTAGTTTATTTTATCCTAATCCTACATACTCTGTTGTGAATTTGATGGTTGAAAATTTGAAAGCGATTAAAATATTTGACACTAAAGGGCAATTGATGTTGTTTGATGAAAACCCTACTAATAGTATAGATGTTAGTCAATTATCCCAAGGTTTGTATTTCGTGGAAATAATTAGTGATGGAAAAAGCAGTGTAGAGCAATTAATCGTTAGATAAGGCTTTTAATTTCAAACTAGCTAATAAGCTAGTAATTCCAACAATTACCCCTAATAATAAAAAACTTTGTTCTAGAGTGTAAATATCGGCTATCCAACCCATAAGTGGTGCCATAATAGCAAAGGTTACTCTAATACAAAAACTTCTTACAGATAAGACTGTCGCTCTCATATTAGAAGGTGTTATATCGTTTATATATGTTCTCATTACAGGAGTAGCTAACCCTCTAATGATATATGCTGTCGTAATCAAAATTAATCCCAATATGGCTGTTGATTTTGAAAGTAAAAAAATAGATATGCTAATGCCTAAACTTATGAATATCAAAAAACTATTTTTAGAAAATAATCCTTGCAATCTATAGGCGTTTATAGAGGAAAAGCCAGTAGTTAGGTTTAAAAACGCCCAAGCAAATCCAAAGTATTTTATGGGCATGTCAATGCTTTTAAAATAAGGTTGTGCAAACCATGCAAGAGATAGGGTAGCAAAGCCAATAGATGACGATAGGATTATCAACCATTTCAGTAATTTGTTTTCTACTAGAGAAAATTTAACAACTTGCCATATAGCTTTGAAACTCTTTGGTAGTTTATTTTGTTGATGTTCTTTAGGTTCTACTAACAAAAAAGTAAATGGTATAATGAGCCCAGCTACAACAACTTGAACCTCCCAAGGTAATCTTAAAGATATTTCTGCTAGTAAACCACCACAAATTCCTGCAATAGCCTCTGAGAAGTTTCCTATGCCATAAGCTACTCCTTCAACTTTAGTGTATTCATTTTCTTTTTTACTTTCAGCAAGAGAATCATATAAAATAGCCGAATCTGCTCCAGAAATAAAACTCGAACCAATACCTAAAATTATTTCACCAATGATAAAATACCAAAAACTGAATGAAAGGCTGATGATTAGAAAGCCAAAAAAACAGAAAATAGCTCCTAATATCAAGGTGTTTTTTCTACCAAAGACATCGGCTAAATAGCCTGAAGGAATTTCCATTGCTGCCACCATAAAGGAATACATACCTTGAAGAATCATCACCTCTTGAAGACTTAATCCATTTTCTTGAAAAAATAGCACAACAATAGGCATGACTATCATAAACCATTTCAATCCTTTAATTACATAAAGTTTCCAGATATTAGAGTAAATATTCATTTATGACCTTGGATGATGTGATATTATGGATTGTCTTAAAAATTCTCTGTTGATGTGTGTATAAAGTTGAGTAGTTGTAATGGACTCATGCCCAAGCATTTCTTGTACTGCTCTAAGGTTAGCACCTCTTTCTATTAATTCAGTGGCAAAGCTGTGTCTAAATGTATGAGGACTTATATTTTTCTTTATTTGTGCCTTTTCAGCAAGTTCTTTAACAATATTAAAGATGGATACTCTACTTAAATGCTTACCTCTTTTACTCAAGAAAATGTAATCTTCCTGTCCTTTTTGAATACTTAGATGGCATCTGACTTCTTCAACATATATTTTCAGTACTTTGGCTGTTACATTACCGATTGGAATCAATCGCTCTTTGTTACCTTTTCCAATTACTTTTATAAACCCATCATTTTTATACCAATTGGAAAGTTTTAGATTAATAAGTTCTGAAACCCTTAAACCACAGCCGTATAATGTTTCTATTATAGCTTTATTGCGTTGTCCTTGTGGGTGGCTTAAATCAATAGCGTTTATAATTTGGTCAATTTCTTCAGTACTTAAGGTGTCAGGAAGTTTCAGCCCTTTTTTTGGCCCTTCAATTAGGTTGCTAGGGTCGTTACTAATGACATCTTCTAATATCAAATATTTGAAAAAAGCTTTAATTCCAGATAGTATTCTAGCCTGAGTACTAGCACTCATTCCGATTTCTGCTACCCAGCGTATAAAGGCGGTCAAATCACTAGTATTTATTTTTTTAACACTAACTTTATTGTCGTTCATATCTAGATAGTCAACGAGTTTATTGACGTCTCTTACATAAGATTCAATAGAATTTTCTGATAGATTTCTCTCTAACATCAAATAAGAACGAAAGCCATTTATGTTATTTTTCCAACTCATTGATTACTTTTGTACTATGAAAGTAGTAATTGTTAATGGACCAAATTTAAACTTATTAGGCGTAAGAGAAAAAAGTATTTATGGTGAACAATCATTCGAAGAATATTTAAAAGAATTACGTCAAACTTTTCCTAGTATAATTATAAGCTATTTTCAGAGTAATGTAGAAGGTGATATTATTAATTGTCTTCATGAAAATGGCTTTGATAGCGATGCTATTATTCTAAATGCTGGAGGATATACACATACCTCTGTTGCTATCGCTGATGCCATTTCTTCTATCAATTCTCCTGTTATTGAGGTACACATCTCAAATATTTATTCCAGAGAAGAATTTCGTAAAAAATCTTTAATAGCTCCATATTGTAAAGCTAGTATTTGTGGTTTTGGACTAGATAGTTATCGTTTGGCTCTTGAAAGTTTAAAAAACTAATTCACTAAAAATCCACGATGAGGTTTCAGTCTTTTTTTAACGAAATCCAAATCACTATCTTTAATAATAATCGAGCAAATAGAGTGTAACTCACTAATCTGTTCTGATGACTTATCTAAATAAGAAATGTCTTCTTTTGTCATAAATTCAACAAGATGTGTTAGTTGATGTTCAGCAGTTTTTAAAGCATCAGCACCTCTAAAATCCCAAACTAGACGAATTTTATTTTCCATGAAACATGTGTTCAACAGATTGATTAAACAATTCACTAAGTGATATCCCTTGGCAGCGTGCTTGTTGTGGAATAATACTTTCTTCAGAAAGACCGGGTACAGTATTAGCTTCAATGATGTAAGGTTCATTGTCCATAATTATAAAGTCAACTCTTGCAATTCCATTTAGTTCTAGCAATTGATAAATTTCAATAGTTCTTTCAGAAACTTTTTTAGCCAAGTTGTCACTAATTCGTGCTGGAGTGATTTCTTTTGATTTACCCTCGTATTTAGCTTCGAAATCAAAAAAGTCATTTTCACTGACAATTTCTGTAATCGGAAAGGTTTCAATTGTGCCGTTTAGATTATGAACACCACAAGTTACTTCAGTGCCAATTAATAAGGATTCAATAAGGATATATTCGTCGTGCTTAAAAGCTTTGTCTATGGCGGGCATTAGTTCTTCAATAGATTTGACCTTGCTGATACCAAAACTACTTCCGTTACCATTAGGCTTAACGAAACATGGTAGTTTCAACTGTTTAATGATGTTTGATGGGTCTATTGTATCTCCTTTTTTTAGCTTTATAGACTTAGCACAAGGAATATCAAAATTTCTTAAAAATTCGTTACAAGCTCCTTTGTCAAAACTTAATGCAGAAGCTTTTACTCCTGAGCAGGTATAAGGTATTTCTAAATTATCAAGATAGTGTTGTAGTACGCCATTTTCTCCAGGTGTTCCGTGAATAGCCATAAATACACCGTCAAATTTTATCTTTTGATTGTCAATATTTACACTAAAATCGGATTTATTAATAGGGTATGACTTTCCGTTTTTTTCTAATCTCCAGCCTTCATTATCGATAATTACAGCAAAGGCATTGTATTTGTCTTTATCTAGAAAGTTCAATGCGACCTTTCCACTTTTTAGTGAAATTACTTTCTCAGCAGAAAAGCCTCCCATTACAACGGCGATATTCTTCATAATTCAAAAATAAACTAAATACATATAATCACGACAAGGGCAGCATAATTATTATATTTGTTTTTCGTTATCGATTAATATGGAAAATAACAACAATTCTTGGTTATCGTTTTTTTTAACTAAATCATTTTACAAAAATTTATCGTTTTCAATTACAACAGTTATTGTTATTATTCTGTCAATATTGTTGGTGTTGAGGTTTTATACTCGACATGATGATTTAATTGAATTACCAGATTTTAGCGGTATGGATATTCAAGAAACAGATAGTATTTTAAGTGAAAAATCATTGAGATACATCGTTATAGATTCTGTTTTTAATACGGAACTTGCTCCTCACAGCATAATTGACCAAGACCCTATTGCTGGTTCTTTTGTAAAAGAAGATAGACGAATTTATCTTACTATAGTTGCTAAACGCAAAAAACAAGTTGTGATGCCAAGGTTAGTTGACTTGAGTTTACGTCGTGCAGTTTCTAAATTGAAGGCACTAGAGCTTTCAGTTGGTAATTTGAACTTTGTTCCTGATATGGCCAAGAATGCGGTGCTTAAACAAACGATTGATGGTAAAGAAGTAGAGTCTGGCACTCAAGTATTTGTAGGTACACAAGTTGACTTAGTAGTAGGAGACGGGCTGAGTGATGTGATGGTTAATCTTCCAAATTTAAATGGATTGACCAAAGAAGACGCTGAAATTTTACTGCAAATGAATTCTATTAATTTAGGCTTAGTTCTTTACGATTCTTCTGTTAAAGATAGTGCTACAGCTGTAGTTTATCGTCAGCGTCCTTCAGCTGAAGATAATGCAATGATTAATTTAGGTAGAAACGTTGATATATATCTTACATCAAACAATAGTACCGATGAATAGATTAATAGTTGTTTTGATATTAATTTGTCAAATTTCGGTAGCTCAGGAATTTGTAAATCCCTTGATGTATAATTCACAAATACCTCAATCTTTTCCAAGGTCAGCTTTTGAATCAAATACGCCAATAGATTTACCATTTTATGATGATTTTTCTGACTATTTAGTATATCCAAAGTCTTCTCATTGGTTAGATAATGATGTTTTTGTAAATAGAAATTATCCAATAAACCCATTAAATATTGGTGTAGCTACTTTTGATGGTTTAGATTCAATTGGTAGTCCTAGAAATTTAGCATCAGAAACAGTCCATGGCCCATCCGATTATTTAACATCTAGGCCTATAGATTTATCAAATTCATCTGAAGTTTATTTATCCTTTTATTTACAATCAACAGGGATAGGGAATGAGCCAGAATCTAATGATATATTTATGTTAGAATGCTTAGATACGGCTTTAATATGGCAAACGGTTTGGGATACTACAGGCTACAGCCTTTCGGATTTTGAAAAGATTATTATTACCCTTAATGATATTGCTTTTTTACACGACTCCTTTCAATTTAGGTTTCATAATGAAGCTACATTATCTGGTAATTTTGACCACTGGCACTTAGATAATGTATTACTTACTGATGATTTATCTTTATCCAATGACATAGAAGATTTGGCTTTTGTCTATGAGACTTCTCAAATGTTGAATTTTTATACTTCTATTCCTTGGACTCATTTTGATCAAAATAGAGCCGCTTATATGGCGTCTACGATGGACACTTGGGTTAGGAATAATTACTCGACTACACAAAGTGTAGACTATGCCTATGATATTTATACTCAAGATAACGACTTAATATTCCATTATCCTTCTACTGGTCCTAGTAGAAATGATGAAATACCAGCTTTTCAAACAAATAACTTTTCCTATTCTGATGATTCTCCTGCTGCAATTACAGTGGGTGTATCTGCTTTTCCATCAACTAGTGCTGGTTTAAAATCTAACTCATTTACTGTTGTTCAGTCTCTAGCAACCGATGATAATGATTTGTTTAAAACTAATGATACTTTGAAGTATGTTCAACACTTTGACAATTATTATGCCTTAGATGATGGCTCTGCTGAAGCCTCATATGGAATAAATGTTGAAGGGGGTATGGTTGCTATGTTGTTTAATATTTCTGAATACGACACCCTAAAAGCTGTTCAAATTCATTTTGAAGAAAACTATGAAGATTCTGATGGTCAAGCGTTTAGTATTACATTATGGAATAGTGAATCAGGGATTCCATCTGATATAATTTATCAAAGTCAAATATTTTACCCTCAATATATAGACGTTAAAAACGGTTTTTATGAGTATGTATTAGAAAGCCCTATTAGTGTATCTGGTTCAGTGTTTATTGGTTGGGAACAATATTATGACGAAATCATAAATGTTGGATTGGATAAAAACACCATCAATAATGATAGAATGTTTTATAATCTTGGAGCTGGTTGGAATCAATCTAATTGTGCTGATTGTGATGGTACTTGGATGATTAGACCAGTATTTGGAAGTTTGACCACTTCATCGATAGATAATGTTTTAACTACTTCTTTTGGTGTGTTTCCTAACCCTGCATCAACTTCAGTTAGTATTGAATTTGAAGAACCTCATACGCTTTCTGTTTTCACTTTGAGTGGTAAGCAAGTTTATAAGAAGTTTTCTGATGGCCGACATAATATTGACTTACAATCGTTTTCTAAAGGTATATACATACTTGAAATACAAAGCGATTACCAAAAACACAGAAAAAAGTTAGTAGTACAATGATGAATGAAGTGGAGGAGGAATTATTTGAACATCATCGAGTGGTTGCCGATAAAGGGCAAGAACCTCTTAGAGTAGATAAATTTCTTATAAATCGACTTGAGGGTACTTCTAGAAATAAAATTCAACAAGCGGCTATTGATGGTTATATACACGTTAATGATAAGGCTGTAAAATCTAACTATAAGGTTAAGCCCCATGACGTAGTTACGGTCATGTTTAAAAATCCACCTAGGGAAATTGAACTTATTCCTCAAGATATTCCATTAGACATTATCTACGAAGATGATGATATAGTCATTTTAAATAAAGAGGCTGGAATGGTGGTTCACCCTGGTTATGGCAATTATTCGGGTACTTTGGTAAATGCTTTAGCCTATCATTTTAAAGATTTACCTGCTAATGGTGGCGATATTACACGACCTGGCTTAGTACATCGTATTGATAAAAACACCACAGGATTGATGGTTATTGCCAAAAATGAGATGGCGATGACCTCATTGTCTAAGCAATTCTTTGATAGAACTATTGACAGGAGATACAATGCCTTAGTTTGGGGTGAATTAAAAGACGAAGAAGGTAGCATTGAAGGTCATATAGGGAGAAGTCTTAAAAATAGAAAAGTTATGACAGTCTTCCCTGATGGAGAGTATGGAAAACATGCTAAAACCCATTATAAAGTATTGGAACGCTTTGGATACATTAGTCTTGTAGAATGTAAGCTTGAAACGGGGCGTACCCACCAAATAAGAGTGCATTTCCAACATATAAAACACCCGCTTTTTAATGATTTCGAATATGGTGGAGATAAAATTTTAAAAGGGACGACCTTTTCAAAGTACAAGCAATTTGTTGAAAACTGTTTTCGTATGATTCCTCGTCAATCATTGCACGCCAAAAGTTTATCTTTTTCTCATCCTCGTACAAATGAATTGTTAAGTTTCTA
>Ga0213866_10003629_pt1 | contig 10419 bp, 7 predicted proteins | sample PICome_11_FD_160079 | JGI IMG/M metagenome (GOLD analysis project Ga0213866, IMG submission 160079) | Coastal seawater microbial communities near Pivers Island, North Carolina, United States - PICO284 | ecosystem: Environmental > Aquatic > Marine > Coastal | place: USA: North Carolina... | reverse complement strand
GTCGTCCCGGAGCCGACCTCGCTAGCCCTGCTCGGTCTCGGCGGCCTGCTCGTCGCCCGCAGGCGACGGTAATAGGCATCACATCTAACCAACAACAAGCCCCGCAGCGATGCGGGGTTTTTTAATACATCTTTCCTCATGGTGACGGTCAGGAATGCTTTTCCTACTGAATCACGTCTTGCCCGCCCATATACGGCCGGAGCACCTCCGGCACCGTGATGCTGCCATCTTCGTTTTGATACAGCTCAAGAATCGGGATCAGGATGCGCGGGCTGGCGGCGACGGTGTTGTTGAGGCTGTGGCAGAAGGTGGTCTTCTTCTTGCCGTTCTCATCCGTTGCTTTGTAGCGGAGGTTCAGGCGGCGGGTCTGGAAGTCGTAGAGGCGGGAGGCGCTGTGGGTTTCGCCGTAGCCGTCGCGGGAGGGCATCCAGCACTCGACGTCGATCATGTCGGCGTTCTTCTGACCCAGGTCGCCGGTGCAGCACTGGAGCAGGCGGTAGGGCAGGCCGAGGTTCTGCAGGAGGGCCTCGACGTAGCCGAGCATTTTTTGGTGCCAGTCGCGGGACTCCTGTTCGTCGGCCTTGCAGATGACGACCTGCTCGACCTTGTCGAACTGGTGGATGCGGTAGAGGCCGGCGGTGTCTTTGCCCGCGGCGCCGGCCTCGCGGCGGAAGCAGGTGCTGACGGTGGTGTAGCAGCGGGGCAGGGTTTCTTCGTCGAGGATCTCGTCCTGGTGCAGGCCCATGAGGCCTACTTCGCCGGTGCCGGTGAGGAACTGGTCGTACCCGCCGCCGCGTTTGGATTCCTCGATGTGGTAGGCCTGGTCGCGTCCGCCGGGGAAGAAGCCGGTGCCGACCATGCAGTCTTCTTTGACCAGGACGGGGACGGACATGGCCTTGAAGCCGTTATCGTTGACCATAAAGTTAAAGGCGTATTGGAGGACGGCGTTGTGCAGCCGCATGCCGTCGCCGGTGAGGACGTAGGAACGTGAGCCAGCCATCTTGACGCCGCGCTCGAAGTCGAAGAGGCCCAGCGCGTCGCCGAGCTCCATGTGGCTTTTGGGTTTGAAGCCCTTGTTGTCTTCGAAGGTTTTGGCCAGGTCGTAGCCAGCGGGCGCCCAGGTGCTCAGCTCGATGTTGTCGTCTGAGGAGGTGCCGACGGGGACATCGGGGTCCGCGGGCTGGGGAACCTGCAGCCAGAGCGATTCGCGGTGGAACTCGAGGTCGCGGACCTTGTCTTGGAGTTCGGCTTCTTTGGCTTTGCCCTGCTCGGACTGGGCTTTGAGGTCGTCGACCTGTTGTTGGAGGTCGGCCTTCTCGCCGTCGGACGCTTTCTTCATCCGACCCATGAGCGGGCCGATTTGCTTGGCGAGCTGGTTGCGCTCGGCGACGAGGTTTTGGAGTTCGGTCTGCGCGGCGCGGACCTGCTCGTCGAGGGACAAGAGCGCATCGATATCGGCGGACGAGTTTTTGTCGCTCGCGCCTTTGCGGTACTTGTCGGGGTTCTCACGCAGGTCTTTGAGGTCGATCATGGGAGGGGTAGTTTAGCGAGATGGGAAATGGTTAGCGCCCACCCGCAAGGGCGGGGTTTGATCTGAGATGGACCGTATCCGATATAGAGCCAAACCCCGCCCTTACGGGCGGGCGCTAACGGGCGATGCTTAGGAAATTTGGGGTCACGCCGCGCGGCGGAGGGAGCGCAGGGCGGTCTGGGTCATGGCCTGCCGGCGGAGCTTGCCGGCGAGCTTGCGGAGGTCCGCGTCGTTGGGCGAGAGCTCGATCGCGTGGTTGAGGCAGACGATGGCGCGGCGGAGCTGGCCGACCTTCGTGTAGCTGTCCACGAGCTGACGCCAGGCCTCGACGAGCGTGGGGCAGAGGCGGACGGCCTCGCGGCAGTCGGCGATGGCCTGGTCGTGGTTGTCGGCGGGGACAAGCGCCAGGGCGCGGAGGCGGAGGGCCTCAGCCAGGGATGCGTCGTCGTTGACCAGCAGGCCGTCCATCCCGTCGATGATCGGGCTGAGCAGGGCGATGGCCTGTTCGGCGAGTTGGGCGTCGAGCAGTTGCCGGGCCAGTTCGAGGACCTGGCGTGCGTCCTGGCCTGGGTTTTCGAGTTCGGCGAGCAGGTGCCGGGCGCGGGCTTCTTCGTCACCGGATTGATGGGCGGCCAGCGCGAGCCCTAAGTCGATGCCCGGCCGATCGGGCTGGTGGTCGCGCGCGGCGAGGTAGGCGGTGATCGCGAGCTCGGGTTGTTCGCGTTTGATGTGCAGGTCGCCGAGCAGGTGGTGCGCGGTCGCGTTGTCGGGCTCATGGGTGATGATGGCGGTGAGTCGGGCGAAGGCGGCGTCGAGGTCGTGGGCTTCGAGCAGCAGCGACGCGAGCTCGAGTTGGCCGATCGGGTCGTCGGGCTGGTCGGCGAGGTGTTCTTCGAAGAGCGTGCGGGCCTGGCCGAGTTGGCCGAGGTACCAGTGGGCGCGGGCGGCGTTGGCGTTGGCCTGGGGGTGGATGGGGTCGAGCTCGCGGGTGCGTTGCCAGCACCAGATCGCGCGGTTCAGCTCGCCACGCATCGCCAGTGAGTGCGCGATGTGGTCGAAGCACACCGGGCAGTCCGGCTCCTCTTGCTGCGCGAGGTAGAAGACGACCTCGGCCTGATCGTGGTCGCCGAGCTGTGCGTGGGCCGCGATGCGGTGGCAGTTGCACGCGTGCTGGGTCGGGTCGGCTTCGTGGGCCTGGTCCAGGTGGTGCAGCGCGTCTTCGGGTTCGCCCAGGCGCAGCAGGTCCGTGCCCAGGTGCAGGTGCGCCTCGTGGTCGTTGGGCTCGAGCTCGAGCACCTTGCGGTACGCGTCGGCGGCCTGGTCGTATCGCTGCAGCGCGTCGAGGGTCAGACCCAGCCCGAAGAGCCAGTCGCACTTCTCGGGGTGGATTGACAGCGCCCGGCGGAGCAGGCGCAAGGCGTGGTCCCAGCGTCCGGCTTCGTAGTGCCGCCAGGCGCGCTCGGCGTGCTGTTCGGCGATGGACCAGTCGTTCATGTTCTGCCTGCCTCATGAGCCTTGGGTGGGTCTGTAGCGTTTGGGTAACCCGCTGTGGTGGGTATCGGTTTAGCGCGGGGCCGACTTATGCCGGCCGACGGATTTTCCGACGCGGTTTTATTCGCACGGATTTACCCGAAATGCTCGATATGATGAGCTAGGGTCGGACGTCTTTATAGGTGACCGGCGGGGGACGGCCCTCCGCGATGAAACCCCTTTTGTCCCGACCGATAACCGACGCGTGGATCACACTGATAACGCAACCCGATTTTCGCCAACGACCGATAAGGTTCGCCGGCGGTGCGTGCCGTTGAGGTTTCTATCGTGTGTCATCTTGAGTGTGTTGGTGTGCGCGGGGGTTTCCTGGTCCGCGATCGCGGTGCCAGAGGAACTGGAGAACGCGTCCGTTAATCAGCTCGCGGACTGGATCGTCGAGGGCGGGACCGCCAGCGAGACCCGCCGGATGTGCGCCGATCAGTTGGTGCAGTATGCCGTGGACCGCAAACGCGGCGCGAACCGGGCGGTCGTCTCGATGTTGGATAAGGACCGACCGCTTCACGCCCGGCAGGCCGTGCTGCTGGCGATCGCTCGCTGCGAGGAAGCAGACGAGGTCACCGTGCTCGCGGACGCGACGCTGACGATGCGTACGTCCCTGCCCGCCGAGATGGAAGAGGTCTGGGCACGCACGCTCGGCCGGCTCGAGTTTGAGGACATCGCGAGGGACCTGGCGGAGATCGCCGGCGACGAGCAGGTCGAGCTGGAGCAGCGGCGCCTGGCGATCCGCGCGTTGGGCGAGCACCGCCGGCTGTTTGGCGCCAAACCGCTGATGGAGCTGACCAGCGTCAACCGTCTGCCGCAGGTCCAGGCCTGGGCCTACGACGCGCTTGCCAACCTCAGCCACCAGGACAAGCTCGGGCAGGACCGGGCCGCTTGGGCGCAGTGGTACAACGAGGCCAGCGATCTTAATGCCGGTCAGTGGCAGCGCATGCTCCATGAGAACCTGCTGCAACAAGTCCGCAGCAAGAACGAGACCGACAACCGGGTCCGCGATCGCCTGGTTCAGGCCCAGCGGGCGCTGCACCGCGCGACCGCGCCCGAACAGCGACAGGCTCTGCTCGTCGAACTGCTCCAGGACCCGCTGGACGCCAGTCGATCGCTCGCGATGGATTTAGTTCGTCAGCGCGCGGAAGACGGCGGGGAGTTCGGCCCGGTCTTGCGTGAACAGCTCCGCGCACGATTAGACGACAAGCTGGCACGCGTCCGAGAGGAGTCGTCGACGCTATTAGGCCAGCTACTGGATCAGCCCGGTGCAGACCTGATTGCCGATCGGTTGGCCGGCGGTGAAGAAGGCGCGTCGGCGGTTGAGCAGGCCTACCTCGTTGCTCTGACGCAGATGCCCCGGGCCAAGGCGCTTCGGCCGGGTTACGAGATGCTGGACAATCCGCTGCTCGAAGCGTCGGCCGCCGGCATGCTCGCCGCAGCGCACCGCGCGAAGCAGGGCGAAGAAGCGTTCTGGCAAGATGTGCGCGACCGCACGCGTGAGCAGCTCGACGGCGTTGATTCGCCGAGCCCGCAGATGGTGACGCTGCTTGGCCTGGTCGTGGAGGAAGACGACGACACGAGCTGGAAGCGGATCGGCGCCTGGTTGATCGCCAAAGATGACCGGGTGCGCGAGGCGGCGGCGCGGGTGTGGGCGGACTCGTCCAAGTCCCTGTCCGTGCTGGCTGAGCGCAGCGACGACGTGGTGATCCGCCCGATCGCGCTCAAAGCAATTGCCGAGCGTGGCACGCTGATCGAAACACTCAAGGGCGTGGCCAAGCGCCGCCCGACAGAAGCGGACGACGTGCGACTGTGGGAGCAGGCGATGATCGCGATGGCCAGCCGTGTGAAGCCCGCGCTGCTCATGGAGGTCATCAACGGCCTGGCGGATAAGAACGGCGAGACCCGCCAGGTGCGTGAGCGCATGCTGACCGCCGGGATCGATCAGTCCGCGACCGATGACCAGCCGACGCGTGAGAGCCTGAGCCTGCTGCTGGCCCGCGCCCGGGTGCGTGTGCTCGCGGACGCGCCGGCATTAGTTGTGCTCGACTATGAGGCCGTGCTCCAGCACCCGGACAAGCTCAACGAGGCGCAGCTCTACAACGCCCGGCGTGGCCTGGCGATGGCCTACCTCGCGGACTCTCGGATCGACGACACGCTGCGAATGCTCGGCGAGATCCTCAAGCCCAAGGGCGACCTGGTCGACGGCGCGAATAACGATGCGCTGCTGCCCGAACTTATCGCCGCCGCCAACGCCGCCATCGAGCAGGGCCGGGCCCCCGACGCTGACAAACTCGTCTCGGGCCTGCGGCTGATCTTTGGCGAGGCGCTCTCGGCCGCCAACGCCGAAAGGCTGGCCAACATCGAGGCCAAGATTAAGGCCCTGGCTGACGACACCCCCGCTCCCAACTGATCGGCTTGCCCGGCTATACTGGTCCGTTCACCCAAGCGAAACGAGACCCCCATGGCCAACCTCATCACCGGCAAAGCCTTCGTCCTCGGCGACGACATCGACACCGACCAGATCATCCCCGCTGAGTACCTCAGCTACGACCCCTCGATCCCCGAGGAACGCAAGATGTTCGGCTACTATGCCTGCGTCGGCGTCCCCGAGGCCAAGTGCGGCCTGCCCAAGGGCAACCTCAAGTTCGTCGAAGACGACGCCTACAAGTGCGACTACACCTTCATCGTCGGCGGCAAGAATTTTGGCTGCGGCAGTTCACGTGAGCACGCGCCTCTCGCGCTCGCCGAGGCCGGCGCCACCGTCGTCATCGCCGAGTTCTACGCACGCATCTTCTACCGCAACTGCGTCAACGGCGGCTACCTGCTCCCCGCCGAGTGCGACACCCGCCTGATCGAAGGCGAGGTCTCCACCGACGACGAACTGGAGCTGGACATCGACAACAGCACGCTGACCAACAAGACCACGGGCAAGAGCTATAAGCTCAACCCGCTGGGCGACGTCAAGCCCATCATCGACGCCGGCGGCGTCTTCGGCTACGCCCGCGCGAACGGCATGATTGCGTCGGAGTGATAGCGTTATTGCCTCCGTTAGCCGTCGCCTGCAAAGCGACGTGCTCGGGCGTAAAAAGAACTTCGCCACACGTCGCCTTGCAGGCGACGGCTAGTCATCGACGCTTTGTTCATGATGGGTGCCACACAACTTGCTTCAGAAAGCTGTGTGCGAATCGTCTTGGATGAATCAGAAACACTTTGCATATAGCTGCCTGCGGCAGTTATGTGGCACCCGGCTATATACGATTAACCATTTCTATTGCGTTGTCTAATGCTTTAAGTAGAGATGCATCGATGCTCTTAGCATCTCTTTGAAACTGTTGCAATTCAAGTCCAATCTCACCAAGCAGTTCTGAGCCTGTTGTCCAGGCCACACGGTTGAGCATGAAGTCCAGCTTCTTCGCCAATTCATGATGGCCGTAAATCTGTAGTTCGGTGATCAAAATTCGAAAGCATTCATAGTCAATCTTTTTGGAACAACTCATTTGAAACGCCTTATTTGGATTTCGGCGTGTGCTACTCCAAATCCTTCGCCGCGGTCATTTCCTTAATCGGCGTCAAATCCAACTTCCGGAACTCGACGTGAGCGCCCTCCGCCTGCAGCGCGATCTGGCCCTCGCTCGCCGTCGCGTCGAAGCCGTCGTTGACCAGGTCGTTGTTGACCCACACGCGGATCTTGTCGCCCAGCGTTTCGATCACCATCGTGTTCCATTCGCCCAGTTCGTTCTCGCTGCCATCCGTGAGGTTGCGGATGTGGCGGGACTGGCCCTTCTTGCCGCCGTAGTTCTCTGGCGGGCCGTTGCGGCGCTCGGCCATGTTCGGGACCGAGATGTTCTCGTGGATGCACCAGAAGTCGCCTGCCTGCTTGTGCTGGAGCTGCACCTCGACCGACGCGGGGAACATATCGTAGAGCACGCGCGGCCGCTTGCCATCGGTGTGCACCAGCACGCCGCAGTTGCCCGGCTTGTCGGCGAAGCGGTATTGCACTTCCAGGCGGTAGTCCTTAAAGGATTTCTTGGTGATGAGGTGACCCAGGGGCCGGCCCATGGAGACGAGCTTGCCGTCACGGATCAGGAAGCTGGGCTTGATGTCCGGGTTGTCGTCGGCATCGGGGACGTCCGGGTACCAGCCGGTGAGCTTCTCGTCGGGGACCAAGGAGATCGTCTTGGCTTCGGGCTTGGACAGGTCCATTGCGGCGGTGAGTTCCTTGATCGGTGTCAGTTCGACCTTGCGGAACTCGACTTCCGATCCCTCGGCCTGCAGGGCGATCTGGCCGCTGGTGGCGGTGGCGCCGAAGCCATCGTTGACCAGGTCGCCGTTGACCCAGACGCGGACCTTATCGCCCAGGCACTCGATCTGCATGCGGTTCCATTCGCCGACGGGGTTCTCGCTGCCATCGGTGAGGTTGCGGATGTGGCGGTTCTGGCCGCGCTTGCCGCCCCAGGATTCGGGCTTGCCGTTGCGGCGGGTTTCCATCTTGGGCACCGAGATGTTTTCGTGGATGCACCAGAAGTCGCCGGCGTTGCGGTTCATCATCTGCACCTCGATCGACTTGGGGAACAGGCTGGACAGCACGCGCGGGGTCGAAGTATGCACCAGCACGCCGCAGTTGCCCGGCTTGGCGGCGAAGCGGTACTCGACGACTAGTCGGTAGTCCTTGTACTGCTTGTCCGAGATCAAGTGCCCGACAGGGCGGCCCTTGCTGACCAGCAGGCCGTCGCGGACGATGAAGCTCGGCGGGCTGTCGGGCTTGTTGTCGGCCTGTGGGACATCGGCCTTCCAGCCGGTCAGGTCCTTGCCGTTGAACAGCGAGACGGTCTTGGCCTTGTTGCTATTGCACGCGGCGGATACTTCGCCGGAGCCCGAGCCACAGCCGCCGCAGCTAGACTTGCAGCCAGCGATGGCGATGGTGAACAGGGCGATCAGGGCGGTCAGGCGGAGGGTGTGCATGGGGGTTCCTTTGAGCGAATCTCTTTGCCGCGAGTATACCTCGGGCGATGATTCAGGCGACGAAATAGCCGCGACGCTACACGCCGCAGGCTAAGGAAGACAATCTTTCATAATGAACCGCCGAGGCGTGGCCTCGCGGCTATCTGCGCGAGATCACGTATCAATCAAATCCCGACGCACACCGACTTGGTTTCGAGGTAGTTCTCGACCGCCGCGTAGCCCATCTCTCGACCCCAGCCGGACTGCTTATACCCGCCGAAGGGCAGGGCGGCGTCAAAGACGTTGTAGCAGTTGATCCACACGGTACCGGCGCGGATGGCCTTGGCTAATCGGTGGGCTTTGGAGATGTCACTCGTCCAAACGCCCGCGGCCAGGCCGTAGTCCGTGTCGTTGGCGCGGGTCGCGAGTTCGCGGTCGTCTTTGAATGGCAGGGCGGTAACGACCGGGCCGAAGATCTCTTCCTTCACGACCTTCATGTCGTCGTTGACGTGCGAGAGAACGGTGGGCTGGACGAAGTAGCCCGGGCCATCGATGGCGCTGCCTCCTACGGTCGCGGTCGCCCCGCCGGACAGGCCCTCGGAGAGATAGCCTTTCACGCGGTCGTGCTGCTCCTTGGAGACCAGCGGGCCCATCTCGGTCGCGTCGTCGAAGCCGCTGCCGACCTTCATGTTCTTGGCGATGTCGCTGACGCCGGATACGACGTCGTCGAAGATGTCCTGCTCAACGAAGAGCCGCGAGCCGGCGGAGCAGACCTGGCCTTGGTTGAAGAAGATGGCGGAGGCCGCACCGGCGATAGCGGTGTCCAGGTCCGCATCCTTGTAGACGATGTTGGGGCTCTTGCCGCCCAGTTCGAGCGTGACCTTTTTGAGGTTGCCCGCCGCGGCCTTAAGGATCAGCTTGCCGACCTCGGTCGAACCGGTGAACGCGACCTTGTCCACGCCGTCGTGCGCCGCGATCGCGGTACCGGCCGTCTCGCCCATCCCCGTAACGATGTTGACCACGCCATCGGGGATGCCCGCTTCCTGGATCAGTTCGCCCAGCCGCAGTGCCGACAACGGTGTCTGCTCCGCGGGCTTGAGCACGACGGTGCACCCCGCGGCCAGGGCCGGGCCCAGCTTCCACGCCGCCATCAGCAGTGGGAAGTTCCACGGGATGATCTGGCCGACCACGCCGACCGGCTCTTTAGCCGTGTACGCGTGGAAGTCGGCGCCGGGCGCGTAGGGCACGGTGATCGGGAAGGTGTCGCCGCTGATCTTCGTCACCCAACCGGCCATATAGCGGAACATGTCCGCGGCCAGCGCGACATCCACCGCGAGCGCGACGCCGTAGGGCTTGCCGTTGTCCATCGTCTCCAGTCGGGCGAATTCTTCCTTGTTCTCTTCAATGAGTTCGCCGATCTTCCAGATCAGTTTGCCGCGCTCGGAGGGGGAGAGCTTGGACCAGGGCCCGTCCTCGAAAGCGGTGCGCGCGGCGGTGACCGCCTGATCGACATCCGTCTTATCACCGGCCGCGCACTGCGCGACGACCTCGCCCGACGCGGGGTTGTACACCTCAAAGGTTTCACCCGAGCTTGCTTCACCCCACTTGCCGTTGATCAGCAGGTGCTTGGGCTTGGCGAGGAACGGCTGGAGCGATTCGGGAACGGATGTCGGGGTTGCGGTTGTCATGGCAGGCTCCTGAGCGGAATGGGATAGGCAGAAGGGTGATCGGCGCGCAATCGCGCACGACGCACCCCTGACTATAACCACACACCGCTTAATCTCCGCGCTGAAAACACGCTGTCGCTGCAATTTTCAGCTTGCGTATCCCATGAAAACAGCCCGCGCCGGTGCCGCGGCGCGGGCTGGATTATTGATGGCATGTCGGTCTCGAAGGGCCTTTGCCACGACTTCCTGTAGATGCCGCAACGGCTACCGGCAGATGTAGTAGTTGTTGATGATGTCGTGCTCGGGCAAATGCACGTTGACTTGGTCAAAGCCCGCCTCGCCGAGCATCTGGACGGCCAGCTCCTCGCCCCAGACGGTGCCCAGGCCGTCGCCGCCCTGCGCGAGCGAGACGGTCATGCAGTGCATCGTCGAGATGGTGTAGAAGAACGGACTCAACGGGTGCTGCACGTTCTTCTCGAGGTATATGCTCGTGGAGATGTCCTGCATGAGGAAGGTCGCACTGTTGATCGGGTCCTACTTCCCCGAGCTGCAATGATGGGCCTATGATTACGTTCATCCCGACGATCGGAGCAGAATGATGAACGCAGACTTTCTGAAAACAAAACACGACGCGGGCCTGGACTGGGCCGACTATCTTGCCAGCGCGACCGAAGACCAGCGGGCCGCCTGGCAGAAGGTCTACGACCAGGTGCAGCTCACCGATACACAGAAGCAGATGCTCGG
>Ga0213866_10003628_pt1 | contig 10419 bp, 6 predicted proteins | sample PICome_11_FD_160079 | JGI IMG/M metagenome (GOLD analysis project Ga0213866, IMG submission 160079) | Coastal seawater microbial communities near Pivers Island, North Carolina, United States - PICO284 | ecosystem: Environmental > Aquatic > Marine > Coastal | place: USA: North Carolina... | reverse complement strand
CCTGTCGATGAATCTAGCGATAAAGCTAAGAAATATGCTGTCAGTATTTATATTGATAATTCCTTCAGTATGGACGCTGAAAATGAACAAGGCAGACTACTTTTAAACGCCAAGCAACATGCTCAAGCTATTGTTGATGCTTATGCTAGTAGCGATGAATTTTACTTGTTAAATAACGATTTTAGAGGCATTCAACAAAGGGCACTCAACAAAGAGCAATTCTCCAAAGCCTTGAATGCCGTTGAGAGTTCGGCACGTACCCACAACCTCAATCAAATTTACAAACGCCAAAAAAATATCCTTGAAAATAGCTCATCGGATAAAAAAGATATTTATATCATTTCTGATTTTCAAAACACTATTTCGGATTTAGACATCTATAGTCAAGACTCCCTCTATTCTGTTAGATTAGTTGCAGTAAAACCTTACACCAACGACAATTTGTATGTCGATAGCTGCTGGCTCAATACTCCTAACCCACGGTTAGAACAAAATATTAGCCTCTTTGCAAGTGTAAAAAATAATAACTCTGAAGAAAAGAGAGAAGTCTATATAGGTTTAGAAATCGATGGGCAACAAAAAGCCATAGCTACTAAAGAAGTCGCTAATGAAGACGTAATTGAACTGAACTTTACAGTCAATACGGAAGGTTGGCACAAAGGAAAATTGAGTTTACAAGATTATCCCATTAGTTTTGATGATGACTTCTATTTTAGTTTTGAGGTAAAACCCCAACTGAATGTTCAGCACATTTATGAGAGTACTTCTCAAGCCTCACTAGAAAAACTCTTTGCTAAGGATAGCTATTTCAATTATAGCAAACAAAATATTAAGCAAATCGATTACAAGGGTTTAAACCAATCTCAGCTTATCATTTTAGATGGTTTAAATGACTTATCCTCTGGCTTTCAGCAAAGTCTTAAAAATGCCATAGAAAAAGGCTCGTCAGTACTAGTGTTCCCTAATGCTGACATAAATACTGTAACTTATAAGACCTTTAGTCAATTGTTAAATATTGACTACTATGAAAAGTTGAACGAGCAAGAAATAAAAATACAATCTCTAGAAGATAAACACCCCCTATTTGATGGTGTTTTCGAAACAATTGATGAGCGTTTGAACTTTCCGAAAGTCAAGCAATATTATACCATCGGTCAGCAGTCAAGAAGTGTAGGCGTACCCATTCTTAAACTAGAAGATAACAATGGCTTTTTGAATGAATACCAATTGGCCAAAGGCAAGGTTTACCTTTCTTCGGTTGGTCTCGATGATAGCTTTGGTAATTTTAGTCAACACGCTTTGTTTGTACCCATACTCTACAATATCGCTTCTTATGCTGGTGGCAAACAAAATTTATTCTATACCATTGGACAAGAAAATATTCCTATTTCAACAAGGACTTTCGAAAACCCTATGCGTTTGTTTAACGACAAGAGTGAGATAATACCCGAAGTTAGCCCAAGTGGCTTATGGTTAGCCAATCAGATAACTGAGGCTAATCATTACGAACTCAAGGACAACAAGCAAGAAACTAAGGCTTTTCTCAGCTTTAACTACAACCGATCAGAAAGTGATTTGACCTTATTAGATGAGGAAAGTTTAAGAAGTCTTAGTGAACAACAAGCCAATGTCTTTTTTCTAGATAGTAAATTGGACAATTTGAGCAAGTACCTTCAAGATTTAAATACAGGTATTCCCTTGTGGCTTAGTTGTATCCTACTCACCCTATTCTTTTTATTGATAGAAACCCTTTTAATACGATTATTATGAGCATATTATTTCAATCCGTTAAAGTGATAGATTCACAATCCAAGTACAATAACAAAACCGTAGATGTATTGGTCAATAAAGGTGTCATTAAATCCATTGGTAAAAACATTGAACCACCCAAAAGGTGTAAAATCATAAACGGTAAGGGACTGCATTTATCGCCCGGTTTGATGGATTTGCACGTCAATTACAGAGATCCCGGTTTCGATTGGAAAGAAGATTTGAATACTGGAATACAAGCCTCAGCAAAAGGAGGCTTTACTTCGGTACTCTATATGCCTAGCAACAATCCGAGTACCAATAGCAAAGTACAAGTCGATTATATCCGAAATGCTACTAAAGGTAGTGTAGTTGAAGTCATACCAGCAGGAAATGTTACGTTAGACCATCAAGGCCAACAACTCACAGAGCTGTATGAAATGAGCCAATCGGGAGCAAAAGCCTTTACAGACGATAGAAACAGTATTCAGAAAGCAGATGTGATGAAGTTAGCCCTACTCTACACCAAGAACTTTGACGGACTAGTCATGAATCAACCAAACGATAAAACCATCAGCTCTGAAGGTAAAATGAACGAAGGCATAGCCAGTACAAAACTAGGTTTGAAAGGAATACCAGCACTTGCCGAAGAAGTGATGTTAGCTAGAGATATAGAATTGCTTGAATATACCCGAGGTAAATTTCACGCTAGTAGAATTTCTACTAAAAAAAGTGTGGAACTTATCCGAGCAGCTAAGAAAAAAGGTCTTAATGTAAGTGCTGATGTGGCCATACATAATCTAATTTTACAAGACCAAGATTGTGACACTTTCGATAGCAATTACAAGGTATTTCCACCTCTAAGAACCTCTGAAGATATACAAGCCTTGAAAGAAGGTTTAAAAGATGGTACCATTGACGCTATTTGTTCTGACCATTGCCCTGAAGATGTAGAACATAAAGTACTGACTTTCGACCACGCCAATTTTGGTATCATAGGAGCACAAACTGTTTTACCTCTAGCCCTAGAATTGGAAAAGGAATTGGGGCTCCATACCATTATTGATGCCCTGAGCCACAATCCTAGAAAACTTCTCGGTATAGACTGCCAGACTATTGAAGAAGGTGCAGAAGCCAACCTGTGTTGTTTTAGTACTAGCGACGAATGGACCTTTAATGAAGAAAGCATCGTATCTAAATCCAAAAATACGCCTTTCCTCAACCGAACTTTCAAAACGAAAGTATGGGGAACAGTTAAAGGTTCACTAAGTACCTTTTAAAAGTCTATACTCAAACCGTCGTATGCCAATTGTATGTGTTGTGGTAAGTCCCTATTAACGCTATGGTGGTCGCCCATAAGGTGGCTAATGTGGGTCAAATAAGCCGACTCTGCTTTCACTTTTTGAGACAATTCTACGGCTTCATCTAAAGTGAAATGAGAGATGTGTTTTTCTTTTCTTAAAGCACTAACTATAAGTATTTTAGAGCCTTTTATCTTTTGTAATTGTTTATCATCAATATAATTCACATCGGTAATGTAAACTAAGTCATTTATACGAAAACCCAAGACCTTCATTTTGTGGTGCATCAGCTCAATGCTTTGAAAAGGAATATCGCCAATGCTAAAATTAGACTCAGCGTCTATGGTATGCAATTGCACTTTGGGAATACCGGGGTATTGATAGGTCGAGAAGACATAATGAAATTCTCGTTTTAGAGCCTCTTGTACCCTATCGGTAGCATAAATGGGCATTTCCTTTTTGAACTTGAAATTAAAAGCCCTGACATCGTCCATACCTGCTATATGGTCTTTATGCTCGTGAGTAAACAAGACAGCATCTAATTTTTGGACATTTTCTCTCAACATCTGTTGTCTAAAATCAGGGCCTGTATCTATGACTACTGTTGTATTGTCACTTTCTATCAAGACAGACGTTCTGAGGCGTTTATCCTCGCTATTTACCGATGTACACACCTCACACTGACAGCCAATGACGGGTACGCCTTGAGAAGTCCCGGTACCTAAAAAAGTAATTTTCATTATTTCGAAAAATTTTTGTCTAAAAATAACACTATTATAGTTGTTATTTAACATTCTGTTTTTACATTTGCTAAAAGTATCTAAGTATGACAAAACCAGTAGTTTTATCTCCTACCCAAAAAGCCCTGCAAATTAACTTAGACAGTACCCTTTACGGAACTTTTGCTGAGATTGGGGCTGGACAAGAAGTTGTAAGGCATTTCTTCAGAGCTGGTGGTGCTTCAGGAACCATAGCCAAAACCATGTCTGCCTATGATAAAGACTTTAGCGATGCCATCTACGGCAAAGAAATTGATGGACGTTACGTTTCTCGTTCACGACTAAAGAAGATACTTAATCAAGAATACGGACTCATAGAGAGCCGTTTAAAACGCAAAGAACACCCTAATAAAAAATACTTCACCTTTGCCAATACCCTAGCCACCATCAATTACTCCAAAACAGTAAAGGGTCACGGCTGGATGGGTTGTCGCTTTCAGACTGACCCCAACAAAGGCTACAACGAGGTTATTTTTCACGTTAGACTCAACGACAACGATGCTAAGATACAACAAGAAACTATCGGCGTTATGGGTACTAACCTCATTTACGGTTGTTTCAACTACTACAACGAGCCTAAGAAACTCATACAATCCATTTACGACAACCTCACTCGAGACAATGTAGAAATGGACATGATACATATGGAAGGCCCTGACTTTGAAGGAGTGGACAATCGCCTACTCAGTTTAATCTTAGTTAAGGAAAATATGACCGATGCTGTTATCTTCGGTCCTGATGGCAAGAACCAACAACCCTCCGATGTCCTTTACAAGAAAAACATTTTAACTATTCGAGGAAGTTTCAGACCCGTTACTAAGGTCAACCTCGATATGATGGAAAATGGTTACAATTCTTTTATCAAAGAAAATAAGGTGGACAAAGACAATGTGCAATTGTTATTTGAAATTACCCTAAGTAACCTTAAGATGGAAGGTGATATTGACGAAAAAGATTTCCTAGACAGAGCAGATATTCTCTGTTCTCTAGGGCATACCGTACTCATTTCCAATTATAGAAAGTACTACAAGCTGATTGAGTATTTTTCCAATTATACAAAAGCACGTATGGGGCTAATTATAGGAGTAAACAATTTATTGGAGATTTTTGACGATAAATATTACCGCAACCTCAATGGTGGTATTTTAGAAGCCTTTGGTATTCTCTTTACTCGAGATTTAAAAATATACCTCTACCCCTACCAAGCCGATGCTAACGACACCTTGCTTAATAGCAAGAACATACCCATTCATAGAAGATTGCGTCCCCTTTATGACTATTTGCTAACCAATGGTAGAATAAAAGATTTGAATTTCAAACCCAAAGTTTTACAAATTTTCTCTAGAGATATACTGGAGAAAATAAGAAAGAAAAAAGACGGATGGCAAGATGGTGTACCCGATGGAGTGAGTGACATCATTGTTGAGAAAAAATTATTCGGTATGAAATAAAAAAAAGCGACCGAAGTCGCTTTTTTAGTACTAAAAAGTACAATAATCTATTGTTGTTTAATTCAACAGAAAAATGGCGTATTAAAACACAAAAAAAAGACCACTAAAAGTGGTCTTTTTTATTATGTTTTATATTGTAAACTAGTAATTTACAGAAGCCGAGAATTGTAACATTACTCTAGCTTTTTCACCGTTTTGGTAGCCTGGAAGAACGAAGTTCAAGCCTTCTACAGTTTCGGTAATCATAGTATTTAATGTATTTTCTAAAGCAAGTTTTTCTTGCTCGTTTTCGGCATTAACAAAAACACCTCTCAGCAACTGAACGTTGGAAACGCTACCGTCTTTTTCTACCACTAAGCTAATCACACATTTGGTAATATTTCCAGTCGTTTCTTCTAATACAACAGCCGCTTTGATGTAATCCGATAACTGTTTCATAGTGCAGGGATAAGGTGCATCGGCATAGTTTGGGTCTTCACATTGTTGGAAAACAGGCATAACTTCAGCACGTCTCAAAATATCGTCTGAGCTAGATTGGGCTAGAGAAACAAATGACAAAATTGTCAAGCAAAAAGCGAATAATCCTTTCATAAATTTTGGGGTTTAAATGAATTTACAATTTACGAATATTTCTTAATAAGCCAACAAGTCGTTTAGCTTTTGCTCAAAGCCTTGTTTGGCTAAGAAATTATCTTCTAGATTTTTAGCAAATGGTACAGCAGTATTCAGACTTGCCGAACGCATAACAGGTGCGTCTAAATACTCAAAACAATGTTCGCTTATCAATGCCGAAATATCAGCGCCAAAACCACCCACTTCGCAATCTTCGTGCAGTATAATGACTCTAGCTGTTTTATGTACAGAAGCAAAAATGGTATTGGTATCTAGTGGCACTAAGGTACGTAAATCAATAAGGTCGGCGGAAATGTGTGGGTTTTTTTCCAACACTTCCAATGCCCAATGTACACCTGATCCGTAAGAAATAATGGTCACCTCTTGCCCCTCTTTTAGTAGATTGGCTTTGCCAATTTCTAGAGTATAGTAATCGTCATTAACATCTTGATAGACACTACGGTACAAGGCTTTATGCTCGAAGAACATGACTGGGTTAGGATCTTCAATAGCTGCTGCTATTAAACCTTTGGCATCGGCAGGAAAGGCTGGATAAACCACCTTTAATCCGGGGGTATGCGTAAACCAAGCCTCATTGGATTGGGAATGAAAGGGCCCTGCTCCTACACCAGCTCCTGTAGGCATACGTACAACTACATCGGCGGCTTGTCCCCATCGATAGTGTACCTTGGCCAAATAATTGACAATAGGGTTAAATCCTGAGCTTACAAAATCGGCAAACTGCATTTCCATAATGGCTTTATAGCCATTGATGGACAAGCCCATAGCGGCACTAACAATTGCCGATTCGCATATGGGCGTATTGCGTACCCTTTCTTTGCCAAATTCATCAATAAAGCCATCTGTAATTTTAAACACGCCTCCATATTCGGCAATATCTTGTCCCATCACTACGGTATTTGGGTGCTTTTGCATAGACTGTTTTAAACCATCAGAAATGGCATCTACCATACGTATATTAGTGGTGGTGCTGTTGGCAGGTAGCTGTTCCTCAAAATCAAAAGGACTGTACATATCTGCCAATTCTTGATCAGTACTAGATTTAACTTCTTCTTCAGCAAAGGCCGTATCCAAAGAACTATTAATGTCTTCTTTTATCTGTGCTTTGATGTCTTCTATCATCTCGGAAGTAAGTAGCTTTTCTGATATTAAAAATTGTTCGTAGTTCTGTACTGGGTCTTTGTCTTGCCACATGTCAAACTTCTCTTGAGGAACGTATTTTGTACCTGAGGCTTCTTCGTGTCCCCTCATTCTAAAGGTCATGCACTCCAACAATACAGGCTTAGGTTTTTTTTGTATTTCTGCCCTTAACTGAGAAATGGTTCTGTACACTTCCAAAAGGTTATTACCGTCGATGGTATAGCTTTCCATGCCAAAGCCTTTGCCTTTATCGGCTATTTGTTGGCATCTGAATTGTTCATTGGTAGGTGTTGATAAGCCGTAGCCGTTATTTTCTACAATAAAGATAACGGGCAAATCCCAAACGGCGGCTACATTCAAAGCCTCGTGAAAATCACCTTCAGATGTACCACCTTCTCCAGTAAATACAGCTGTGACTTGTTTGTTGTCTTTAAGTTTATTGGCTAAGGCTATACCGTCTGCTACACCCAATTGAGGACCTAGATGCGATATCATACCGACTACCTTATGCTCCTGACTGCCAAAATGAAAAGAACGGTCTCTACCCTTAGTAAAGCCGTTCATCTTACCTTGAAACTGAGAAAACAAACGATTTAAAGGAACGCTTTTAGTGGTAAAAACGCCTAGGTTTCTATGCATAGGCAAAATGTATTCCTCTTGTTCCATAGCCGAAGAAACACCAACAGCGATGGCTTCTTGACCTATACCAGAAAACCATTTGGATATCTTGCCTTGACGTAACAGAATGAGCATCTTCTCCTCTATCATTCTCGGCTTAAGTATGGATTTGTACAAGTCTAAAAGTTGCTCGTCAGGGATACCTTTTCTATTGAATATCATAAACTTTATTCCTTCATTAAGTGAGTAAAAATAGAATAATTCGTTACTTTGTGCAATAAATTTCAAGCAATGAATTGGGAAAATATCATTATCATACTTTTAGTGTTTTCAGCTGTAGTTTATCTGATTAAAACCTTGCGAAAGCCTAAATCCAATTGTGGCGACGATAGTTGTAATTGTGAATAAATTATGAGTATTTCTCACTTACTTACTTTTCTAAAAAAGGTCTTAACCTTATGTCTTATCTATAGCTTAAGTCGATTAGCATTTTATTTCTATAATTTTTCTGATAGTGAAGTAAGTCATCTATTTTTAGCATTCCTAGAGGGTATTCGCTTCGATATATCGGCTATTTTGTATATCAACCTACCCCTTGTGCTGCTATTCATTTTTCACTACATATTACCCCAATCCAAGATTTACAATCGTTTTCTAAGTGCTGTTTTTATTCTAGTCAATACGCCTTTTATACTACTCAACAACATCGATATTGTCTTTTACGCTTTTAACCTCAAACGCAGTACCATAGACTTTTTTAGCTTCATCACTAAAGACGATTTTTTTGGTGTTTACCTCAAGTATATCTTAGAATACTGGCCCGTAACTTTGTTGTTCATCGCCCAAATGCTAGTGTTGTGTTATACACTAAAGCTACCCAAAGTTATTCAGCGTAAACCCATTGATCTCCTGCTTTTTATTTTTCTTGTTGGTAGTATCGTCTTGGGCTTAAGAGGTGGTACTCAACTCAAACCCATCAAAACCATTAATGCTGGTGTGCTTTCTTCTTGTAACGAGTCCGATTTGGTGTTGAACACGCCTTTTACAATTCTACATTCTTACCAACAAAATAGCTTGCAAGCCTATACTTACTTTGAATCCGACCAAAGTAATTATTACAATACCCTTCACCGTTACGAATCCGATGGCTTTAGTAAGCAAAATATCGTTATCATCATCTTAGAAAGTTTCTCCAAAGAATTTGTAGGCTATTACAATGACGGTCAAGGCTACACCCCTTTTCTAGATAGCTTAATGTCCACAGGATTGGTCGCACAAAATGCCTATGCCAATGGTGTACGTTCTATAGAAGCATTACCTGCCATTACTGCCTCTATTCCTTCGCTAATGACAGAGCCATTCATCACCTCGTCTTATGCTAATAACAACTACACTAGCATAGCGTCTATCTTAACTAAAGAAGACTATCATACCTCCTTTTTTCACGGTGGACAAAAAGGGACTATGGGCTTTTATGAATTTTCTAAAAAGGCTGGATTTACCGACTATCACGGTAGAGAAGAATTCAATGACGATAGACATTACGATAAGCATTGGGGTATATTTGACGAGCCTTTTTTCTCCTATTTTGCTGAGCAATTGAATACGTTTGAGAAGCCATTTCTAAGCGTCTTTTTCTCCCTCACTTCTCACCCACCATACCGTATACCAGCAGAGTATGAAAACCAATTTCCTAAAGGGGAATTGGATATACACGAAAGTATAGCCTATTCCGATAATGCCCTAAGCACATTTTTCCAAACTGCCCAACATATGGATTGGTTCGATAACACCTTATTTGTCATCACTGCCGACCATACTTCGCCACATTCTAGTAAAGCTGCTTACAAAAATAAAATCGGTAGATATGCTGTGCCTATGCTATTTTGGAAAAGCGATAGCACACTAAAAGGTTCAGTTGAAAATACTAGCCAACACATAGACATCTTACCCACCGTATTGGACTTGATAGGATATGAGCAAGAATTTTTTAGCTTTGGTCAATCAATATTACAAGGACAAGACTTGGCTGTATCCTTTCTAAAAAACGAATACCTGATGATAACACAAGACGGATATCTAGTGAATAAAGACGAAGTCTATACCACCTACAAGGATAAAACATTGAAAGAGAGTATGCCTAATTCTACTGTTCTTGTCAATCGGTTAAAAGCTATCAAACAAGGCTTTAATAACTCTATGATTACTAACCAAATGAGCGTCCATGAAAATTAGATTTATAATCAATCCCATCTCTGGTAAAGCCCAACATAAAGGTTTAGAAAGTCGTATTGAAAAGCACCTTGACTTGAACAAATTTGATTTTGACTATTTCTATACTGAAAGAGCAAAACATGCTACCGAATTGGCACAACAAGCAGTAAAAGATAAGATAGATGTGGTAGTGGCTGTTGGTGGCGATGGCACTATGCACGAATGTGCTAAAGGTTTATTAGGAAGTCAAACGGCTTTAGCAGTACTGCCTTGTGGTTCTGGTAATGGTTTTGCTTTTCATTTTGGTATGGAAAGGGATATTGACAAAGCCATTAAGCAACTTAACATTTCGGATTTCAAAACCATAGATAGCTGCACAGCTAACGGACTACCCTTTTTTAACGTTTCTGGTGTTGGCTTCGATGCTCATATTGCTCACCTTTTTGCAACGACTAAGATAAGGGGCTTTTCATCTTACGTCAAATTGGTCTTGCGTGAGTGTGCCAACTACCCAGCTCAAGATTATACACTAGA
>Ga0213866_10003627_pt1 | contig 10420 bp, 7 predicted proteins | sample PICome_11_FD_160079 | JGI IMG/M metagenome (GOLD analysis project Ga0213866, IMG submission 160079) | Coastal seawater microbial communities near Pivers Island, North Carolina, United States - PICO284 | ecosystem: Environmental > Aquatic > Marine > Coastal | place: USA: North Carolina... | reverse complement strand
GTTCTCAGCGGTCATGAAGCCATTGCCGTCGGCATCGCTGGTGAAGGCGAGGTGGATCTCGTTCGGTGGCACTTCAACAGGACCCTCGATGAACTGAAAGTGGTCGCCGCCGTTCTCCGAGCACGGGGCTTCGTGCACATGGCTGATGAAGTCGACATCGGCCGGCAGGCCCGACACCTCCAGCGTCACCGTGGTGCCGCTGGCGTGACGAGCGATGACTGCAGTACCAGCGACGTCGTCGTAACCGGCTGGGCGCGTGTCGAGCAGCTGGAACTCGCCGCGGGAAAGCTCTGCACCCTCGACCTCCTCAGCGGGCGTCGCGTCCGCGTCGCCCATGTTCATGCCCATGGCTGAGTGGTCCATGCCGTTCATGGCTTCGGTGCTGGAGTCGTCGTCGGATCCGCAGGCGGCGAGTGCGAGAGCGCCGACAGCGAAGAGCGCGCCCAGGTGGGCGCGGCAAGGGGGTCGCGTCATGAAGGTCATGATCGTCCTTTCGTGGTTGATGTGTCTGAAGCGTGAAAGCGTCAGACCATCGGCGGGCCACGAAGACGGAAGCGGCCGGGAGCCCACACCGAGCGGAGTGGGGTCGCCATCGGCGCAACCACAGCGAGCGGAGCGACGACCGGTCGCGGCGCAACAGCACCGAAGATCCGAACGAGCACGCCAGCACTCGCTGCGAGCAGCCGCACCGCCATCCAGGCGATAATCGGCTGCAGGAGCAAGCCGAACAAGACGGGTGCACTAAAAAGGGAGACGAGGTCACCGATCACCACTCGCTCACCGACCTCGAGCACGAGGTACGCGCCCACCTGCAGGAGTGCGAGACGGTGCCACGACGGCGGCGATCCCCCGCCAGCCCGCAACACCCGCACGGCTGCGGCCCAACCTGCGATACACAGAGCGACTAGTGCGACTGGGCCGAACACTGCGAGGTGAGTGTGCGGCACGAAGGTTGCGTCGGATCCGGTAAGCAGACCCAGGACGTACCCGAGTTCATGCGCAGCGATCATGCCTGCCCCCACAAGAGCCATTAGGCCGGCGGGGTCAACACCCTGCCGATCGTTCAGCGCAAGCACGTTCTTTAAGATATCTACGGCGGGCACCGTTCTCACCGCAGGGTCGGGGATCCAGGACACGCCCAGAAGGTGTCCGCACACCATGCACTTGCTCGGGACTCGGTCGATCTTCGTATCCAGCAACACCGAACCGGAGAGATCACCGAGGGTCGAGATACGGCCACCCAGCGCAGCAGAGATCGTGGTGATCCCCAGTTCGTCGGTCCCGCCTCCGGCAAGTTCATCGAGCACCGACTCGAGCGGCGGTGAGAGCAGGACGCCTTGCATCTCGACCGGGCCGGGCGCCGAACGTAAGGTCTGCTCGACGGTGCTGCGGCTCATAGCAACGGCATCGAGACCGGTCAGGAGCTCACGACACCGTCGGTATCGGCGATGTACCCGTCGACGCTCGCAGACTTGAAGACCTTGCACGCGATCCCCCACCCGATAGCCGGGCGGAGGTTCAACTACCGTTTCCAACCCAGCGCTACCGAAGGACCTCCGATGACCACAAACCGCAAGCAGCACCTGCTCGACACAGCGGTCTCCGACGGAGCCGCCCCATTTCTCGTGGCCATGACCGCCGACTCCGACGGCGTCACCTGGTCGGGCGCATCCGGCGACGCAGCGCCGGGTATGCCCGCCGCCCCCGAAACCGTGCACGCCATCTTCTCGATGACCAAAGCCGTCGGCTCGACGGCGGCGATGATGCTGATCGACCGCGACGAGTTGGGGATCGACGACCCGGTCGACGCCTACCTCCCCGAGGCGCGCAAACTTCGCGTGCTGGACGGGTGGGACGGCGACACGCCTCGGCTCCGTGAGCCGGCGGCGATGCCGACGATCCGCCAACTTGCAACCCACACCGCAGGCCTCGTCTACGAAATGTGGTCGCCAAAGATCGTCGACTGGATGCAACGGACAGGGCACCCGACGGTCCTGTCCGGCAAGAACGCTGGACTCGACTACGCCCTTGCCTTCGACCCGGGCACCCAGTGGGGCTACGGCATCGGCATCGACTGGCTCGGCAAGGTCGTCGAAGCGGTCGATGGTCGCCGCATCGATGAGTTCCTCCGCACCGAGATATTCGAGCCGCTCGGCATGCACGACACGTCTTGTGAGGTGCTTGATCACATGGCACCCCGGCTCGCTTCCGTAAAGGTACGGGACAAAAGCGGTGCGTTCAGAGACAGAACGGTCGTTCCACCGTCTCAGCCCGAGTTCTACGGCATGGGCCATGCCCTCTACTCGACGCCCGCCGACTACCTCACGTTCCTCCGCCTGTTTCTCAATCGAGGCACGCTCAACGGCAACACACTGCTGTCGGAAGCTGCCGTCGAGCAAATGCTCGCCAACTCGATTGGCGATCTCAGGATTACACCGATGGTCTCGGTGGTCCCCGCGATGTCAGCCGACGTCGACCTGTTTCCCGGCCTGTCGCTCACGCATTCGTTCGGGTTCTTCCGTAACGAAGACGATGTGCCCGGCCGCCGCACGGCCGGCTCGCAGGGCTGGGCCGGGGTACTCAACTCCCACTACTGGTTCGACCCGACCGCTGGCCTGGCTGCGGTGATCATGACTCAGGCGCTGCCTTTCGTCGACCCCCAGTTTATGCAGGTCTATGACGCGTTCGAGCGGGCGGTGTACGCCGAAATTGACTAACACCGCCCGCTCGAACGGACCTCAGGTCAGCGAATCGTCAGCTCAGTCGAAGCGCCCCGCTTCCATCACCTTGCTCCAGGCCGCGACAAAGTCGGCGTAGAACTTTTGGTTTGAGTCGGCCTGGGCGTACACCTCGGCGATGTTCCGCAGCTCAGAGTTCGAACCGAAGATGAGGTCGGCGCGGGTGGCCGTGTAGGCGCCCTCGCCGGTCACACGATTTTTACCCTCAAATGTGTCATCGGTGTCGGAGGTGGACGACCACACGGTGTCCATGCTGAGCAGATTGGTGAAGAAGTCGTTGGTGAGTACACCCGGACGATCGGTGAACACACCGTGCGACGAACCGTCGACGTTGGTACCGAGGACTCGCATACCGCCGGTGAGGACGGTCATCTCCGGGGCCGTGAGGCCGAGCAAGAAAGCACGCTCGACAAACAGATGCTCTGAGCGGCTGTCATGGCCCTTGCCGAGATAATTGCGGAAACCGTCAAACGTCGGCTCAAGGTGCCCGACCGACTCGACGTCAGTCTGATCCTGCGAGGCATCGGTACGACCCGGGCGGAACGGCACTGCAATGGTGACGCCCGCATCGGCCGCAGCCTTCTCGATGGCGGCGCAGCCGCCAAGCACGATCATGTCTGCGATCGAGACCGGCTTGCCGAACGACTCTGCCACACCCTCGAGGGCGCCAATCGTGCGAGCCACGCCGGCCTGCACGTTGACATCCCACGCGTTCTGCGGGGCGAGACGGATACGGGCACCATTGGCCCCACCGCGGTGGTCAGTCTTTCGGTAGGTGGAAGCCGACGCCCAAGCGCAGCTGACGAGCTCGGACACAGAAGCGCCTGACTCAAGGATCGCCGCCTTGAGGGCAGAGATGTCGGCGTCACCGATCAGCTCGTGGTCGACCGCCGGCACCGGATCCATCCAGATGAGCTCCTCCTGCGGAACGAACGGGCCGAGAAAACGCTCCTTCGGACCCATGTCGCGGTGGATGAGCTTGAACCACGCACGAGCGTATGCATTGGTGAACGCGTCGAAGTCGTTCGCCCAAGCCTCCGTGATCTCGCGGTAGACAGGATCTTCCTTGAGAGCCAGATCGGAGGTCAGCATGCGCGGTGCGCGCTTCTGCGATGGGTCGTGCGCCTCGGGAACCATATCCTCGGGGTCAGGATTGATCGCTTCCCACTGCTTTGCGCCGGCCGGGCTCTCGACAAGCTGCCACTCGTACTTGTAGAGGTTTCGGAGGTACTTATTTGTCCAGCGAGTGGGTTCGTCTGTCCAGGTGACCTCGAGGCCCGACGTGAGCGCGTCGGCGCCCATGCCCGTGCCATGGCCATTGGTCCAACCGAACCCCTGCTCGGTGATGTCAGCACCTTCGGGCTCGCGGCCTTGCTTGTCGTCTGGGTGCGCGCCGTGGGTCTTGCCGAACGTGTGGCCACCGGCGATAAGCGCAGCCGTCTCTTCGTCGTTCATAGCCATGCGGCCGAAGGTCTCGCGGATATCGCGGGCCGACGCCATCGGGTCGGGGTTACCGTTGGGGCCCTGGGGATTGACGTAGATGAGACCCATCTGCACTGCGCCTAGTGGACGCTCAAGGTCACGGTCGCCGCTGTAGCGCTCGTCGGCGAGCCATTCGCTCTCAGGGCCCCAGTAGGTACCTTCCTCGGGCGTCCAGGTGTCGGCCCGACCGAAAGCGAAGCCAAAGCTCGGCCAGCCCATGTGTTCCATCGCTCGGTTACCTGCGAGAACGAAGAGGTCGGCCCATGAAACCTGGTTTCCGTACTTCTGCTTGACCGGCCACAGGAGGCGACGGGCCTTGTCGAGGTTGCCATTGTCGGGCCAGCTGTTCAGCGGAGCGAAGCGGATCTGTCCTTCACCGGCGCCACCGCGCCCGTCTTCGACGCGGTACGTGCCGGCTGCGTGCCAGCTAAGGCGCACCATAAACGGGCCGTAGTGACCGAAGTCGGCAGGCCACCACTCCTTCGAGTCGGTGAACACCGCATCGAGGTCAGCGTAGAGAGCTTCGACGTCGAGACCCTTCAGAGCTTCGGCGTAGTCGAAGTCGGCCCCGAGCGGGTTAGCGTCGGGATGGTTTTGACGCAGCACGTTGAGCGGAATGTTCTCCGGCCACCAACGATCGCGCACCGGCATACCCGCGGCAGCGATGCGATCGTGCATCACCGGGCAGCCGCCAGCGTCGTTCGAGGTGTCTTGTTCGGTCATATGAGAGGCTCCTGTTCGCCTGACGCAAGGATGTTGAGGGACTGAGAGGTACCCAGCGACCTCTACTGTGCCCACGTCAGGCGCCGTTCGTCCAACACAATGCGCAAATCGCTCTAATGAGCTGAACTTATGGACAAGACGCCAAGTGTCCATTTGAGGCTTTCAGGAACCTGTGCCGCTGACGGTCAGGTGCCGTCAGTCGACGCGGCGCTCACCGCTCGAACTGCCCGGCGGCAGGGGCCCGGAACACCTCTGCGTGGTCGGCCGGCAGCTGTGAGTTGCCGAGGATCATGTCGGCTGCTCGCTCGGCAATCATCATCACCGGCGCGTAGATGTTCCCGTTGGTGATTACGGGCATGACCGATGCGTCGACGACGCGAAGACCGTCAACGCCGTGGACGCGCATCGACCCGGGAGACACGACCGCCATATCGTCGACGCCCATCTTCGTCGTGCAAGACGGATGGAGCGCAGTCTCGGCATCGCGGGCAACCCAGTCGAGAATCTCCTCGTCGGTCTCGATCGCCGGCCCCGGCGAGAGCTCACCACCATTGAACTCAGCGAATGCAGGCTGGTTGAGCACACGGCGTGCGGTGCGCACTGCTTCCACCCATTCACGCCGATCGTTCTCGGTCGACAGGTAATTGAAGACGACCGCTGGCTTCTCGTGCGGGTCAGTCGAGCGGATCTTGAGTGATCCGCGAACGTCGGAGTACATGGGCCCAATGTGGACCTGGTAGCCGTGGCCCCCCGCTGGCGTCGACCCGTCATATCGGATTGCGATCGGCAGGAAGTGGAACATCAGGTTCGGATATTCAACGTCGTCGTTGCTTCGCACGAATGCCCCGGCTTCGAAGTGATTCGTAGCAGCCGGTCCGCGGCGAGCCAGCCACTGCAACCCGATGATCGGCATGCGCCACTTCGCCAAGTATGGCTGCATCGACACCGGCTGCTCGCAGGCATACTGGATGTACACCTCAAGGTGATCTTGGAGGTTCTCACCCACGCCTGGAAGCTCAGCGACGGGATCGACCCCGACGCTCCGGAGATGATCCGGGTCGCCGATGCCGGACAACTGCAGGAGCTGCGGCGAGTTGAACGCGCCACCAGAGCTGATGATCTCACCGGCCTCGATGCGCTTACGGCGGGCGAGCCGGCCGATGCCATGACGGAACTCGACGGCGACGGCGCGACCATCCTGAATGTCGATCCGTTCCGCGTGCGCCATCGACGCGAGAGTGAGATTAGGTCGGCCAAGCACCGGGTGGAGGTAGGCGCGCGCTGCGCTCAGCCGACGGCCTCGAACAACATTCTTGTCAAACACCGCAAAGCCCTCTTGGCGGAACCCGTTGACGTCATCGGTCCGAGCGAACCCAGCTTCTTCCCCCGCTGCAAGCCAGGCGTCGAACAGCGGATTGCGAGCAGGACCTGTCTCAAGGCGAAGCGGTCCGTCGTCGCCCCGCCACTGGTCAGCGCCGGCGAGGCGGCCTTCCATCCGCTTGAAGTACGGCAGGCATTGGGCGTAGCTCCACGCCTCCATTCCGGGTTCGGTCGCCCAACGGTCGTAGTCCATCGGGTTGCCCCGTTGGAAGATCATCCCGTTGATGCTTGACGACCCCCCGAGCACCTTTCCCCGGGCGTGATACACCCGACGCCCGCCCATGTGCGGCTCGGGTTCAGTCTCGTACTTCCAGTCGTAGAAGCGACTACCAATCGGGTACGTAAGCGCCGCTGGCATGTGGATGAATACGTCCCAGCGCCAGTCCCTGCGGCCAGCCTCAAGAACCAACACCGAATTTGACGGATCAGCGGAGAGCCGATTGGCGAGGGCACATCCGGCTGACCCGCCGCCGATAATCACGAAGTCGTATCGGTGCCGGAGTTGCAAGCGCCTCAAGTTACCGCCAGGGCTTGAGCCACAGGTCGGATGGCACGCGAAACTCAGCCCGCCATCGTGAGGCCACCCGAAACGCTCAACACCTGACCGGTGACAAACGCTGCATCGTCGGATGCAAAGAAGAGAATCGCCCCGGCCAAGTCGTCGGGCTCACCGAGGCGACCCATCGGAATCGCCCGCCGAAATGCCTCTCGTAGCTTCTCAGGATTGGCAGCACCGTCGGTGACCAACGCGAGCAGCGCCGTGTCGGTCGGACCCGGACACACCACGTTGAAGGTGATGCCGTGGCGAGAGTGTTCTCGAGCGAGCGTCTTCGAGAGCGCTACCAGCCCAGCTTTGCAGGCGGCGTACACGGCCTCGCCGGACGATCCCACGCGAGCTGCGTCGGACGACACCGTGATAACGCGTCCGCCTTCACCGCGCTCGACCATCGACGAGAGCACGGTATGAGTCATGTTCAGGGCGCCGACGAGGTTGATGTCGATGAGCTTCGACCAGTCGTCGGGACCGGTGTCGAGAAACGGGACGAAGAGGTCCCACCCTGCGTTGTTGACGAGTACATCGGTCGGACCGAGTTGCTCGGCCACCGACGCCAGCGCCGACTTGACTGCGTCGAGGTCGGTGATGTCGCACACCGCAGCCACAGCATCGGTACCGCCGCCGCGCAGATCGCTCGCCACGGCCTCGGCCGCGCCAGCGTCTCGATCGAGCACGCCGACGCGGGCACCCTCGCGAGCGAACGCTGCACACACAGCGGTTCCGATGCCGCCGCCACCTCCGGTGACGACGACCGTGCGACCCTCGAATCGTGACATCCGGCCTTGCTACCAGGCCGGTGCCACGTGATCTCAGGCGGGGGTGAGCGCCGCCCAGGCGGAGTAGCCGCCCAGGATGTCGGACACGTCGGTGAACCCAGCCTGACGAAGCACGCTGGCCCCGACCGACGAACGGTAACCACCCGCACAGAACACGATGGTCGGTGCGTTCGCATCGAGTTCGTCAAGACGCTTCGGGAGCTGACCGACCGGGATCGAAGCGGCGCCCTCGATGGTGCCGCTGGCGACCTCACCCGGATTGCGGATGTCGACCAGCTGGAGCCCAACTACGCCACCCTTGTGCTGCTCGAACTCCGCAGCGGTCATGCGCGAGGCGCGCTGCACCCGGTCGGGGTTGGTGGCCATGACCGCAAGCGGATTGGCTAGGAAGCCGACCACGCGATCGAAGCCGATGCGGGCGAGCCGGTTCTTCGCCTCGAGCTCGAACCCCTCGTCGACGAGGAGCACAATGTCGACGCCGCTCGGCACGACCGAGCCTGCGAATTCTGCGTAGCGACCGGCGAGGCCGACGTTAATCGAGCCGCGCAGGTGGCCCAGCGCGAACTCCTCGGCATTGCGACCGTCGATGATCGTTGCCCCGCCGGCCACCTTCGCATCGAACGCTGCGAGGTCGAGCGCCACAGGCATCTCGTTCTCATCGAGCAGCTCACGGTCCTGCCGATTGAGCACTGCGTCCAAGATGAAGTAGGCGGGTGCTGGGGGCTGTCCCTCGGTGACCAAGTCGATGAAGGTGTCACGGTCGGGCGCTAACAGCGCGTAGTTGGTGCAGCGCTGCTCACCCATCGTCGACCACGTTTCGGTCGAGAGGTTCTTGCCGCAGGCCGAGCCCGCACCGTGCGCCGGGTACACCTTGGTGGCGTCGGGTAGCGGGAGCAGCTTGGTGTGCAGGCTGTCGTAGAGCTGGTGAGCCAGCTCATCACGGGTGAAGCCGATCGATGACAGCAGGTCGGGGCGACCGACGTCGCCGATGAAGAGGGTGTCGCCCGTGAGCACGCCGTACGGCACCTCGTCGCCCGCGCGCTCGTAGACCACGATGCTCATCGATTCGGGCGTGTGGCCCGGCGTGTGCAGGAACTCAAGCTCCACCTTGCCGAGCGACAGCCGCTCCCCGTCGGCCATCTTGCGTGACTCGAACTCGGTCTTGGCCGCCGACGAGAACACAATGTCGGCACCCGTCGCTGCAGCGAGCTCGAGGTGACCCGATAGGAAGTCGGCGTGGAAGTGCGTCTCGATCACTAACTCGATCGTGAGGCCCGCTGCTTTCGCATCTTCGACGTACTCGTCGATATCGCGACGGGGGTCAACAACCACAGCGCGGCCGTTCGTCTCGTCGCCGATGAGGTAGGACGCCTGCGACAGGCAATCGAGGTAGTACTGCGTAAAGATCATCGTCCTTAACCCTTCCAGCTGATATGTACGGACATTCTATCCGGCCTTCAGAAGGCAGCGCCTCCATGCACCGGCGGCCCCCTAGCGCTCGACGCCTGGTCCCCCATGCGGCCGACATCGTTCCAACCGAGGGTTGACAAAGAGCACGAAGTCGATCTGCCAAGATCAATCCGTGCCCGGCACTGCAGCGACTCCGCCCACTTCAACTGGTCCAGCCGATCGCGTCACCAACCTTGACGCAATCCGCGGCTTCGCTGCGCTTGCGATCCTTGCTATGAATGCTGTCTCGTTCTTCCTGCCCATGGCGGCCTACTTCAATCTCAAAATCGCCACCGAGACGTGGCTTGATCACCTCGTCGGCATCGCCGGCGAGATCTTCGTTGACGAGAAGGGCATGGCGCTCTTCTCGATGTTGTTCGGCGTAGGCATCGTCATGTTCGCCGAGCGAGCAGCTGCGAAGGGTCGCCGTTCGGTCTGGCTGAGTATGTGGCGGAACGCGCTTCTACTCGCCATCGGTTTCGCCCACTCCCTGCTGTGGGATGGCGACATCCTGATGGTGTACGCCCTGGCTGCGCCGATCATCCTGGCGCTGCGATGGCTCCCGGACCGTTGGGCATTCGGCATCGGCACTGCACTGATCCTGTCGGGCGTGCTGCTTGCGATCACGATGCAGGGTGACATCGGCCCCGCTGGCGAGGGCCTCGGCGCCATCTGGTACCTCGACCCAGTCGATGATGGTGACGCCGGATGGACCTTTTTCATTCTTTACGCCGGCTGCCGCACCGTTGGCTTCATGCTCATCGGCATGGCGCTCTACCGGACTGGATTCCTTCACGGTGATCGCGACCCCGATCGCTACCGGCTCATCGCCTTCGTTGGCCTTGGGATCGGCTGGTCACTAGCTGCCGTCGGCGTGGTCATCACGTACCTCAATGACTTCGCCCCGTCGGCTGCGATCATTTCGTTTGCTCCAAACACGCTGGGCCTCATCCCGGCCACGCTCGGCGCCACATCCGCGATCATCCTCTGGAACCAGCGAAGCAACGCTCCTTCTCGTGAGCGGATCCGAGCCGTTGGCCGCATGGCGCTCACTAACTACTTATCGGCCACGGTGCTCGGAATCGTTGTATTCGACGCACTCATCGACACGTCATCTCTGGGTCGGGCTCAGATCTTTGGATTTGTGCTCGCCGTTTGGGTGCTGCAGCTGTGGGGGTCAACGTGGTGGCTCCAGCGGTTTCGTTTCGGTCCCGCTGAGTGGGCTTGGCGATGCGCTACCTATCGCACGTGGCAACCGCTTCGAAGGGCGGACCGAAGCTAACGACCAAACCAGCCCAGACGAGCACAAACTCGGA
>Ga0213866_10003621_pt1 | contig 10429 bp, 10 predicted proteins | sample PICome_11_FD_160079 | JGI IMG/M metagenome (GOLD analysis project Ga0213866, IMG submission 160079) | Coastal seawater microbial communities near Pivers Island, North Carolina, United States - PICO284 | ecosystem: Environmental > Aquatic > Marine > Coastal | place: USA: North Carolina... | reverse complement strand
CAGCGTCATCCAGACCTGCTGCGATGTCGGATCCATGGCCTCCATAAAGGCACCTGTTCCATTAATCATGGTGCCGGTTTCGGGCAGGCTGTCGGACAGCAGGTCTGCCAGCGTCTGCGTTTGGCGGGTCATTCCGAGGCGTCGGCCCTTGTGCGCGATGGCATCAGGCTCAGCCCCAGCAGGACCAGACCGATCAGAAGGAGCGGGAGTGTGCCAGCCGCGCCGGGGGCCGTGTCGACAGTGACGATGGGCTTGAAGTGGGCGACGACGCGACGACCGCCGACTTCGAGGACGAACAGAAGCAGAAAGAGGGGGATCAGAGACCGGTAGCGAAACAGGGCCACAACATAGAGGCTGGTCAGCAGGAGCTGGGACAGGCCCCATTGGCCAAACATGGCGACGATGTTCGCGCGGGCGTCTGCGGAATAGGTGTCCAGCGGGATGGTGGCGATGGACTGGGCCCCGCCATCCGGCGACGTCATATGCATGAGCCCGCGAAAGATCAGCATCAGTATGATCAGGATAAAGCCCAGAAGGGCGAGCTTATGGCCGGGGAACCGATTGTCCGGCCGGGCCGGGAACAGGGTCTTCAGGAGGTGGGTCATGCGGTAGATCTCGTCCAGATTTCACTTGCGATTGCATTAATGACATTTAAAGTGCCATTAAAGTCGGTGCGCGGCAAGCGGCAATCGGGGAGACGACAAGATGGAGGTTCTGCGCACGCCAGAGGCACGCTTTGACGGTCTCAAGGATTATCCCTTCGCACCCCATTATGTCATGGTCCCTGATGGCGAGGGCGGGTCCCTGCGCATGCATTATGTCGATGAGGGGCCGCGTGACGGGCAGCCCGTGGTGATGATCCATGGCAATCCGACCTGGTCCTATATGTGGCGGTCGCTGATCCCGGTGCTCGCCGATGCGGGCTACAGGGCCATTGCGATCGACATGGTGGGGATGGGGCGGTCAGACAAACCGGCCGCGCTGGAGGATTACAGCATCGACCGGCATGAGGCCTGGCTGGAGGCCGCCCTGATCACTGCGCTGGACCTCAGGGATGCGCATTTTATCCTGCATGACTGGGGCGGCATTACCGGCCTGCGCGTGGTGGCCCGCCATCAGGCGCGCGTGGCCAGCGTGGTCTATTCCAATACCGGCTTCCCGACCTGGGAACCCGGCAGGGAGATCACGGTGATGAACCGTCCCGGGGCGGAGTTCCTGCAGGCCTTTCAGGATATGATCCGCCAGACCGAGGACTGGCCACACTGGGAGCAGGTCGCCTCCATCGTGCTGTGCGATCTCAGCGATGAGGTGAAAGCCGGTTTCGCTGCGCCCTGTCCGGAGCCAGCCTATGTCGTGGCCAATCGCAAATTCGCGATGATGCTGCCGACCCGGAATGACAATCCCATGCTGGAGGAGAACTGGCGGGCCCTGGAGCGGCTGAAATCCTTCGAAAAACCCTTTCTGTGCCTGTACTCCGACAAGGACATTGTGGCCCCAGAGGGGCACCGCTCGGTGCGTGGCCTGATCCCCGGCGCCGCAGCGCGCGCGCCGGTCATCCTCGAAGGGGGCAGTCATTTCTTGCTAGAGGATATTCCGGAGGCCTATGCTCGCGAGGTCCTGACATTTCTCAGGAATCAAGGCGAGGGCTGAGCATGCTGTTGAAGGCGATCCGGAAAATGGTGGTGGGCCGCATGGCCAGCTTTGAGGCCCTGGCGGCCCGCCGCACCAAAGCCGACAAGGCCCGCGAAGCCGACAAGGCACCGCATCGGGTCGCCTATTTCCACGAAGCCGGTGACCCCTATTCCCATCTCATGGTCCAGCTCCTGCCGGAGATCTGCGAGCGCTACGAGATCGAGCTTCAGGTCTATCTGGTCCCGCCGCCGGCCGACTCCGCCGCGCCTGACCGCCAGCGTCTGGAGGTCTATGGTCGCCGGGATGCCGCCCAGCTGGCGCGCAAGGCCGGCCTGTCCTTTGACGATCCGGGTGCGGCGCTGTCGGCCGAGCGTCTTCATGCCGCCGAGCTTGCCCTGGCCGATCATCTGGGGCAGCCGGATTTCCTCGACCGGGCCCTGGCCATTGGGGAGGCCCTCTGGCAGGGCCAGCCGCTGCCCAGCGCGGACACTTCTGCGGCCCGGCTGGCGGATGTGCTGGCCGCGGGGGCGGCCCGTCGCGACGCTCTGGGGCACTATCTGGGTGGCACACTGCATTACGGGAATGAATGGTTCTGGGGCCCCGACCGCCTGCACTATCTCGAGGACCGCCTGCAGGAGCTTGGCGCGGTCCGGGATGTGGCCCCGTCTGGCCCCTGTTTTGCCCCGCCGGCGCTGGAGGGCAGCGGTCAGGCCGCACGGTCCGAGGGGCTCGAGCTGCACTGGTATCTGTCTTTTCGAAGTCCCTACACCGCCATTGTCGCCGATCGGGTCAAGGCGCTCGCGGAGGCTTATGGTGCCGATCTGAAAATCCGTTTTGTCCTGCCCATGGTGATGCGCGGTCTGGCCGTCCCGCGCCGCAAGGGCGCCTATATCATGAGCGATGTGGCCCGCGAGGCGCACCGCCTCGGGACGCCTTTTGGCAATATTTCCGACCCCGTCGGCAAACCGGTGGAACGCGGCTATGCCGTTCTGAACCGCGCCATTGAGCTGGGCCGGGGCTACGAGTTTGCGCGGTCTTTCCTGACCGGGGTCTGGTCAGAAGGGATCGATGCCGGCACCGACCGTGGCCTGCAGCAGCTGGTCGAGCGAGCGGGCCTCGACTGGGCGGAGATGAAGCCTCTTCTGGAGCATGAGGGCTGGCGCCAGACAGAGGACCGCAATCAGGCCGAGATGCTGAGCTACGAGATCTGGGGTGTGCCCAGTTTTCGCGTCGGCGATGTGGCGGTCTGGGGACAGGACCGGCTCTGGGTCATCGAAGATGCCCTCAGGGCGGCAACATTAAAGGGAGACGCTTGACATGGATGTGACAAATGAGGTGATGCCGACCAGTCCCGCGCGGCTGCAGCAGATGATGGAGAAAGGGCCGGACGGGCCGATCTTCATGATCAACCTTCTGAAATTCAAGGAACAGGCCGTCTATGAAGATGGCCGCGAGACCACGCTGACCGGTCGGGACGCATATGGTCTTTATGGACAGGCTGTCTCCGGGATCCTGCCCAAACATGGCGGCGCTTTCTTTTTTGCGGCGGACGTCACCTTTCTGGCCCTCGGGCAGGTGGAGGAGCTGTGGGACGAGGTTGCCATTGCGGTTTACCCGGAGCGGCGGTCCATGCTGGAGATGTCGTCATCTGAGGAATGGCGAGCGGCCGCGGTGCATCGTACGGCCGGGCTCGCCGGTCAGCTGAATATTGAAACGGTTTTGCAGGACGGTGTGGCAGACCTGCCCTGGATGCAGACCCTGCTGGAAGGATTGGGCTCATGATGTGGGTAAAAAGAGGGGTCATCGCGCTTATCGGCGTGGGCCTCGTTCTGGTGATAGGCTTTAACCTTTTCAAGAAACAGATTGCCGAGCGTGCCTTTAATCAGGGGGTCGAGCGCAATGCCGGGATTAATCGCAGTGCGGGTCTTCCCGACGGCCTGCATGTCTATTTGTGTGGCACCGGATCGCCCATGGCCGATCCGCGGCGGGCCGGCCCCTGTCTCGGCATCCTGGCCGGGCAAAAAGCCTATGTGTTCGATGTCGGGTCGGGCGGTTCGAGGAACCTCGGCAGCATGGGCTTCCCCATGCCCCGGCTGCAGGGGGTCTATCTGACGCATCTGCATTCGGACCATATTGATGGCCTGGGCGAGCTTCTGCTGGGCTCGTGGATCGGCGGTGCCCGCTCCACCCCGACCCCGATCCATGGGCCGGTCGGGACGGCGGACGTGGTGGACGGTTTCAACATGGCCTATCGCATCGACAGCACCTATCGGGTGGCCCATCATGGGACGGGGATCGCCAATCCGGCCGGCTTTGGCGGACAGGCGGTCGAGATAGAGCTGCCGGCGGGCCCGGCCGGCCAGAGTGTTGTCTTTGATGATGGCGACCTTCGGATCACCGCCCTGAGAGTGGACCATGCCCCGATTGACCCCGCCTTTGGCTACCGGATCGACTATAAGGACCGGTCGGTCTCGATCAGTGGGGACACGATTTACCATCCCGGTTTTGTCGCGGCCTCGCAGGGGGTTGATCTGATGCTGCACGAGGCCCTGAACAAGGAGATGGTCTCCGCCATTGGCGCCCGGCTTGCAGAACGCGGGCAGGCCAGAGGGGCCAAGATTTTCGCGGATATTCTGGACTATCACGCTACGCCGGAGGATGCGGCCCGCGCCGCACAGGAGGCTGGGGTCCGGGAACTGGTGCTCTACCATTTGGTCCCGCCCTTGCCGGTGGACCTGATCGAGCTGGCCTTTGTCGGGGAAGCGAAATCCTATTTCGACGGGCCCATTACGGTGGGGCGGGACGGCATGCTGATCAGCCTGCCGGCCGGGTCTGAAGAGGTCATCCGGTCGCGCCCGGGCTTCTGAGGCCTCGTCGCGCCACGGCATCAATCAGCTTCAGTCCCGCGAGGCCGATCAGCAGAAGGCAGAGGCCGACCAGAAGGCGGATGTGAAGAAAGCTGATCACGGGCCGAGTGATGAACACCTCGGTATGGTCGAGGGCGGCAAATTTGTGGATCTCGCCCTCTTTCATGGCCGGGTCCAGCACCATGTTGATCATGTCCCTCAGAGACCGGTAGCGAACGACCGCCACCCGGTCGACCTCAGCACCATAGGTGCCCAGCATCAGCCCGGCGCGCTCGGACACAAAGACCGGGTGGGCGGCATGTTTCAGCAGAAGCGGCAAGATGATCCCGGCATAAGCCCGGTCGGCCTCAGCGGCCGCCTCGCCGGCTTTCAGCCTTTCCAGATTGACCGCATAGAATTCGCGCCCGTCATCTTCCGGGATCATCCTGGTCATGTGCTCGAGGAAGCCCCGTTCGTCGTCCGCCGTGGCGCCGTAGGCTTGCTCCAGCCGGGCCAGAAGCTCGGCACCGTCTTGCTGGCTGATGGGCTGGCCGCGGCCGCCATACCAGAGAGAGAAGAGACTGAAGCCGCCTGCGAGAAGCGCGATCCAGAGGGCTTTGATAAGCGTCGGGGTTGAGGAGGTGTGCCGCATATCCGGTTCCATGTCGATCTTTCGTGATAATGGCACCTGTCGTGCTGAAAGAGAAGCCCGCATCGGCTGGTGTGGCCATGGCCGTGCCGTCACACATAAAGAGGAGGTGTGGCAAAAGCCCCGGGGTCTGAAGGCAAGACAGGGGCATCCAGACTCCGCTGTGCCGCCGCCTTGGGCCCGCAGAAAGTCCGGGTGTCGGGGCTTCCAAATCCCTGCCTGGTCCGGGGGATAAGCACCGGGATAGCCGGACCCTGATCGAGGGCTGGCGCGTGCCGTTTTCAGCTGGGGCTCGTCCCGGCGACCAGGCCCTGCAGCATGGGCTTCACCGTCTCTGTGGCCGCCTCTCTGGACATCTTCTGATCCTGTCTCAGCCGGCGCCAGGTTGCAAAGGACAGGGTCACCTCCAGCGCCGCGAACATCTTCGGATCGGCCGTGACCTCCTCGGGCAGGATCGCTTTCAAGGCAGCGCGGAGGGTTTCGACGTCACGGTCATACTGTTTGCGCAGGACATCGGAGTCGACCGAGCGCAGGCTCATGCAGACCTTCATCGGGAAGACACTCTCATAGATCTCGGCCCGTTTGTCAGCGGCTTCCATAACGCGGTCGCGCCAGGTGTGCGCTTCATAGGGCGCGAGAATCTTCGGCATGATCGCGGATTCAAGCTCTTCGATCATCTCCAGATAGATGCTTTCCATGTCCTCAAAATGTCGGAAAACGGTTCTCAGGCCGACATTGGCGCGCTCCGCGACCGTGGCGGCGGTCGGCGACATATTGCCTTGCGACAGCAGGTCAAACAGGGCTTCGATGATGCGGCGCCGGCTTCGCCCACTGCGCTGACGCCGGCCATCCTGAGAGAGGATTTCGAATTTGGGCCAGGGGCTTTCGGGTTTGGTGATGACGCTCATATCGGGCTCGACTTGGTTATCCTTCGAAGGGATAAGATAAACCCAAATGCGAATAATGGAATGAACACAAGTGTGGTGTAAGCTTCCGGGGGGTGATGGTCGCCACTCTTCGGCCCCCAGAAGTGCCAACAATGGAGTATACGCTCCATGGTCAGCAGGCCCAGAGCGAGAGGAGTCAGGGTCCGGTATCGGACGAGAATGGTCAGCAGGATCAGGCCCCAGACAAGCTGGGTGACCCCTGCCCAGGCCATGAGGTTGATGACCCGGCGCCCCTGTGCGCTTTCCAGGTCGAGACCCATGCCTGCAATCAGGTTCGCCCCCCCATCTGGCAGGAAGGTGTGGATACAGGCCGGTCCGATGGTGGTCAGGACAGCGAAGCCGAGAATCACGAGCGCGGCACTGGACCCCTGATAGTCAGCATTCGTTGAGGGGGGAAAGAGCGCCAATCAGATCTCCTGCCTCAGTTTTGCCAGATGACATATTCATCTTCGGCTGTCGTCATCTGATCCATCGTCTTATCAATGGCTGTTGGGCCCGCCAGCTTGTAGGGATAGAGGGGGCCGACTGAATCGGCATGGTGGGCGTCAAGCAGGGCCTGCAATTCCGCGACCTTTTCGGGGCGGACGTCGACCAGATTGGTCTGCTCGGTCGGGTCGGTCCCAAGATCGAACAGCCAGACCTTGTTCTGGACCCCGTCAACCTGCAACTTCCAGTCGCCGGCGCGAACCACGCGGTAAAGGCCGGATTGCCAGAAAATGGCATCATTCGGGCGCTGGATCAGGCCTTCTCCAGTGGCTTCAGACAGGATATTCCGCCCGTCAATGATGCGGTCGTCTGGCAGGTCGGCCCCCACCGCGGCCGCGAGCGTTGGCAGCAGGTCAATATGGGCCACAGGTGTATCGACAATGGTGCCGGGGGCAATCTTTGCGGGCCATTTGACGAACATCGGGACACGGATGCCGCCTTCAAACAGCGTGATTTTCCAGCCCCGATAAGGGGCGTTGACCTCGGGCAGCCCGATATAGCCGGCACCGCCATTATCGCTGCTAAGAACGACAATGGTATTGTCGGCAAGGCCCTCCGCCTCGAGCTTGTCCATGACGCGGCCGACGCTGCGGTCCAGAGCCCGGATCATGGCGGCATAGACCCGAAGCCGGTGCGGTTCCAGATCCCCGACGGCCTCATAATCCTCGACGGTCGCCTGCAGGGGCGTATGGGGAGCCCAGTGGGCGAGGTAGAGAAAGAAGGGGCGGTTGCGATTGGCCTCGATGACCTTAAGGGTTTCATCAGTCCACCAGTCGGTCAGGTAGCCACCGGGTTCAAAGGCCGGTCCGCCATTGAAGGTGGCCGCATAGGACATGGCCGCCCAGAGGAATTTGTCGATCGGGTCAAAGTCGAGCTTCGCATTGACCACGCCGGGATCATCTTCGGGCAGGAACAGCCCGCTCCGCATCAGCAGGCTTTCATCGAAGCCCTGGGCATTAGGCAGAAAATCAGCCCGCGTGCCCAGGTGCCATTTTCCAATATGGACGCTGTGATAGTCCTGATCTTGCAAGAGTTCTGCAATGGTGATTTCAGACCCGGGCAGTCCCTGATCTGCATAGGGCAGGCCGTCACCGTCAAGGTCCGGATTGAGGGCGCTGTCGGGCAGAGCTCCGTCATCCATGCTGTTTCCAATCACGGAGATCACATTGCTCATACCGTCCGGCGTGGGGGTGAACTCGAACCCCGTGCGGGTGGGATAGCGCCCCGTCATCAGCATGGCCCGGGAGGGGGCACAGGTGCCGGTGCCGGAATAGGCTTGGGTGTAGATCGCGCCCTGTGCGGCGAGGCGGTCAATATTTGGGGTGGGGACCTGTCCGCCGGCCACCCCCCCGCCAAAGGTGGACAGGTCATTATAGCCGAAATCATCCAGCAGGATAACGACAATATTGGGCGGGCGTTCCGAGGCCGGTATCGTCGCTTCGCTGGGCCCCTGTTGCCACACAACCGGCTGATAGGGCGCGGCCTCCACGCGATTGGCTTCGGCACGGTTCAGAACAATATGGGTCAGAATCGCGGCGCGATTGAACCAGGCCAGAAGGCCGCCCACCACAATGGCGGCAAGGGCTGCGAGAATGATTTTCTTCCACATGATCCTACCCTCCTATTGAAAGAGCGTCTCGCAGCCTGATCCGCGGATCAGGGCCGCGACGGCCCCACGTTCATTGTCTGACATCCGGGCATAGTCCTCGCGCAGCCAGCCAAGGCTTTTCGCCTGATATTTGAAGACCGGCTGTGTCCAGACCCGTCCGTCGATCTCGGTGTCGAACGTCTCTGCGCCAGCCAGAATGGCCTCTGCATTTGCAATCATGGCCGGGGCGTAGGTCCGTCCGATTTCTTCCAGAAGCGGGGTCAGAGCGTGCTGGGCCTCATCGGCGCTGAACCAGTCTTCCTCTGTGGGGTTCAGGCCTGAGAGGTCCTCCATCCGGTCGATCCAGGCCCTCACGCGGTGGGAGAGCCTGGTGGTCACCGCAGCCGAGGTCGGCTCCACGATCCCCAGCTGGGTCATTTGGCCGTAAATGGCAAAGTCGGCAGACGAGGGACGTCCCCCCAGGACATAGCCTTTGCGTCGGATCAGGGCGTCAATGATCTCTACCAGCCTCGCATAGGAGTCTTCAATGGTCACGGCTGTGACCGGATTGGACCCGACGACGTAGAGGCGTTCGATCTGGCGCTTGGCAAAATAGTCACTGAACTGCTGTGCCTGCTCTTCGTCGACGGTCGTCATATTCCAGAAGACCAGAAGGGGGGCGGCATTTTTCCAGTCGGCTTCGTGGGCCCAGCGGAAATGGAACATCGCCTTGGTCAGCCATTCATCGGCATAATCTTCGATCAGGTCATTGATGAATTTGAGGGTCGGGTCCGTCGGGATGACGGAGCGGCCGTCATAGTCGGCTTCGAGGCGCCGGATGATGGGCGTGGAGTCGGTGACCGGGACCAGAGCTCCATCTTCGCCGTCAGGAAAAAAGAAGGTGGGCAAAAGCCGGACTTTCGGCTCCGGATAGCCCTCCGGAATTGCACCATTGCCCCAGAAGATTGAGTAGGGGATATGGCGGTAACGCAGGACCCCAATCATTTTGCGTGTGTAGGGCGATCCCGGCGCCCCGGTTAGTTCAAGCCGACGGGGGGGGGTCGTCATGCCTTCTGGCCTCCCTTTTTCTTATATTTGGCAGTTTTAATGCCATAACAATAAGCAAGCAAGAAAAAACATTTCAGCGGCGTGATGCAAAGGCTTTGTACGCCCCTAGCCTGCTCTTTTGAGGCGGCTTAGGACATCGTGGGGCGCAGGCTTTCGCTTGTCTTGCTTAAAAAATAAGAATTAAGATTCAAGAACTTAGAATAGACTTGTTCGCCCTAAAGCGGAGGAGCCATGCAATCGAGGCCAGTCTCTGGAGCCGTTTCACATGTATAAACCCGAACCCAGTCCACCAGTAATTGGTTTGGAAACGACGAAGGATCGAACGTGTTTTCGTTGACATTCTCCGGCCAATTTCCACCAACCGCCAGATTAAACATCAGATAGAAATTGCGATCAAAGGGCGCCAGATCATTTCCGGCGGCCTCGGCCGAGACAGTGAACCAGTCATTCTGGTTTACAGAAAAAAAGTGAACATCATCGACGAACCAGTTCATCCGCCCTTCGCCCCACTCAACAGCGTAAACATGGTAGCTTTCATCGGGTTGCGCTGCACCCGGTAGTGTGTAGCTTGACCCTGTTAGCGAATTGGCGGGCCAAGCATTACCGTAGTGAATTGTTCCGTGTAAGCGATTTTCCGATGTTCCACCCTGGCAGTCCCCACATGAGGCTCCCAAGTTGACCGCTTCCATAATATCAATCTCGCCGGAGAGCGGCCAACCGCCATAAAAATCTTCGGCAGATAACATCCAGAAAGCAGGCCATGTTCCCTGTCCGGCCGGAAGTTTCACGCGGGCAGCAAATCGGCCATATTTCCAGTCCGCAAGGCCGCGGGTTCTGACTTTACCGGATGTGTAGGGCTTGGAGCCTTGCTCCGTGCTGTTTCGTTCCTCCGGATAAAGAGGTCCTGTGAATTCTTCCTCCACGGCGATGAGCCGTAGTAGCCCGTTCACCAGCTGAACGTTGGTATCTCTGTCGGTGTAGCATTGGCGTTCATTATTGCCGCCGCCCCAGCAGGACTCCTCGGGTGCCCACTTCGTCCGATCGAGTTCTGTACCCTCAAATTCATCCGACCAGACCAGCTGCCAGCCCTTGCCTTGGGGAAGATAATCGGGGCCATCGGGTGCTGCGGCTGGAACTGGCGGCATGGTTGGTCCACCGGTTGGCGGTGGCGGTGGCGGTGGCGGAGGTGGAGGGGGTGGAGGCGGAGGTGGAG
>Ga0213866_10003620_pt1 | contig 10431 bp, 7 predicted proteins | sample PICome_11_FD_160079 | JGI IMG/M metagenome (GOLD analysis project Ga0213866, IMG submission 160079) | Coastal seawater microbial communities near Pivers Island, North Carolina, United States - PICO284 | ecosystem: Environmental > Aquatic > Marine > Coastal | place: USA: North Carolina... | reverse complement strand
CCCGCACGCTTGGGCCATTAACACGAGGGAGTGGCAGACCCAGGTGAAATTCGCCGCCGGGTTGTATGAGCCTGAGGGCATCTACTTCGTGCCACGCATGGCGGACGACCGAAAGGGCAGGTGGTTCCACGGCTTTAACCAGGACGCTTTCGAGCGCGTGATCACCCACGCGATCGCCCACTGGGGTGTCGACTCGAACCGGGTGTACAAGCTCGGCATCTCCCAGGGCGGGTTCGGCACGAACAAGCTCGTATCATATATGCCCGATCGCTTTGCAGGGGCGAATCCTATGGCCGGCGGCGTCAGCCCCGACCAGCACCCACCCGTCAACCTTCGCAATGTCGCGTTCAGAAACGATGTCGGCGAGAAGGACACGATGTTTGAACGGGTGGGCAACGCGATCAAGTTTCACGATCGCCTTGATGCGTTGCACGCGGCTGATCCAGACGGCTATGTGCATACGATCAATGTCCAGAAAGGACGCGGCCATGCGATCGATTATCGCCCTGGCGTTAGCTGGATCGCGCAGCACAAACGTAATCCCTGGCCCAGCAAGCTTGTGTGGGACAACCGAGAGCTCGGCGGAAAACGCCGGGTCCGCCACTACTGGATTGAGACGGTCGGCGAGGTCCCGGCAGGCCGAGTCAAGATCACTGCCCAGGCGGACCGCGAGAACAACACGATTCGTATCGTTGCGACACATCGGCCCGTCCGTCCGAAAGGCGAAGAAGGCGACCAATTGCCTGTTGGCGGTCTGAAGGGGATCAGCCTGCGTGTGCTGCTCCACGATGACTTGCTGGATCTGGATCAGCCGGTCCGAGTCATCGTCAATGACACTGAAGTTCACAATGGGCCGGTCCCGCGTCGAGTTGCGGTTCAGCTTGCAACCCTCGCGGACTACGGCGACCCGGCGATGGCGGCCAGTGCAGAGCTTGTGTTCGCGTTGGATTAACGCCGGTCAGGCCACGCCGAACCCCGCTATCATGCGTGCTACAAAGGAGTGTTATCCATGTATCACCTGCAACGGATTGTTCTTGTATTGCTCATCGCCTGCGTGCTTGTCCCCCATTCGGAGGCGGAAGAGCTGACCGTGATGAGCTACAACGTCGAGAACATGTTTGATGTGTTCGACGACCCTTACACTGATGACGACGGGACGGACGTGAAGCGGCGGGATGAGATCACCGCGATTGCCAAGGCCATCGCTCACGCCGATGCGGACATCATCGTGTTTCAGGAACTTGAGAACGAGCACCTGCTGCAGGGGATGGTCGATACGTTCCTGAGCGATCAAGGATACGACTACGTCGCTTGCCAGCGGACAAACTCGTCGCGCGGGATCAACCTCGGCGTAATCTCGCGCCTGCCGATCACGCGGTTGGCCAGTCACCGCTATCTCGATCTGAAGCACCCGGATGTGACGGACCGCACCTGGCGCTTCGCCCGGGATGCGATGCAGATCACGTTCGAGGTCGAGGGCCGAGCCCTGCACATCTTCAACATGCACCTGAAAAGCAATAGCTCGCGCCCGGGCGACGAGAATTCGATGAAATGGCGATCTTCGGAGGCGCTCGCGCTCAAGGGCCTGGTGCGCGATGTGCTCGCGGAAGATCCGAAGGCGCTGGTGCTCGCGATGGGCGATTTCAACTCCAATATCGAGACACGCCCCGAGCAGGACCGGCCCTGGCCCGCGACGGCGCTGCTGCGAAAGGCCGAGGCCGACGGCACGCAACTGCTCAACGACGCTCACGATGAGATCACGGGCTACGACGCACGGGTCACGATCCCCGCCTCGGGCCGATACCCCGCCGCCATTTTTGACTACATCTATGCCACGCCGACCCTGCACACGATGCGGGTCAAGGGCAGCGCGAAGGTGATCAACAACAGCAAGCTCACCGTGGGCAGCGACCACTACCCGCTGTACGCGACGTACGACATCAAGCCGGCAGGCGAGTGATTTGGAATCCGCTTAGCCCACCAGCCCGTCGGGTTCACCGGCCGGCTGGTTGAGGTACGGGTTGGCCGTGCGTTCTCGGCCGATGGTGGTCTCGGGTCCGTGCCCGGGCAGGACCCGCATGTCGTCGGGCAGGGTCAGCAATTCTTCATTAATCGATTTCATCAGCCGAGGCCCATCGGAGGTAGGAAAATCGAAGCGGCCGATGGAGCCGGCAAAGAGCGTGTCGCCAACGATCGCGATGTTGAGGTCATGTTGGATGAGGCTGATCCCGCCGGGGCTGTGGCCGGGGGTGTGCCGGACCTCGAAACGAACGCCCGCGAGTTCGAGCGTGTCCCCGCTGCCGATCCGGCCCGTCGCCTCGGGAGCGACTACGGGCTGGACAAAGCCGGCGCTGAGGTTCAGCCGCGTGTCGGTGAGGAACGCCTCTTCCTCCGCATGCACAAGGATGGGGATGTCGGGGTGGCGATGCCGAACCTCGTGGAGCCCGCCGATGTGGTCCAGGTGGGCGTGGGTGAGGACGACCTGCTGGGGTTCGAGCCCCTGCAGATCGATGGCATCAAGCATCGCGGCGGGGTCGAAGCCTGCGTCAACGATCCAGCAAGCCTTGCCGACGGACAGGAGGTAGCAGTTGGTCTGCCACTGGCCGAGGGCGAAGGTCTGGATGGTTAGTGGATCGGGCTGCTGCGACATCCCCGGCATTTTACCCAGGTTGATCAGCCGCTGTGGGGCTAGCTGATAAAGCTCTTCTGCTTCTTGCCCGTCAGGTAGCTCTCTATGACGGTCGAGCTCAGGTCGTTGCTGGCGCAGTAGTACGCGACGCCGCGGGTCAGACGGGTCAGCCGCTCAATGAAGTCGACCCACTCCATGCCCCAGTAGTCTTCGATCAGCGCGAAGCTTGCGAAGCGGATGCCGGCCTTGCTGCAGAGCATCGCCTCCTTGAGCGTCTCGCTGGCGGTCCGCTCGGTGGGCGGGTACAGCAGGTAGAGCATCTCTTCGCCGGTCTCGGGCGTGGGCTCGACGTGTGCGGTGGGCTGGCCGTCGGTGATGATGAAGACCTGCTTGTTGGCCGCGCCGCTGCGCCGGAGGATCCGTCTGGCTTCGCGCAAGCCCAGGTGCAGGTTCGTGAAATGCAGTGGGAGCTTCGCGGGGTCGGCCTGGTCGAGCGGGACGCGGATCCGAACCTCGTGATCGCGGATGCTCACCGGCTTAGGCATGATCAGCGGCACATCCTTTTCATGGACACGCTCGGCCAGCGAGTAAAACGAAACGAAGTCCAATGTGTCCTGCGGGAAGCGTTGCCGGATCAACTCGCTCATCCCCAGGCAGACGCGCTTGGCCTGCAGAAACCGCCCGTAGCGATACATCGAGCCGGAGAGGTCGATCAGGACCACCGTCGCGCAGTCGGCCCGCCCCTCGGTCTCGTGGACAACAAAGTCGTTCATGCCCAGTTTGAGCGGAAGGTGGCCAGCGCCAGCGGAGGGGTTCTCGATTTGATTGGAGAGCGCGTTGCGCAGCGTGGCGTTGAGGTCGATGTCTGAGAGCGGGTCGCCGAACGTGTAGGGCCGGCTGCCCTCGGTTCGTTCGCTGGTCTTGCCTGATTGGTCGGTGGTGTGGCCGTCACGACTGCCACGCTTGAGGTTATCGAAGATCTGCAGGAGCGCCTGGTGCTGCATGCCGCTGACCATACGAGCGGTGAGCTTGAGCTGCGTGTTGCCGTTCTCGTCGGTGACCTCTTCGAGCAGCCCCGCGTCGATCATCTGCTGGATCAGGTCCTGCTCGTCAGGGTTCTCGAGGTTCTGCAGGGCGTCCATCGCCTGGTCGCCGTACTGCAGAATGAACTCGACGAGCTGTGGCGAGGGGAACAACTCGTCGGGGCCGAGGAAGGGCTTGCCGTCGTAGGGGCCGTAGGTGTGCTTCACAAAGCGATTGTAGGCGCGATCTCGCTACAGCGGCATCTTCTTCGGCACGCCCGGTAGGCGCGGGTATTCCGGCGGTGTGCTCGATCCCTTGATAATACAAACGATCACTAGGTCGTTGCCGAATGATTCGGGGTACGCATCGATCACCGCCAGTTCGCTCGCGCCGAGAATCGTGAGGGCATCCCCCGCCTCTTCCAACTCCTGCTCAACGCGAGGCCCCTTCATCGCCAGCACCCGCCCACCGGTCTGCACCAGCGGCATCGCAAACTCCAGCAGCACGTTCATCGGCCCGACCGCCCGGTTCACGCACGCATCAAACGATTCGCGGTGTTTCGGATCCTGTCCGAGCGTTTCGGCCCGCTCCTGCAGCACCGTCACATTGGTCAGCCCCAGCGTGTCTACTGCCCGCCGGATGAAGTCGGCCTTCTTGCCCGTCGATTCGACGAGGGAGACCTTAAGGTTGGGCCGGGTAATCGCGATCGGCATCCCGGGCAGGCCCGCGCCGGTGCCGATATCGACGACGGCGCTACCCGGCTCAAGCTCATCGAGCCCGGGGAGGATCGTCAGTGAGTCGATGATCAGCCGCCGCCACGCCGCGTCCTCTTCGCGCACGGCAGTGAGGTTGGTCGTCCGATTCTCATCGAGCACCAGCGCCAGGTAGCGGGCCAACTGCTCGAGTTGGTCGGGCGTGAGCTCGATATCGAGTTCGCGCAGTTCGTCATGGACAAATGCAGGGATCATGTTTTAGGGTCTAGCGTCTAGGGTCTAGGCGAGTCATTTGAACGGCAGATGATACTTGCGTTGCACAGGGCGTACCGGTGAAAGGGAATTTAGTTTGGCGCTAGACCTTAGGCCTTAGACCCTAGGCCCTACTGAAAAATCGCATCCGCATTATCAAACTCAAAGCTCGGTCTCGCCAACATCTGCGGGCGTCGGGCGGCGAAGTTGATCACCAGGCCGACCATGATGAAGGTGAAGAGCATGGACGAGCCGCCGTAGGAGATCAGCGGGAGCGTGATACCGGTGATGGGCATGAGGCCGACGGTCATGCCGATATTGATCGACGCCTGGGTGAAGATCATGCCAGCAAACCCGACGCAGGTCATGCGTGCAAAAGGGTCCTTGGAGCGTGCGGCGACGAGGAGGATGGACGTGACCAGGACGCCGTAGAGCGCCATCACGCCGAGGCCACCGAAGATCCCCCAGCGGTTGACGATGACCGGGAAGATCATGTCGTTGTAGTCGAAGGGCAGGTCGTTGTAATCGATGATCGTGGCCGAGCGTGCCAAGCCGTAGCCGGTGGTGCCGCCGGCAGCGACCATACGCTTGGCGACCATCTGCTGGTAGCCCTCGGCCTGAGCCATGCGGTCATCGCCGATCATGTCGAAGTACATCGCACGGATGCGGTCCTGCTGGTGGCTCTTGAGGACCTGGAACGAGTCGGGCGCGTAGAGCGTGACGACGCCGACGATGCCGACGATCGCCGCCGAGATCCCAAGGATCGAGCCGAGGTGCCGGAGCTTGGCCCCCGCGGCGACGAGCATGACGAACAGTGTCGGGGCGAAGAGCAGTGCGGAGCCCAGGTCCGGCTCCTTGAGGATCAGGATGACCGGCAGGAACATGATCCCGAAGGGCACGAGCAGCCCCAGTAGTGAGCGGTGGTTATCGCGGAAGCGCAGGTACCACGCAAGCGCGAGGACGAAGCCAACCTTGGCCATCTCCGACGGCTGGAAGGACATGAAGCCGAGATTGATCCACGCGGTTGAGCCGTTGCGGACGGGGACGATCGATCGCGGCACCCCCGGGAGGATGACAAAGATGAGCAGCAGGATCGCGACAATCATGACCGGGTAGGCCATGTGCCCGATCCGGCGTGGCGTTGGGATGAGCATCAGCACCATCGCGACGAGCGCGACGGGTAGCCAGCGGGTGCTCTGGACCTGGGCGTGCCCGGGCGAAACAGTTTCGATCGCTGAGATGCCAAGCCAGGCAAGAATGACCGCCGCGATCAGCGCGTACCAGCCCGGATGCGGCCGAAGCAGCAGGCGGAGCTGGATCGCGAGTTGCTTGACGATCGGATTCATCGGGTCGGTGGCCAGTCGAGGTATTGGTGGCGTTGCAGGGCGTGGATGGCCTGGTTGACGATTGGTCCGGCGATCTGCCCGCCCGAGCCGGCGTACTCCACGACACAGGCGATCGCGTGGGTGGGTTGCGGTGCGCCTTCGGGTTGAACGAGTGCGACGACCCAGGCGTGGTCACGCAGGCCCGACTCGACTTCGCCCTCGTCGACCTCGCCGTTGCGGTTGTAGTCGATCCAGCGGTACTTGCCCGGGTCAGCGGTGCCGGACTTGGCCATGACGCGCACACCCTGGACATTGAAGATCGCCTCGCCGTTGACCGGGCTGGACGGGTGGCTGAGGTGGTGGGTGGTGCCCTGGCGGGTATTGGCGCTGAGGTACATGCCTTCCATCGCCATTCGCTTCGCGGTCGTACTGATCGCGATCGGTTTGTCCAATGCCCACTCGGTGTCGGGCGCGGTCTGTTCGGGGGTTACGACCAGCCGTGGCCGACGGTTCAGATCGCCCGAGCCCAGGCGCATGTACGCCGTCGCGGCCTGCAGAGGTGTCCACGCGACCGGCCCCTGGCCAATCGTCATGAAGCAGACCTCGTTGTGTTCGAGTTTGCTGTTGGGCGCGCCGATGAAGCCCGAGATCTCTTCGGGGAGACCGGTCCCGGGCTTCTCGCCCAGGCCGAAGTGTCTGTACCACATCGGCAGCCGGCCCAGCCCGTACTTGGGGATCAGCTTGTCCTTGGCCATCATGCCGAAGAACGGGTTGGACGAGACCTGGATCGCGGTGACCCCGTTGATCTCGCCACGCAGCAGCGCGTACTTCTTCCAATACCAGTCGCGGAAGACGTTGGGTTTGTCCTCCCAGAGGTAGCCGGGCGTGTCGATGAGTTCACCTTCGCGCAGTACGCCGTCGGACACTGCGGCGGCCAGCACCAGAGGCTTGAGCGTCGAGCCGGGCTGGTACGGCACCGCGATCGCGCGATTCAGCATTGGCTGGTTGACCAGGTCGTTCCACGCCAGGTCCGCATCCTCCGCGAGTAGCTCGCGCGACGCGTTGGGCGAGGATACAGCCGAGAGCACATCCCCCGACGCGATATCGAGCACGACGACCGAGCCGTTAAGCGGCGAGCCCAAGAGTTCCTGCGGGTCGTCCGTTTTCAGGTGCCACGGCAGCACTTGCATCAGCCCGAACTCGGGCGACATCATCGCCTGCAGGTGGGCCTGCAACCGGATGTCCAGTGCCAGCACGACGTCCTTGCCCGCCTTCGGGTCGATCTTATGCGTGGTCTCGCCGGTGTCGCGGTTGATCATCCTCAGGCCACGCGAGCCGCGCAGTGTCAGCTCCATCGCCTGCTCGATGCCCGATCGTCCGAGCCGGTCGCCGTCCGCGTAGCCACGCAGGTCGACCTTGCCTGTCCGGTCGCGCAGGGGCTTGGCGCCGACGTCTTCCTTCCACGCGTCACGCATCAGCCCGATCAGGTGCAGCCCCACCCCGCCGACCTCGACCTCCAACGGCTCATCGGTCGCGATCGCGCTGGGCAGCGTCGAGCGATCCAGCTCCACCGTCATTCGGTCCAGCGGGTAGCGCCGAACGGTCGTTCGGCGGAGTTCGACCATTGTCCAGGGCAGCGCCGACCGCGCCTGGTCATTGCCGACCTGCTTGGCACGTCGGCCCTCATCGATAAAGTTCTCGACCAGCAGACGCAGATCGTCGCTCAGATCCGGGATCAGCACGTGGTGCTGTGTCTCCGCCTCGATCGGTTTGGCAACCTGCTCCAACGGCACGGGCTCACCACGCTCCTCCGATTCCTGTTTCTGCCACTGTCGCCAGAGGTAGTTCTGCAGCTTGTGGATCCGCTCGACGGTGGCCTTGCGCCGGTCCTGCAGCTTATGGACGCCCATGCCCGACATCTGGCCTAGCGTGTCGAAGACCTCGCTGACCTGTCGGTCGTATTCGCGTTGGAGGTCGGCGACGCGCTGCTCGCGCTCGTCCTGACTCATCTCGCTCCACGCCAGCTTGTCACGGGATGCGTCCGCGTAGGCGTTCTTGTACCCCCACTTGCCCGTCAGCAGGTCGAAGTGGACTGCCAACTCCCAGCCCGGCTCGTCCTCGGCCAGCAGCAGGCCGTGCCGGTCGTAGATAGCCCCGCGTTTGGTCTGGATGACCTGCTGCCGCTTGAGCTTGGACTCGGCCGTCTGTCGTGCTTCTTCGTGCGTGTCCCCCGTCGCGAGCATTGTCATCTTCGTGCCCAGCACGACGAGCACCACCAGCATCACCGCGACCAGCAGCAGCAGCCGGCGGTGAAACATGCTGGGCAGCAATTCTCGAACGCTCGATCGCATCGGGGCCCATCCTTAGGCACGGCTTTACCGAGTGGGGACAGGCCTCATGCCTGCCGCGAAGTGGTTGCGCACATACACAACCGCCCCCAAACCCTATCGTCGATATCTTAGAGCCCCCTGCAAGACCGCGGATCAGCCCGCGGCCACTTCTTCGGCCTTGTCCGTCAGTATCGCCAGCGTGTTGCCCTTCATCTGGGCGAAGCCGCCTGAGATCTGCATCTGGGTCTCCCCGCCGTCGCCCTTGACCGTGAGCACGCCGTCGCCGAGCTTGACCAGCAGCGGCGCCCGGTTGGCCATAAAGCCCATCTGCCCGTCGTGGGCGGGCAGGTCGATATATGAGGCATGCTTCTCAAAGACCTCTTGTTCGGGGGTGATCAGGCTGCAGGTGATGGTGTCGGGCATGGGAGTTCTCGCGTGGTAGGCCGAGCATGGTAGTTGACCAGCAAAAGGGCATCAAACCAGTGCCGGCAAATGCTCGCGCAGGTACTGGCCGGTGTAGCTTTCCTCGCAGTCAGCGATCGTTTCGGGCGTGCCCCGGGTTACGATCGTGCCGCCACGGTCGCCGCCCTCCGGGCCCAGGTCGATCAGCCAGTCGCTGTGCTTGATGACGTCCATGTTGTGCTCGATGAGCAGCACGGTGTTGTGGTGGCTGCCGTCTGCGCTCGCCGAGGTGTCCACAAGCCGGTCCAGCACGGCCAGCAGCTTCTTTACGTCTGCGAAGTGCAGGCCCGTCGTTGGCTCATCTAACACATACAGCGTTCGACCCGTCGATCGCTTGCCCAATTCCGTCGCCAATTTGACGCGCTGCGCCTCGCCGCCGGACAGCGTCGTGCTCGGTTGGCCGAGTTGTACGTAGCTCAGGCCCACATCATTGAGTGCGGTGAGCAGCCGCTTCACATCCGAGAAGCTGTCGAAGAATTCCAGGGCCTCCTCGACGGTCATGTCCAGGACATCGCTGATGTTCTTGCCGCGATAGGTGATCTCCAGCGTCTCGCGGTTGTAGCGCTTGCCCTTGCAGACATCGCACTCGACGAACACATCCGGCAGGAAGTGCATCTCGATCTTCTTTACGCCTTGCCCCTGGCAGGCCTCGCACCGGCCTCCCTTGACGTTGAAGGAGAACCGCCCGGGCTTGTACCCGCGGATTTTTGATTCCTTGGTCTTCGTGAACAGGTCGCGGATCATGTCGAACACGCCCGTGTACGTCGCGGGGTTGGACCGCGGTGTTCGGCCGATGGGCGATTGGTCGACCTCAATAATGCGGTCGATGTTTGTCCAGCCGTTGAGCTTGTAGTGCGCGCCCGGCTTCACGCGGCTGCCGAGCAGCGCCTTCTTCGCGGCCTTGAGCAGCACTTGATTGACCAGCGTGGACTTACCCGAGCCCGACACGCCTGTCACCGTGACAATCCCGCCCAGGGGAAAGTCGACGTCGATGTTTTTGAGGTTGTTGTGCCTGGCGCCCTTGATCTTCAGGCAGTCTTTGTGGTCGAGCTTGCGGCGCTCTTCGGGCACGACGACCATCTCGTCGCCGCGCAGATACTTGGCAGTCAGCGAGTCGCGGTCGAGCTTGACGTCGTTCAGTGGGCCGTGCGCGACGACCTGTCCGCCGTGCTTACCCGGGCCCGGGCCGATGTCGATGAGCCAATCGGCGGCGTTGATGGTGTCCTCGTCGTGCTCGACGACCAGGACAGTGTTGCCGATGTCCGTCAGATGCCGCAGTGTCTTGATGAGCCGCTCGTTGTCGCGCTGGTGCAGGCCGATGGTCGGCTCGTCGAGCACGTAGCAGCAGCCGACCAGCCCGCTGCCGACCTGCGTTGCCAGGCGGATTCGCTGCGATTCGCCACCGGAGAGCGACCCGGTGTTGCGTGAGAGGTTGAGGTAGCCCAGCCCGACGCTTAGCATGAAGCCCAGCCGGGCGCGGATCTCTTTGAGGATCGGCTCTGCGATCTGCGTGCCCTCCTTGCTCAGCTTAAGACTCGCGAAGAAGTCGGCCGCCTCCTCGATCGTCATCGACGTGACGTCGTGGATATTCGACTGCTTGAGCCGCTTGCCCTTGCCCGACTCGAGGAAGACGTTCAGTGCTGCGGGCCGCAGCCGTGCCCGGCCGCACGTCTCGCAAGGCGACTCGCTGAGGTAGG
>Ga0213866_10003619_pt1 | contig 10432 bp, 7 predicted proteins | sample PICome_11_FD_160079 | JGI IMG/M metagenome (GOLD analysis project Ga0213866, IMG submission 160079) | Coastal seawater microbial communities near Pivers Island, North Carolina, United States - PICO284 | ecosystem: Environmental > Aquatic > Marine > Coastal | place: USA: North Carolina... | reverse complement strand
CAATGCGATCCTCACAGATTTCATCCTCTCGGAATCGGTTTGTAATTCCTGTCGCTTGTGGTGTCGGCTCTACTCCCGTGGTATCAACTTCTTTGAGTTTATTGATAAACCCAAGAATTGAACTCATCTCTGTAGCAAAGGTATCAACCTGCTCGTCTTTTATAGTAAGCCTACAAAGCTTTGCGATATGCCGTACGTCGTCGGAGGAGAGGGAACTCATTGGGGCGAGTGTACCCGAATACCAACCTAGTATTAAGGGGTAAGTATTAAGTATTACGGGATTTTTTGAGTATACTACACATTATGAAACTCAGTCGTCTCAGTGGCCGCAAAGTAAACGATTCCCTTCGTCGTAAGGGAAACGTGTGGAAAGGAAAAACAATGACTATCAGGTGGCTTCTTTCTGCACCAAGAAACCCTAATATTAACCCAGAAAGCCCAGGGCTTTATGTGGGCACTGCGGCATCAGTAAAAGTGCATAAGTCTGCAGTAAAGCGGAACCGTATGAGAAGGCGTTGCAGAGAAGCACTTCGTGTCTATGTGAAAGATATGGCAAAACTTCCGACATGTCAGTTGTTGATCACCCCTAAAATCGCTAGTCTAACTTGCGATTATCATGACATTAAAAACGATATTGAAACCTTCTTAACCAGAATATTATGAGCTCCGCATCCCGTCGATCATCACTCCTTCAGTTTTTATTAATTTTTATACTTGTCTATCTCATCACGCAGTCGACATTTAAGTATATTTTCCCAGATCAATATGGGGACAAAGCAGAGCAGGCAACAGGGGTCACTATTGAAGCGCAGGATAAAACAGTAAAGGGGCAGCATCACCCAAGTCTTATTGTAAAAAATAAAACAGAGAAAGACCTCTTACTTAATGACAGATGTCCAATGCCTCCAGTTGATGTCTGGAAGATTTCTGACAACGAGATTCCACTACAATTAGTAACAGAGGAAACAGCACTACCATGTGTTCCACTTACTGTTGTAAAGGCAGGTGAGTCTGAGGTGATAGACCTTGGGCCGTGGAAGTATTCACTCTTTAATGAGTACGGAACATACGAGGTAGAACTGCCAGTTTCTGAAGGTGTGACCGCTGGACATAGCCAATATCGTGAAGGTGTAATCGCACGTTTTTCTATTCATGAAGCAGGGACACTCACGCAGCTCTTCCGAACATTTATTACAAAGCCTCTTCTAAACTTTTTGATTTTAATTGCGTCGTATTTGCCAGAGCACAATCTTGGAATCGCGATTATTATCATTACTATTATCATTAAGTTTATACTATGTATTCCAACACAGCACGCAATGGAAGGGCAGAAAAAGATGCAAGATATTCAGCCAAAAATGGAAGAGTTAAAGAGGAAACATAAAAATGATCCAAAGAAATTACAGGCAGAAACAATGAAGGTATGGAAAGAAAATAAGGTAAACCCAATGCAATCTTGTTTGCCGATGCTTATCCAGTTCCCGATTTTAATCGGTCTCTTCTTTACCATTCGTGATGGTTCTATCTTGGCGCTATCGCAGCACCTCCTCTACGAGCCATACCAAAACCTTTCGTGGACATTTGGTACAGACTTCCTAGGGATTGATCTCAATACACCGAATGTATACATCTTCCCACCAATGTTGATGGTGATGCAGTTTATTCAAATGAAAATGAGCTTTGCCATTACAAAGAAGAAGCAGGAGAAGTCTGGAAAGGCTCCAAAGAAGGATACTCCGATGTCTCAGCAGGAAATGCAACAGAAAATGATGATGTACGGACTCCCTCTTATGATTGGTTTCTTTGCATTGCAGTTTCCATCTGCTGTATCTCTTTACTGGGGTATCTCTACTCTCTTTGCAATTGGTCAGCAGCTTGTTGTGAATAGAAGGGTGATAACTTCTTAATATGCCTCTTTTGTGATTTTTGATAGATCAAAAGTAACCAAAAATCTTCGCCACTGATATGGACGAAGAAATAGTGAAAGCATAGAGCTGTGCGTTCCTTAGTAAACTTTCGTCACTAAGCTGACATGAAGCGGTGTGATCTTCGTCCATACTACAGTGGCTGGACGACCGTCTGGCAGTCTGCCCTTGATTTTTTCGCCTCTTTTTCATCAAGGAAAAAGGGACAAAGGAATAACGAAGTTAAGTCGTTGAAGCTTCATAGATACTAGCAATAGCACTATCAAGTGCAGCACTAAACTCTTCTGCACTTTGGTCTGCCCTGAGGTCCTGAACAAGTGCTCGTGAGAAGCTTGCAGTCATGCCGTTGTTTGCGGCGAGCTTTGCATTTGCATCATCACGACTGTATCCACCAGAGAGGGCAACAACGCGTAGTACGCGTGGATGAGCAACAAGCTCTGCGTAGAAGTTTGGTGTTTCTGGCAGTGTCAGTTTGAGCATCACTCTTCTGTTTTCTGGGAGAGCATCAAGACTCTTTACAAGCTCTGCAAGGAGTAGTGTTTCACATTCTGCTTTGTCTGCAGCATTAATATTTACTTCAGGTTCAAGGATAGGCATAAGCCCAGAGTTAATAATAACGTTTCCCACTTCAAATTGTTGAGCAACGATAGCAGCGATACCTTCTGCATTTGCACTCTGGATAACACTGCGCATTTTTGTTCCAAAAATACCATGTGTGTTTGCATTTGCGAGTCTTTCTGCAAGCCCGCTAAGAGGCTTCATAAGTTGTACGCCATTTGCTTCGTCTTGAAGCCCTTCGTCAACCTTAAGGAAAGGAACAATGTTTTTCTTTTTACTCAAATACTCTGCAGTTGGCATGCCTTCTACTTCGCTATTCATAGTGCGTTCGAAAAGAATAGCACCAGAGATGCGTGCATCAAATGTTGGGTCAACAATAATGCGTGTACGCATGTCGTGGATGCATTCAAACATTTTTTCTTCATCTCCTCCCCATGCACTCTCGTCGAGGCCGTATGCAGCAAGTGCTTTTGGGCTACTGCCTCCACTCTGGTCAAGAGCTGCAATAAAACCAGGTCCTGAAATTCGAGCGATAGCAGTAGAGGTGTCCATAAGAAAGTAAGTGATGAAATATGGCCGAAGATTACCGAATGAAATGATATTTTGCAAAGTGGCTAAATATTGACATATATGAATTTTATCTTGTTATATGTAAAAAAATATGTACTATATCCGCACTTTACCGAGTTTGTTGCACGAAGCTTCAAACAGGTCGTAAAGCGGCACAAAAAAGGAATAGTGCCATGTTAGTTCTTTCTCTTAAGTCTACCCTAAAAGACGGCATCGTAATCTGTGATGGTCTCAGATCTACGGTCGTTCTCCCCGTCGACAAAAAGGTATCTCGTGTCAGAACGGGTATCTCGGGGCCAGACGATGTTATCATTCTCCGATTGGAGACCCTGTACCGACTGGTACAAGAAGAGGTGGACAACGAAGCTCCGTTTGACGATGCGATCCCGTATCCGACAGAGCAAGTGATCTCAGATGAAGTGCACTTGCTTTGTATGAAGGTTCAGGTGCTTCTCGAAACAGATGTAGCTGATGGACAGTACGTCGATCAGTTGCGTGAGTTGCTCAATACCGAAGAAATGATCGAGCTGATCTGCGGTAGCGAGCAGAAAGAAATGCAAGCCGCAGCATAGTTGTTGCAAAGTTTCAGTGCGTACATCACCCGTGATGTGCGCACTTTTTTTAGTGTACTTCCATTTTCTATTTTAGAGATTCCGTTTTACACTTTGCGTATGTCACTACACCTCTACAACTCGCTTACAAAAAAAGAAGAAGAGTTCGTCCCTATAAAGGAGGGGGAGGTAACGATGTACACATGTGGCCCAACTGTTTATGGAAGGCCTCATATAGGTAATTACAGTAGCTTCTTACTTGCAGACCTTCTAAGGCGTTGGTTGGAGGCTTCAGGATACTCAGTAGTCCACGTGAAGAATATAACTGATGTAGGGCATCTAACAGGTGACGATAATGCAGACGCAGACGGAGATGATAAAATTGAGAAACAAGCACAGAAAGAAAAAGTTGATCCACTCGATATCGCACGAAAATATGCAGCCGAGTATATTGCCGACGAAGTTGCACTAAATTTTCGCGAGCCAGAACATCGCCCACTTGCATCAGAAACTATTCCAGAAATGATCGCGATGACAGAGACGCTTATCAAAAAAAATCATGCATATGAAACAGACGACGGTGTGTATTTTGATGTGACATCTTTTTCTGATTACGGAAAACTTTCAGGTAACACGTTAGACAATTTATCTGCAGGTGCGCGCATCAATATTGATGAAAAAAAGAAGCACCCCGCAGACTTCGCATTATGGAAAAAATGTGTTGGTGTTAACGAGCATCATATCCTCAGATGGGATAGTCCGTGGGGAGAGGGATTTCCAGGGTGGCACATCGAGTGCAGCTGTATGAGCGAGAAGTTTTTAGGGTCAGAGTTCGATATTCACACTGGTGGAGAGGATCTCATCTTCCCTCACCACGAATGTGAGATTGCCCAATCGCAGTGTTCTGGCTATGGTAAGCCAAATGTACACTACTGGGTTCATAAGAGATTCATAGACATGGGAGACACCAAGATGTCAAAGAGTCTTGGCAACGTGTTAACTTTGCCAGATATAGAAAAGATGGGCTTTAGCCCTCTCGACCTCAGATATTATCTGCTTTCAGTGCACTATAGAACGAACTTAAAGTTCACTCAGAAGGGGCTTGAAGATGCTCATAAAGCGAGACGAAAGATCATGGAATGGATGGCAGAAGTTGATGCATCAGAGGCTACTGGCCAGTGTAAAGATGTAGAGCAGAAGTTCGCAGATGCGATGAATAGCGACCTCAATACTCCAGCTGCTCTCGCAACAATTTTCGATTGTATGTCATGGTCTAGAAACGAGGGAAAACTTGGTGATTGCACGGAGCTTGTGCAAACCATACGCAGCACGTTTGGCTGTTTTGATCCAGAAGAGAAAGAAGACGTTCCACAGGATGTCTTGGACCTAGCACAGAAAAGAGTAGAAGCGCGTCAAAATAAGGATTTCGAGGCATCAGACAGCATTAGAGACCAGATTCTCACCCTTGGATATGAGGTTAAAGACACCTCAGAAGGGCAGAAAATCATCAAAATGTAACAGGAACTATACCTCATGTCGGCTTTACTTAGCCAAAAAGACGAAAAAAGACAACAAAATGGAATTTTGACAACCCCTATTTTTGGCTAAAATACGGGGAAAAATGACCCTCTGAAGTGCCAAATTGTGAATCAAAAATCCCAAATGGAGCCATAATTTGTACTCTGATAGCGATAAAAAGACTAGAGGTGGTGTGTAACAAACACAGGTAAGGGGCGTTTGTATACATGCACGGATCAGTGCGCTACACCTTGCTTTATTGCTAAAGGAACGCTTAAATACTGCTGATCCGCCTCTATGTATCCATAGAGACTGATCCGTGTACACGCTCCTTTACCTACCGGCACCTTGCCTTTACATCAAAGACAAGTTTTCCACACGCAGTACCTTCCTTATATATACATATAAGTATTGTGCTCCATGCGTCGTGTTTCTGTATTTAATTTTTTGCATCCACGCTTTCTGATTATCTCGTGTAACCTCTTTATATATAAGGAGAAGGCTGCCGACATGGTGACCACCTCTCACTAGAGCTGATGAAAGTTGCAGAGTATGAATACCACTTATGATTTTATGAGTCTGCTCATGCAGACAGATAAATTTTTTTTTGTTTTTAATTATTTTTTACCAATTCGTTTTTATGGACTTCTCTCTTAAATTGAAGAAAGTCCTCGCTGGCGCATCGGTAGCTGCATTGTCACTTACACAAGTAGGTACAGTTCTAGCTGCTTACAATGATGTTCCAGCAGGCGTGTGGTACGGGGATGCTGTTAACGCTTTCGTTGACGCAGGATACCTCGATGCTACACAAGCGCGTTTCCGCGGTGGCGAACCAGCTAACCGTGCTGAATTCGTTAAGTTGGTTGTAGAGCTGAACGGTGGAATTCTTTCCACTCCACCAGCTGTTGCAAGCTTCGATGACGTTTCTACTAGCGCGTGGTACTATGGTTACTTCGAAGAGTCCGGCAAAGAAGGCTGGGTTCGAGGTGACGGTGACTGCTACGGTAGCCACCCTTGCTACGCACGTCCTAGCGCAAACATTAATCGCGCAGAGGCTGCAGCACTTATCACTCGTGCATTCGGACTTGCTTCGACTGGCGACGCTTCACAGTTCGTTGATAACCCAAGCGGACAGTGGTACACCAATGTCATTCAGACTGCGGCTGATCACTGTGTACTTCAGGGTGATGACTCAACAGGACGTGTTCGCCCAGGCGATAACATGAACCGTGCTGAGATGGTTGTTATGCTTTACCGTGTTGACCAGGGTCTCTCTTACGGAGTTGATTGTGGAAATGACAACATGAGCGGAACACCTGTTATCACAGATGCTGTTGCAACTTCTTCAACAACTGTTGAAGTAGAGTTCAATGTTACATTGGACCAGGCAACTGCTGAAGATAAGAGTAACTACGCTGTTTCAGGTGGTAACGACCCAGTTGTTACATCTGCAAACCTTCTTGGTACTAGTACTGTAGAGCTTACTCTTGGTACTTCACAGGAAGCAGGTGTTTCATACACTCTTACAGCTTCTGACCTAATGACAGGAAACGGCGATGTCTTTTCAGACAGCGTTTCATTCTCTGGTTACACTTCATTCGTACAGGGTGACGGTAACCTAGAAGTTTCTCTAGCTGCTTCAAACCCAGTTGGCGACACTGTTCCTAAAGGAGCAGTAGGTGTTGTTATGCTTTCTGTTGACTTCACAGCTTCATGTGAAGACAGCGTTGCTGTTGAAAACCTAACAATCCTTCACGAAGGATTCGGTAGCGAATCAGACCTTGATGGTATCTACGCTGCTGTAAATGGCGCACGTGTTACACGTAAGCGCACAATCGATTCAGAGGATCAGACTTCTGACCTCCGTTTCTCATCTCCATTGATCCTTGATCCATGTGAGACAGTTAGCGTTGATATTGTTGGAGACTTCAATACAACATCAACTACAGCTGCTGAGCACAACCTTGTTGTAGAGCTTCCTTCTGATGTATTCGGAAACGCTAAGTCAGTATCTGGAAACTTCCCACTTCGTGGTGATACATTCCGTATCGCAGCGGTAACTAGTGGAACTGTTAGTGTTACATACCGAACTATCTCTCCTGATGAAGTAGAAGTAGGAGATGTTGGTATCGTAATCGGTAAGTTCGAAGTGTCTGTTAACTCTACAGAGGACCAGACATTCTACTCTATGACTATGGAGCAGAACTCTTCAGCTTCTGACGGTGACTTCGTAAACATTGCTGTTCGACGAACAGACGGTACAATCCTCACAAACACTGTTTCACAGACTGTTGGTGACTTCGTAACTGTTGTTTTCGATCCACCATTCACTGTTCTCGAAGGTGACAAGATCACTCTCGAAGTAATCGCTGACGTTGTTGGTGGTGCTGGTGATGCAATCATCATGCACTTTGAAGAGACATCTGACCTCTTTGCGGTTGGTTCTCTTTACGGTTACGGTGTAAACGGACAGTTGTACGGATCACAGATTTCATTGCCTTCAACAGACAATGCAGATCAGATCAACATCGATGCTGGTGAATTCACTATCGGTATCGACGGTCCTGCACAAGAAGAATACACACGTGATGACAACGATGCAGTTCTTGCAAACATCACATTCCAGACAGGTGGTGAAGATATCGACGTTAAGGACTTCTTCATTGCTGTTCAAGGAACAACTTCAACAGGAGGTGTTCTTTCTAACCAGTTCACTTCAGCTTCAGACACCATTCAGGAAGTTCTTGAAGATGTAGAAATCCGAAACAAAGCTACTGGTCGTACTATCGACGGTGTTCGTCTTTCAGGATCAACAGATGCTGGAAGCACAACTGGCGTTGGTACATACCAGGTTTACCGCTTCGATGACTTCATCGTTCGTGGTGACGAAACTTGGGAGTTCCGTGTCGACTTCATCGACAACGGTTCAACTGAGCACCCTTCAAACGGTGACAAATTCCGTATCCACGTTTGTGGAGAACCAACTCACATCCTTGCAAGTTCAGCACTAACTGCTAACACAACAGGTTGTGACTTTAACGGACTTGTAACAGCTTCTACTGCATATCAAATGCAAGTTGAAGGTCTTTCAACAGGAGATAAAGTTGGAGACGTTCGTCCACGAGGTAACATTGCTGGTAACTTCCACAAGATCGCTACTGCTACCCTTACAATTGCTGTAAAGGAAATCGGTACTGGTGATACTGCGGTTGAAAATGCTAAGGATGTTAACCTCTTCCGATTTGAAGCTCGTGCTGGTGAAGCAGAAGATATTCTCTTCACAAAGGCAATCTTCGAATCAGGTTCAGGATCACTAAACAACGGTCAGAACTACGCTCTATGGGTAGATACTGACGGTGACGGTTCTGTTGATACAATCCTTGAAGACGGTGTTGCTACACAGTCATCACAGATTTCATTCACAGACCTTGCAGGTGGAGGATATGTCGTTCCAGCTGAGGAGACAGTTGTCTTCGAGGTTCACTCAGACATTTCATCTAGCCTTACAAACAATGATCTACAAATTCGATTTGACACTGGTTCAACAGTGACATACATCGAAGCAGAAGAGCTCGACGATGGTTCAAACTTGTCTAACATTAAGACAGACGGAACATGTCGCGACTCTAACGGTTCTGCAGCTGCATCATGTGATGTTGTTGTAACAACTGTATTCTCTCAGCTATTTAGCTTGATCGGACAGGGAGACCTATTCGTAACAAAGGACAGCTCACCACTACGCAGCCGCCAACTACTTGGTGGAACACTTGGAGAAGCTATTCTACGTCTAGAGCTTCACGCTGAAAACGAGCCAATCGATGTTACTGACATTCAGTTCACATCTTCAGGTTCAACAGCTACATCTATCGACCGTCTTGAACTTTACCGTGACGGTGAATCAACTAAGTTCGCAGAGGCAACAAAGGGAGGATGTGGATCAGCTGCTAAGCTTGACCACAACCCATCTGTCGCTGGTGACCAAATTGGTTCAGGAACTGTTACAACTTTCTGTGTAAACATGGAAAACGAACAGTTGGTTGTACCAGATGGTGCTGATATCGACGTTATTGTCCGCCCACGTCTTAAGACTGACCAACAGGGAGGAGTAACTAATCAGATCATCTCTCTCTTCCTTGGATCAGGATCATCTGTATACGACAACGTTGTTGTACAGGCTCGTGGTTCAGAGTCATCTAATGACCTTACAATGAGTGATGAAGATGGTGTCGCAGAAGGTGAAATTTTCATCGGAGCAGACACTGCAACATCTAACTCTAATAAGAATGCCTACATCGTAGGAAGCAAGAACGTTTCTGTTCTTTCTAAGATCACATCTATCACGAATGCTAACCCAGATGCTAACGGAACAGCTGTTCCAACAGGTATCTCTGCGATTGGTCAATTCAAGATCGCCGCTGCTGCTCACAATAACAGCAAGAACGGTGACAACGATGTCGTTCTTTCTGGAATCGTCTTCAACGTAAACGCAACGAACGTATCTATCGCTGATGGATCATTCAAGCTTTACAACAAGGCTGACCAGACAAAGAAGGTAGTTTGTGACGATATGGACCTTACAGGTACATCTATCGCTTCAAGCGTAGCTTCTGGAACAATGCTTGTTCAGTGTATTGGCCTTGCTGCTGATGCTATGGATACGCAGATCGATGAAGGTACTGATACTACTTTCGTACTCGAAGCAGATGTTACAAATCCAAACAACCAAGCTGGTAATGGAGGAGTATCTGTTCTTCAGGTTTCACTCAGCAACTTCGATGATATCGGACGTTCACCGTTCGGTTCACAAGGCGCTGCTACAAACCGTTCACACATTCAGTGGTTCGATTCTGACCAGAACTCTGGTTACTTCGGTTCAACTACTGCAGCTGTGTTCAACTGGGTTGAGTACCCAGAGACATCTGTTAAGTCTACAAGCTACAACAGCTAAAGACCGATCAGTTATCTCTCCTACGTTAAAACTAGGACTAAAAACCCCTTTCGCAAGAGAGGGGTTTTTTAGTATGTCAAAATCTTTCCATTTGTCACTTTTCCGATGAAAAGTAACCAAAAATCTTCGCCACTGATATGGACGAAGAAATAGTGAGATCATAGAGCTGTGCGTTCCTTAGTAAACTTTCGTCACTAAGCACGAGTGAAGCGGTGTGATCTTCGTCCATCCGACAGTGGCTGGACTTCGTACAGCAGACTGCATGTCTGAGGGCGAAGAATACGCTACGAGTAAAAGGAATACAGCGACGAGAACCAGTCGCTGTAAGCGAACGCAGTGACCTGGGTGAGGAGCACTACAGT